>Ga0315537_1001786_pt1 | contig 16723 bp, 8 predicted proteins | sample SalMarSW160270MG_FD_203091 | JGI IMG/M metagenome (GOLD analysis project Ga0315537, IMG submission 203091) | Salt marsh sediment microbial communities from the Plum Island Ecosystem LTER, Massachusetts, United States - Salt Marsh Sediment SW1602-70 ... | reverse complement strand
GCCATGGCAAACCTTCTATTTGATTATCGTTATTGATTTTGCACCGTTGACATATTTTAATTCGGTTTGCTTATACTTGCAATACTGTGTTCCTCGGGCAGCTGGCCAAATAATGTCATACGCCGGCCTGCCGATTCCAGCTCAGGTTCGCAGGGTAGTATGTTTTCAGCCATCTGGAGCAGAATGAATTTCTGTATCAAAAGCCGTGTGCTGTGTCGCTACTTAAAGTTCATATCGGTGCAGTTCTTAACGTCCAGTTTGCTGTTATCTTTGGCCTTTATTGAGACATTCTTGAATTTCCATCCTTTGGCATATTCAATTTTTCCAGCCGTATCGGTTTCTATTTCGACATTCTTAAGATAGAAATTTTTCACTATAGATTCTTTCATTCCGGAAGCGTCTATAGCTTTTTTGGCGCCGGTGACCTTGATACGGGATATGTGCACATCTTTAACTTCAGGGAATCCCCGCTCGGGCGGCTCTACTTTTTGCAGCATAGTTTTCCAGTGTTGCGGAAGCTCTTCATAGGTATATCCTTCCGGTAGCGTTGAGTAGCTGTAGCTCGGATACCAGTTCATAGCCACTTTGATAACAGTGCCGACGCCGTCCATTGTTATGTCCCTGACTTGTATATCTTCGACTATACCGCCTCTGGTTTTGGCTGATTTGAATCGAATCCCGTTGGAGGTTCCTTTTGCAGTAAGATTGTGGGCCAGGATATGCCTGATGCCGCCGGACGTCTCGCTGCCGCAGGTGACCAAGCCGCTGCCTGCGCGGGAGATGCAATTGCGGATGACCACGTATTCGGTCGGGCGATTGACCCTGAGACCGTCGGCATCACGACCGGCTTTCAGGCAGAAATTATCGTCATTGCAGTCGATATCGCAATTCTCTATCAGCACGAATGACGAAGAATCGATGTCGATTCCGTCCGTGCTTGGGCCGCTGCCGCCGATGTTATTACGAATCACCAGGGCGTCGATGGTAACGTATTTGGAATAAAGAATATGCACGGTCCAAAAACCTGCCTGCTGAAGGGTAATGCCTTTTAAGGTAATATTTTTTGATTCAGCCACTAAAAGAGTCCGAGGCCGCTTGCAATCATAATCCACAATCCAGCGCAGGTCCTTTCGGTCGTACTCTTTTCGCATAGTCCAGTATTTGTCCCAGAAGGGTTTTCCCTGGCCGTTTACAATGCCCTCTCCGGTAATGGCCGCATTATCCTGGCCGATGATATTGAGCAGGGCAGCCGGCCATACCATCTCCATACCTGCTACTCGGGTATCTATATCCGGATAATCTGATAAATCCTGGCTTCCCTGAATTTCAACGCCTTTATCTATGCGCAAATGGACGCCTTTTTTGACGAAGATTGAGCCGGTAAGATAAACGCCGGGCTCGAACATTACGACCCCGCCTCCTTTTGCAGAGCAGTCGTCAATCGCTGCCTGTATGGCCTTGGTATTTAGCGTTTCGCCGTCGCTTACGGCGCCGTAATCAGCCACCTTAAAAACGGGCTTTTTCCGGGGAGTTGTTTGAGCGCCTACCTTTTGTGTCCATTTTTGATTTGGTATTGTGCTTTCCGGCGGTTTTCCTGCAAAGCCAATATTGAAATTCAGTAGAAACGCCAGTAGAATTGATGCCATATTCGGCTCCTTTTATCAGTTTTTATAAGCTTTTGCTGCCGGTAAGGCACGATTAAGAAAACCAAAGCAGCTTGCAGAAAGCAATTATATCAAGATATATACTCTTCGCAACAAGCAAAAAACTGCCGCAGCGGCGAGATATGATAAGGTAGCTTGACAGCAAATGTAGGGTAAAAAAGTTTCTTTTATTTACTGTCCCCGTTAAGGTCATCAAAATTTAATAATTTGTTTTTTGCCCTTATATGAAATAACTTTGTCGGGCTTTTCGTAGATTTCTATCTCAACAATTCCGAGAGTCCCCTTTTCCTTTGTGGCATTGCTGATGGTGCTTGCCTGATCCTTCTTGCCGGCGATCTCCACGATATCGAAGGCATCCTCGTCTTTGCTTACGCCCTGCAGTGTCACTGTGAGGCTCTTGCCAGTCACCGGCTCTAACGGAATCGTCACGTAACCAAGACTCCGCTGCGTATCACCTTGATAGACCTTACTGCCATCCACGAACATCCGGATTGAATAGCTCGTCCTCCGCCAGTTTTGCAGTTTCATCGTCACTTCGCTCACCCTGGCGGGTTCCGCAAAATCATACCGTATCCACGCCGTCTCCCGGCTGCCGTCATTGGACCAGCTGGTCATTTCATTATCATCATAGCTCAAGGCGGCTTTGTCCTGGTTTGCGCCTGCTGATGAAGCCGCGATTCGCACCGGCAAACGTGACACCTTGAAAGAGGGCCCCTCTGGTGTGGGCCCGCGATCAAGATAGCAGGGCAGATTTGCGTCAGGCATAGCACGTGAAAGTCCGTCAGTAACCTCTACCGGTTTTGAGTGGAACGCAACGGATGCGGGCTTGAGACCCTGCGCCTTGGCACTGATGACGACCCGGCCGGCTTCGGTAACCGAACGGACAATAACCCGGTTCACTCCGCACTCAACCGGCAGGCTTCGGGCAAGAATGTAGTTGTCCGGTCCCTGTGCGATACCGCCTCGCCATTCAGCAGGTCCGTCAAGTGCAAAATCAATCAGATTCATAGCAGTCGGACAGCGGTTGCCCTCGGCGTCAACCACCTCAACATCGACCAGGGCCATATCCGCCCCATTGGCTTGAAGTCCATCGGGCCCCGTGCGAACTGTCAAGCGAATACTATCAGATTTACCAGCCGTTTTCTTCTGTGTTTCGCAGAGTTTTTTGCCTTCGGCGTCGTAGCCGACCCCCTTAATCGTGCCGGGCTGCCACTCGATATCCTTGAATGCAAACAGGAACCGGTAGTTCTGTTCACCGAAGCCCTTTGAGATGCCGTTGATGAACAATTCCACTTTGTCGGCGCTCGAGACCACGTAGATGTCTTTCTTCGTGCCTGCAGCGTAGTTCCAGTGCCCAATGATATGAATACGCGGCCGCTCGACATCGACCCAGCCATCCCACATTACCTGGTGGGCGAAATAGCCATCCTTAGGAATGCGCATCGGATCGACCTCGCCGCTGCGCCGGTAGTTCTCTGCGCCGCGATAATGCGTATTCGTGTCGGAGAATATAATATTGACACCGCCGGAGCTGACACGCTCACCAGTGCCGGGCCGCTCACGCCAATAGTCATACCACCGTTTCACGTCCTCGATGGCATGCGAGTCCTGGTTGCGGTTATAATCGCTCGCATCGGCATTGCGGTAAAGTGGACCCTCCCCATCCGTGTGAAATGGCGGCGAGAACTCATCCCAGTATTTGCGCAGCCCCTCATCGCGTGAATACTCCATCGCCCACATTGGCATGTCGGCGCTCTTGTTGATGTAGAGCATTTCGCCGCCGTATTCAGCCGCCTTGCTGCCCAGCATCTCCCGACAGCCGGCCGCCCGGCCTCCGTGAGGGTCGTATTTGTCACGCAGCTCCTTTATCTGCTGCATGTGCTCTTCACTGATTCCTTTATTCCCCGCTTCATAAAAGATGATGCTCGGATTATTGCGGTTGTAGATGATAGCGTCCCGCATCAGCTCAATTCGCTGCTCCCACCGCCTGTTCTGAACATCCTTTTCGGAGTCGCCGGCAGGCATCGCCTGAATCAGGCCAACACGGTCGCAGGATTCGACATCCTGCTTCCATGGCGTTACGTGCATCCAGCGGACAATATTGCCGTTACCTTCCACAATCATGCGGTTACTGAAATCACTCAGCCACGGCGGTACTGACAGTCCCACAGCGGGCCATTCATTGGAGGTTCGTTGCGCATACCCTTTTAACTGAATCACGCGGTTGTTTAACTTCACCAGCCCATTGCCAAACTCTGTCTCGCGAAATCCCGTCCGCGTCCTGACAATGTCCAACGGTTTGCCGCCTACCTTCAGTATGGTGTACACGTTATAGAGATAGCCGTATCCCCAGCTCCAGAAGTTCAGGCCTTCCACACGAGCAGAAGCCTTGACAGTCATAGTCCTACCCGGTGCGACTGTGGCCGGGTAACCGTTAAAGGTCTTAACAACTTGGCCGTTCATCTCTTCGATCACTACCTCATACTCGAATGTCTTGGCCAGGGGATATTCGTTCCTAACCTGTGATTCGGCCGTGACCATCGCAGATTTACCCGGAATGTCGAAGTTCTGTGCATAAATATACACACCAGTCGTACCCAGGGTCGAGTAAAGCGGCAGCGTTTGGTACAGCTTGTCAGCCACACATAGATAAACATTCTTAACAATGCCGCCATAGTTTGCGTTGAAATTCCTGTCATTCCATTGATACCTTTGCCCCGTTGCCTTCTCCCGGTAGTCCCAGGAGTTATCTGTTCGCACAGCCACAACGTTTTCCTGCGGTGCAAACTTTGCCAGGCCGGTGATGTCGAACCCGAACGCCATGACCCCATTCTCATGCCTGCCGATGAACTGACCATTCAGGTAAAACTCACCCCCTTGCCGAATGCCTTCGAACTCCAGAAAGACCTTCCTGCCTGCGTGCTCCGCAGGAATCTTGAAATGCTTTCGATACCAGGCAACGCCGGTCGACAGGTTATGAATATCCTTCTTAAACGCCTCATCTTCGTTCCAGGCATAAGGCAGGGTCACATGCTTCCAGGCGGCGTCATCAAATCGAACCGACTCAGCGCCGTTTGGATCGCCGACCAGCACTTTCCAGCCGGGATTGAAATTATACTTCACCCTGTTACTTGACAGCAGACCACCCATTGCCGATGCAGACCAACCAAAAACAAGCAGCAGCACGCTTACAAAATGGATGTTTCTTTTAAGACAATTCATATACTCAGGTCCCTTTCTCATCTAATCCGCTATTGTAACTGGTTATCCCCCGCCATTGATAAGCATCTCGTCGCTGTTCATCATAAGCGGTGAGCGGCTTTGGTTTGGATGCAGCGGGTGTCGCCTGACAGGATATTAGAAACACGCTAACGCAGGCGCCAGGAAGCAGTAACACTAGGCGATGGCTTAAAGAAAAAGCTCCCTTCATTTATTGCCCCTGAGATGAGCCCTGAAATTTAACGATTTGTTTTTTGCCTTTATATATAACAATTTTGTCGGGCTTATCTGTAATCTCTACTCCGGTCCCATAGTCTTTTTTCACAAGAACGATATGGAAATGGCGTTTTTTCAGCATACCCGGAAATTTACCGTTTCTTTTGCTGATTGTGAGCTGATGTTTTGCATCGTCCCAGCTAAAGTCAATTGTCGCATATACGCCTTTTTCATAGTTATAGTTGTCATTCTCGTCTTCATATAATGTGAAGCTTCCGTCGGCGCCGGGATAGATTCGCAGTTCGATGGGCTCATCCGGTTTTTCGGTCGAGTATTGGATGAATGGTCCCATTGGAATAATTGAGCCGGCCCTGACCAGCAGCGGAATCTTGTCTATCGGCGCATCGGCTGTTATAGTCCGGCCGCCGGTAAGCGTTTGTCCCGTCCAGAAGTCGAGCCATTTATGTCCCGCAGGCAGATAAACATCCCTGGTCTTTTCTTTTTTCTCGACGATTTTTTCTCTTGCGTGAATCTCTGAGGTCTTCCAGAAAAGCTTTGCCCTGAAGGCACCTGCAGCAGAATTGCCTGTCTCGAACGCGAAGTCATATTCTTTCCCGGCTTCCAGCTCAACCGGAACCGTATAAAACTCTACCGACCAGTAATTGCAGGGCAGCTCTTTGCCGTCTATGAAAACTTTTTTGGGCCCGAAGCTTTTCATATGGAATCGGTGTTTTCCTGTCTGCGTCGGGATAAGTTTTCCCTCCCAGCGTATAGAAAAAGTTGGGTCTGTAATATAGTCGGGCCAGCCCGTGTACCAGAAAAGATTTATGTCCGGCTCGACCTGTTCGTGGCATAGTTCTTTGAATTCCGTATCGTTATAGTATTTTGCAACCAGGCCCGGCTTGCCGTCTTTTGTCCTGAAGTGTTCGGGCGTTATGAGGATACTGTCCTCCGGCGGGCGATAGAGCATATATTCTGTCACCGGACATACCATAATCGCCGGGCCGAACATAAACTGGTCGTCAATACAATAGGTCTTTTTGTCGTTTGTAAAATCCATTGGCAGGCCGCGCATCATCGTGTATCCGTCGTTGGTAACCCGCCAGGCGAGCGAATAAATATACGGCAGTAGGCGATAGCGTAGATTATCGAATTTCACCATTGGCTCTGTGAACTCGCCGAACTCCCATATTTCACGCGGCGTTTCCGAGCCGTGCGAGCGAAAGACAGGACTGAATGTGCCGAACTGAAACATACGCGTGTAAAACTCCTGGTATGCGGGGTCTTTTCCGCCGTTTGAGAAGACGCCTCCATAACTGCCGATGACAAATGCGCCGATGTCAAAGGTCCAGTAAGGGATGCCGGCCATACAGTGATTGATGCCGGCTGCGATTTGTTTTTTGTAAATGTCCCAGCTTGCACCGATGTCACCCGACCAGGTTGTGGCGGCATTTCGCTGCTGGCCTGCGAAGGTCGAGCGAGTAAGAATGTAGGCGCGTCTGCGGTCACTTTCGTTGCGGAGATTTTTATACAGGGCGTCGGTCATAGACAACGAAAAGGCATTTAGATACCTTGCCCACGAGCCGAGATAATTTGTGCCGATTCTCTTCATCTCATATTCTGTTGCCTCTTTCGTAAGAGCGTTAACCACATCCGGCTCAGTCGAGTCAATCCACCAGCCATCAATACCTTTTGAATAAAGGCCTTTTTTTAGGTAGTCCCAATACAATTGATTTGCTGCAGAATTGAAGGCGTCATAATACTTAAATCCTGCCCAGCCGAACTTATCATAGAGATACCCCCTTTGCTCCATATCTTTGTGAATCGGAGTATTGGGCCCAAGCGCCGGCCAGATGGAAATCATTATATGAAAATTGAGGTCGTGGATTATATCGACCATTTCTTTCGGCCTTGGGAACTTGCTTTCATCGAAGAACATCTGGCTCCAGTTTCTACTGCCGCCCCAGTAATTCCAGTCCTGAATGATATTGTCGATGGGGATTTTACGGCTGCGGTATTCGCGGGCAATGCCCAATAGCTCATCGCGATTTTTATAGTGTTCCTTGCTTTGCCAATAACCATAAGCCCATTTGCCATACATCGGTGCTTGTCCTGTGAGGTCTCTGTAACCTGCTATAACTTCATCCATATTCCGGCCATATATGAAATAGTAATCGATATTGTCGCCGACATCGGACCAGAATGTTGCTCCTTCTGCATCATCCGAAAAAATCGTCTTTGAATAGTTGTCCCAGAGTATCCCGTAACCACGAGTGGAAATCAAAAATGGAGTAACTGCATCCGTGTTTGACTGCACAAGTTTTACGGTATGGCCGCGATAGTTCATATAGCCATCCTGGTGCTGCCCGAGGCCGTAAATGCCCTCGTCCGGCGTCAGCTTGAAATCTTGCTGAACGCTGAATGCCTTCTCGTGCTCCGTCTCAACCGGCGTGATAACTGCCTTGCCCTGTTCTTTCAGAATAGTTTCTTTTTCACTGGTGAGATACTTAATTGCACCGTCTCTTTTGGATATTTGTAGTGTGATTTTTGGCGAGCTTAAAGTGATGGTTTCGGCGTTTTCCTGTAAATCCAATTTTAAATCCGGCAGTTTGTTTTGAACCACAGCCAAACTCTTTTTTTCGGCTGTCCCACCGGCAGGCCACTTAACGACACGAACTATATTGTCTGCATAGCACTGCACCTTTAAATTCAGTGAGTCGGTTTCAAGCTGAATGCCGTTGTGAATTTTTTGGGCTTTAGATAATGGCTGCTCAGTTTTTGCAAACGTAATCTGTAGATGAAAAAATAGAGATAAACAGGCAATAGAGACCAAGGCCGCAATCCGTCTGGAAAAAGAAAGAGAATTTGTCATTTTCCGGCTCCTTGTGGTTTAGCTATATCGATAACTTTATTTTCTTGTGAACTTATCGAATACCGTAATAACGGGAAGTGCATTACCCTCGTCATCGAACATACCCCTGCTGTTTCTTCTCGGAGCCACCGCCGGCTCCCACCAGAAAACGCCCTTGCCCCGGTTATCGGGAATGCTAAGGACAATTCGGTTCATTTCATCAAGGAACTCCTGTTGCCCTGCGGGCGTCTCCGGGAAAGGTGCTGGCTTGTCTTTGTATTCTGCGGGTTTCCAGTTATAGGCAGTTTCAACCACGATAATGTCCTTTTGGTATTCGTTGGCCATAAAGATTAGATTTTCTCTGAGGTCGAGCAAAGTGCCCTGCCACCAGGGGTAGTATGACTGGCCGATTACGTCATAGTCGATGCTGTAGGAGTTCAGCTTGTCGAAGAAGGTCTTTGTTCTCCTGACGTTGCCGCCCTGGTCGATGTGAATCATAATTTTGGGGCTGTGAGCATCGGAGTAGCCGGCGTGGACGCCTCTAATTGCAGTCCTTATCAGCTCTGCGAAGTTGTCCCAGTTATCGGGCAGTTTTCCGTCCGGCCAGAGCATACCGTTGATGATTTCATTACCGACCTGAACCATATCCGGTAAGGCGTTGGCATCCTTAAAGGCGATTATTGTATCACGGGTGTATTCAGATACCGCCTGGACCAGTTCGTCGTGGGACTTGTCTTTCCAGGCGGCGGGCAGATACTGTTTGGCCGGGTCGGCCCAGGTGTCGGAGTAGTGGAAGTTCAACAGGAATTTAAATCCCATCTTTTTGGCTTCGCTGGCCATAGCAATGGTGTACTGGAGGTTGTTGGGCAGCCGGGTCGGGGTATGGAATAGTCGGAGGCGAATCCAGTTGTAGCCGTGGTCTTTGAATATCTGCAGTCCGGGCTTGAGCTGGCCGTTGTCCTTGAAGACTGTTCCCCGCTCCTCGGCCTGTCTGAGGAAGGACAGGTCGGCCCCGATGGCATAATCCGCAGCGTGCACCAATCCGGGGAGCAGAAGTACTACAAACAGGAAAATCCTTTCCTTTTTAATTACTCTTCGTTTTATATTCATCTGTGGGTTGCTCCGGTTAAAGTGAATTGCTTTACTCACTGAAATCCCAAGGCATAATTTTGAATTCGCCAAGTGGGCTTATAGCTAACCCATAATAACTTTAACATTATGTGTTTTTTCATCTTCAAACGGCGGCAGGATATTGCCGGTTATTTTTTTATCATCAACGAGGATTTCCCTGATACCTTTTGATATATGGTTTGGGTTTTGGACGGTTATATTGTAGAGTGCGTTTCTGAATTTTCTTTGGACGGTAAATCCGTCCCACTCAGGCGGGATGCAGGGATTTATCGACAGTCCGTCGTATTCGGGTCTGACGCCGAGGATATACTGCGTTATGGCGACGAAATTCCAGGCGGCTGCACCCGTGAGCCAGGAGTTCTTGGCTTCGCCGGGTTTGTGTGCGTCTTTGCCGGCAATCATCTGGGAGTATACGTATGGTTCGGTCTTGTGTAATTCGCTGATTTCCTCGAGGTAAGATGGTGCTATTTTTCTGTAGTATTCGAAGGCCCTGCCGCCGTTGCCTGTTATTGTCTCTGCTATCATAATCCAGGGATTGTTATGACAGAAGACGCCGGCATTTTCTTTATAGCCGGCAGGGTAGGTGGATATTTCACCAAGATTGATATGATAGCTGGTGAAGGCGGGATTATTCAGCACTATGCCGTATTTGCAATCGAGATATTTTTTTACGGATTCCAGCACCGTGTGTGCCTTTCCATCTTCAAGCCCAATCCCAGCCATAATGCAGAAACCCTGTGATTCGATAAATATTTTGCCTTCTTCGTTTTCACTGCTGCCTACTTTTTCCCCAAAATAATCATAGGCACGGACAAACCACTTTCCGTCCCATCCATATTTATTGATGCTGTCCGTCATTTTTTCGATATGGGAATCCGCTATCTCGGCCTCTTTTTGTTGACTATATCTCCTGCACAGTTCGGCAAATTCTCTTCCATAAAGAACAAACATCCCTGCAATCATCACGGACTCAGCAACGCCGCCTTTTTTATTTTCCGTTGTCTGGAAGGATTCATCCGGATTCTTCGAAAAACAGTTTAGATTTAAGCAGTCATTCCAGTCCGCCCTGCCGATTAGCGGCAAATTGTGCGGGCCAAGGTTGTTTGCCACGTGATAAAAGGACCGTTTCAAATGCTCAAACAGGGATTTGGCCTTGCTCCGGTCATTATCGAACGGGACCTGCTCATCGAGTACCGACCAGTCGCCGGTCTCTTTAATATAGCTCGATGTCGAAAGTATCAGCCAGAGCGGGTCGTCATTGAAGTTGCCGCCGATTTCATTATTTCCTCTTTTGGTCAGCGGCTGATATTGATGATATGCGCCGCCGTCCTCGAATTGCGTTGCGGCTATGTCTAATATTCTTTCTTTTGCCTTTTCCGGAATTTGATGAACGAATCCGATAAGGTCCTGATTGGAATCTCTGAAACCCATCCCCCGCCCGATACCGGATTCAAAGTATGAAGCGCTGCGCGACATAAGAAACGTAACCATACACTGATACTGGTTCCAGATATTTACCATTCTGTTGAGTTTTTCATCGCTGCTTTGCAGTTGATAAATCGAAAGCAGCTCCGACCAGTATTGTTTCAGCTTTTTAAGCGCCCTTGTGACAGCTTCGGGCTCTTTATACTTTTCAATGAGACGCTCGGCCTTTTGTTTGTTTATGACGCCGGGGCTTTCCCATTTTTCATCTTCTTCATTTTCAACATATCCGAGAATAAAAATCAGCTCCCTTTCCTCTCCGGCAGCAAGATTTATCTCGAGCATATGCGAGCCAATCGGCGACCAGCCGTGTGCAACCGAATTTCGGCTTTTGCCTTCCATCACCGCATCCGGATTATCAAAGCCGTTATACAGACCGATGAAGGTGTCCCTGTCCGTATCGAAGCCCTGTATCGGCTGATTCACGGAATAGAACGCATAATGGTTGCGTCTTTCTTTATACTCGGTCTTGTGGTAGATGACCGAATCTTTGACTTCCACCTCTCCGGTCGAGAAATTCCTCTGGAAATTTGTCATATCATCCAGTGCGTTCCAGAGACAGAATTCGACAAAAGAGAAAAGCGTGAACTTTTTGGGCTTGTCGCCTTTGTTTGTGAGCCGGACCTTCTGAATTTCACAATTGTCACCGAGCGGCACAAAATATAAAGTTTCAGCTTCGAGTCCGTTTTTCTCGCCTGTTACTATCGTGTAACTTAGCCCGTGTCTGCATCGGTAGTTATCAATCTTGTTCTTCACCGGCCTGAATCCCGGCGACCATACGTCTTTGCCGTCATTGATATAAAAATATTTGCCGCCGTAATCAGCCGGAACATTGTTATATCTATACCTCGTGATTCTTCTGAGCCGGGCGTCTTTGTAAAAGCTATACCCGCCTGCGGTATTTGAGATAATTGTAAAAAAATCCTCAACACCCAGGTAGTTAATCCAGGGATATGGCGTTTGCGGCTCGGTTATTACGTATTCTTTTGCGTTGTCGTCGAATTGTCCGTATTGCATAGGACTGCTGCCTCGGTAATCCGGTATTGTCAGTCGGTTAATTTGTCATACCAGTTTTTCTTCAGGATGATTGAAGTTATCAACAAAATAACAAGCGCAGAAATCAGCGGAATATTTTCCTTGATAATCAGGTAAATTGGAATCACCACAAGAGAAGTCTGCCAGATAATTCCAATAAGGATATTGAACATATCTCTTTTGAAGTTTTTGTTCCTTTGAAAGCCGGGGTCTTCCTGGACGACTTTATCGTGCACCGGCCCCCAGAATCCCCAGGGGCGAACCTGTTTGTAAAATGCTTTCAGCACATCTTCTTTCTCCGGTTTTGTCACATAGCTGCCGATAACACAGCCCAAAAATGATAGGGCTAAAATAAACGGGAACATATTAAAATCGTGAACGTCAGGGAAGACTAACGGCAGTATTAGAGAAGGGACCATCCCGGATACCATACCGCAGAAATAACCGTAACCGTTAAATCTCCACCAGTACCATTTCAGCACGTTCGCCGCCGTATATCCGCCCCACAAGCCGGAGACTATCCACTGGGTTACGGAATTTATGTCCTCGACAAAGAAGCCGAAGGAAATTCCAACGACGACTACGGCAAGCGAAATGATATAACTCATTTTGACATATTGTCTGTCACTGGCATTGGGATTGATGTATCTTTTGTAAATATCGTTGACTATGTATGCAGGGGCTGCGTTGACGGTGGCGGCAAACGTGGACATAAATGCGGCGAGCAAACCAGCCATCAATATACCCAACAGACCCGTAGGAACGAACTTGCTTAGCGCCCAGGGCAGGACCATTTCAAAATCGATATCGCTGCCCATCGCCTTAAGCTCGGGCATCATATATACAATTGCAAGAACGGCAAGACCCGCTATCAGCATATACCTGGGGAAAAACAGGGCAACCGAGACGAAGCCGCTCATCTTGGCAGCTTCTTTCGGGTTCTTTGTAGCGAGAATTCGCTGCATATCATAATTCGGAGCCGGCCCTGCTGCGCTCACAAGGAAGCCCTTGAAAAGAATCATCATCATAAAAATTGTGAAATATTCGTAACCGTCGGAGGCAATTTTGGCGTTTACAGAGTCAAGTATTCCGCTCCAGTCCAAATCAAGTCTCCAGCCGAAATACAGCTCCTTCCATCCTTCAGGCACCAGTCCTGCGACCTGTCCCGAAGTTATGTGATTCATAGCAATAATACCGACGGCAATAGACGCTATGGTCATTATCACGAATTGGATAAGCTCGGTTAAAACCACGCTGTGCATTCCCCCTTTAACGACGTATAGCGTGGTTATGCCCATAAATATCAGTCCGTATTGGTCCGGTGTCAGGTCCCAGGGCAGAAATGTCGAGGAAAACTTGCCGATTCCTTTAAATCCATAGGATAAAAAGCCAATAACACTGACAATGGCGTATATAACAATGATAATATGAGATAATTGTGCGCCCGTCCCTGTGCCGAACCGCGTCTTTATCCATTCGGCCCCTGTCATAACGTTTGAGCGTCTCAGCCAGGTTGACAAATATACCATTAGAAATATCTGGTTAAAAACGGGCCAGAGCCAGGGTATGAACGCACCTTTGAGCCCGTAAACAAAGACCAGATATACCAGCCACATTGTCCCTGTAATGTCGAACATCCCGGAGGCATTTGAAACACCAAGTATATACCAGGGGATGCTCTTGCCGCCGAGGAAGTAGGAGTCGATATTTTTTGACGCTTTTTTTGAGATGAGAAATCCAACCGCAACTATTGAAACAAGGTAAAGAATGATAATTGAGATATCGATAAAGTGAAGCTGCATATTATCTCCTTATATCGATGCCCATAGAATGCTTCAAGCCGACAGTCCCCGGCGCTTTGTCGCATCTTAATCAAAGGATGTCATTCCTACCCCTGCTTTCGCAGGGGTAAACTTGTCCCCGCGTGAGCGGGAAGCAGGAATCCATTTTATTGAAATTCTGGATTCCGCATCAGGTGCGGAATGACAGTTTCTCAAATAACGAGCGACAAAGCACTAAAATAATTGTATCGACTTTTCGATAATTAACCGGTTTTATATATGCAGACAGGGCTGAATGTCAATACCAAAATTGTCTGGAGCGGATAAATTAGCTGTTAGTTTGGCGTGTGCAGTTTGATATGCCCCGGATGGGCTGAAATCATAAATGTTTAGTTCAGACCTGCGGAGCGTGCAGGAAAAACTATTTTTCGATTTTTATAACAAACCCGCCATTTCCTTTAACCTTAACTTCTAACGGTTTTTCAGGTGCAATCGTGATATTTTGCATATTGAATGAACGGTTATCCATACCGTCCGTTATTAATGTTGCACTTTTTTTACCTTTAAGGAAGTCAAGTTTAAGATTGATGCTTTTTTCGACATCTTCGCCGTTTATACCGGCGACATACCATTTTTTATCGAATTTGCGGGCGAGCACAACGAGCTTTCCGGGAAAGCCGTCAATGAAGCGGGTTTCATCCCAGATGGAAGGAATTTCTCTCATAAATGCTTTAATGTAATCCGGCATCCCTGCCATACCTTTAGGCGTCTGGGCAAAATGCTGGATGCCCGAAAGGAATATTATCGACAGCGCCAGCTCGAAACCATTCGTCGTTATCCGTTTTATATTCGGCACCTCTGTAAAGCAAACCGGCGTAAAGTCCATCGGGTCAAAGGCGTTTCGAGTAAACGGGAGCACGCAGGAATGTTCAGGTTCGAGGTCGGCGTCAGATTGTCCAAAAGTTACATACTCGAATCCTCGTATCCCTTCGAAGCTCATCAGGTTCGGATACGTTCTTTGCCATCCTCTCGGAATTGTTGCCCCATGGCAATTGACCAGCAGGCCGAACTCGGCCGCATCTTCAAAAATGTCCTGATAATATGCCATCATAGATTGCCCATCTCCTCCGAAGAAGTCCACCTTTATTCCTTTTATGCCCATTTCTTTCAGCTTGCCAAACTCTTTAACGCGGTCTTCGGGGGTCAGCAGCTTGCTTTTCGGATGATAAGGAGTGGTATTCCAGTTTCCTGCTGAATTGTACCATAGAAGAAGCCCGACATCTTTGCTCCGGGCATATTCGGAGAGCTCCTGAACTTTTTCATATCCTATCTGCGAATCCCAGTTCGCATCGACCAGGCAGTATTCCCACGTCATATCAGCCGCTAAGTCGATAAATTGCTTCTGCACATCATAAACCACCGAGTTATCCTTCAGCATAATCCAGCTCCAGGAGGCCCTGCCCGGATTTATATATGAAGTATCCTGCGGTCTGGCCGGCTCGGCCAGATCGGTTCCCAATGTTGACTCAACTATTGTTTTTAGACTGTCACCGACGGCGATTATTCGCCAGGGCGTGTGCCAGGGCAGTGCCGATTCGGGATTTAAAGGCCCGCCGGGGAATACCTCCGGCTTTTGTGGAAAGCCGATGAAAAACTCGTTATCTGTAGAATCTCGTTTTAGCCGACAGCCGCAATAATTCCTGTCGGGTGCCGTCTCACTAATCAAAATCCAGTATTTATCGTAGTGAAACAGGGCGGGGAAAACCCAGCCGGCATTGTTGCGAGCAAGTTTTTCCGGCTCGATACCCTGTTTGTAATGTTGCTCATAACAAGGTTCGACCTGACACCATCCGGTTTTAGCATCGGCCATAGGTTGAATCCAGGATTTGGTGCCGGGTATAAAATTGAACGAGGTAATTTCCTTTTCGATTTTTTTGGGCGTTTCGGACTTTCCCGGAAAGTAATATCGAAAGGCGACGCCGTCGTTGGAAACCTGGAAAATAATATCCATTTTTTTGCCGGCGGCATTTTTTAGGTGGATGGTTCTTTTATTGCCCGTATAAGAGCAGTGACGTCTTTTGCCCTGCAGCATTTCATAATCGAATTTAACAGTTTCGATATCCGAGCCGGACTCGAGGGACAGATTTTTTGAGAAGTCCTCGTCTTGCCTGATAATGCCCAGCCGGGAAGGTTGAAGAATCCGGCAGGAATGCTGGGTGCCGGAAAACTCGACCTGGTAAAAGGCGTTATGGTCTTCGGAGAGCCAGAAGTGTGCGGTGATTTTCTTGTCCGGGCTGTTGATTGAATAGTGTGTTTTTTCTGTAGAGCAGGAAAGTGGGCACATTGTCATAAGCAGCAGTATAATTACCTTGCCTGAGATGTTCAACAGCCAGCGTCTTTGTGAATCCGGTTTTCTCATATTGTGCGGTCTCCTTCTTTGCCTGTGGCAGATTGAGAGTTTTACTGCAAAGGACACAGGGAATAAAAAATATGATTTAGGGTCCCCGCGTGTTCATTGAGCTTTGCGGTCGAAGATTGACAGGTCCCATTTGTCTTTCCATTCGAGTGTAAAAGAGCCATCTGGTTTGAGGATGATAGGCAGCCAGATGTAAGTTGAATTATGCAGGCGTCTTGGTGTCCAGTGGTCTGCCATAAAAATGTAACAACCTGTTTTGCCGGGCGACGGCAGCACGAAAGTGCTTTGCGTTCGGAATGTTATGTCCGCTTCAGGGCCGACGCACGGGTTACCCTTCGATTCCCAGGGGCCGAGGATGTTGTCTGCCACGGCGTAGTCGGCGGTGTTTGGCCGCCAGCCGGTGCAGTCCGAGGTAATTAAATAGTACCGGTCTTTGAATTTGAATGGTGCCGGTGCTTCGCGGGCCTGGCCGACCAGAATCCTCGCCCACGTTTTATTCTGTACCGCAGGAGTTTCCGGGCCGGTAAACTCATCGTTCAGCCGAACGACATACATAGTTGCATTATTCTCTGAGGCGTAAAAGACATAAGCTTTGCCGTCGTCATCCACGAACAGGTTCATATCGCGGAACGTGCCGCCGAACTCCTTCTGCCTGTCCGGGTCGTTGTCGGTGAAGTCAAAGTTGTCTTTGATGGGCCGCATTGACGTGAGAAAGACAAATGGGCCGGTGGGCTTGTCGCTTATGGCAATGCCTGCTCGGGCATAGTGGTAGCCCCACTGCTCAAGATGAAACCATAAGACGTATTTGCCGGTTTTGGAATTGAAGATGACTTTCGGCCTTTCAATGAAACTTCTGTTGCGGATATTGTCCGGCAGAGCACTGTGGGGAAACGCCACTGCCTGTTTTTTCCAGTTATACAGGTCGGGT
>Ga0315537_1001785_pt1 | contig 16725 bp, 17 predicted proteins | sample SalMarSW160270MG_FD_203091 | JGI IMG/M metagenome (GOLD analysis project Ga0315537, IMG submission 203091) | Salt marsh sediment microbial communities from the Plum Island Ecosystem LTER, Massachusetts, United States - Salt Marsh Sediment SW1602-70 ... | reverse complement strand
GCTCCTTCGTCCTTGACAGAACTCGGTGCCTGAGCTTCGCCAACTCATCCGCATCACCAAACGGCCCTAATATAGCATAGACACGACGTCTCCTGTCAATGGACTCAAGGGCAATACAGTCCACAGGAGGCTGAAGCTACTTTCCTTCCATAGCTTCAATCTTCCTTAGTCTTGCGATATGCCTGTCTCCCTCAAACACGCTGGACAAGTACGCCTCCACGATTTCCAGCGCTAACCCAATCTCCATATTTTCTCCCTTGAGACACAGGATATTGGCGTCGTTGTGTTGGCGAGACCGCCGAGCCGCAAACGCATCATAGCACAAAGCTGCCCTTATGCCCTTAACCTTATTGGCTGCTATGCTCATGCCTATGCCCGTGCCACACACCAGGATGCCTTGCTCAAAACTACCAGCGGCTACTGCTTCAGCTACCTGTCGGGCAATATCGGGATAATCCACAGATTCACCACTATGACAGCCAAAATCACGGTAACTATGCTGCATCCTGGAAAGAGCTTCCATGATTGCCCGCTTTACGGTCAAACCACGATGATCACAACCTAGAGCGATATGCATTGTCTCTCGCCTCGCAATACTCTTCATACGCCTTGCTGATAGCGTGCTCAGCTATGATCCCATGGCGCACAATGACCGGTACTTCACCTGTGCCATCCACAACTGTCGACTCCCTACCACCCGGACATTGGCCGCCATCGACAATGAGGTCAACCTCCCTTCCTAGCTGCTGCCTGGCTTCACCAGCCGTCAAGACGCTCGGCTGGCCGCTGATGTTTGCACTGGTCCCGACCAACGGTCTCCCCAGACGCGAAATAAGGGCTAGGCTAACTGGATGCTTGGGAACTCGGACCGCCACGGTGGCTCCCATACCAAGATAGGAAGGAAGCGAAGCTCTCTTGGGCAGCACAATGGTCAATCCTCCCGGCCAGAAGCGCTCCGCCATGAATTGGGCAAATCCAGATATTGCTTCAGCCACTGTGCACACTTGAGACACGTTCCCCAGAAGCAGGGGCAACGGCAAGTCCGCTGCCCGCCTCTTCACCTCGTAGACCCTTCGCACGGCCCTGGAGTTGAAGGCATCAGCACCTAGCCCATATACCGTATCAGTGGGAAAGACGATCACTCCACCTGCCCTAAGTACTACAACACCCTTCTCTATTTGTTGCTGCAGAGCGTCCAATCTCTTACGCTGGCTTCAGCCAATGCTGCCTGCTAGTCTCAATTCAGGTTCATGCAGAGGCAGCACGATATCAGCCGCTTCCTTAATTCTCAACGTACTATCATAGGCTACACGAACATCGGTGTGGATCCCTGGAGGAATTACAGGCAGTTCTTCTTTGATTGGGAACGGGGGCTCGAAGTTCTCGCGGATGCTACACAAGCCGGCGATCACGGCAACACCTCTGGCGGTCTTGACAACCACCGCCTGCCCACCCGGAGAATGACCCGGCGTGGCAAGCAGGGATACTCCCTCACAGATCTCCACATCTCCCACCACTACTTCAAAATCCAGGTCTTCGAAGAACTCCCTGGAGTAGAGCGGCACAAACAAAGGGTGAGGGTTCCGAGCAAATTCAAGCTCAGCCTGTTGCACCATAAATTTTGTCCTGGAGAACTTCCTTGCCTGCGCTATGTGGTCATGGTGAAGATGAGTGGCAACAACGAGGTCGATATCGCCAAGGCTTATCCCCAATTCACCTAATCCTGACTCGAGGCTCTGGATCTCCCTGACCGGAATGCCTCTGACCTTCGTGTAGTACTCGACACTGGGGCCGGCATCCACCAAGATCCTATCCCTTGCTCCCTCGATATACCATGTGTACACAATCAGGGTTATTGGCTGACCGGAATTGAAGGCATTTGTCATTCGAGACTTGTCAAGCTCGAATTCGAGCAGGGGTATTGGATAGATAATGCAATTACTCATGGCCACCCCCTACTTCCTTGACGGCATTATAGCACAGTGCTAAGCTACGGCACGTAGTCGCCATCCTGAAATGCAGACCGAGACTGACAGCCACCGGATCTCCACCAGTGATGATGTCGAGGTCTCTACCTATCTAGGGATCGCCAAAGAGTTGCACGGCGAGCAACCTGTAGTAGAGCCTGAGGCAATGCCCCGCGGCGAGCGCGAAACCATAGCGGTGATTGATTTCGGCTCGCAGTACAGCATGCTCATTGCAAGGCGGCTGCGAGAGTGCCACGTTTACTGCGAAATAGTGCCTTACGATACCCCATGGGATAAGATAGCTCCGCTCAGGCCGAGGGGTTTTGTCCTTTCAGGGGGGCCAGCCAGCGTCCATGAATCTGGTTCTCCCTTGGCCCCAACATACATTTATGAAAAACGCCTGCCCGTCATGGGGATTTGCTATGGCATGCACGCTATCGCTCATCAACTAGGCGGTCGAGTGTCACCCGGAAAGAAACATGAATACGGTCATGCTATCCTGCACCTGAGCAGTGAGGACTGCCCTCTTTTTGCCGGCCTGCCTGTATCCCTCCCTGTATGGATGAGCCACGGCGACCAGGTAGTAGAGATGCCCCCAGGATTCAAGTCGTTGGCCTACACTGAGAACTCGCCACTTGCCGTCATAGGCAACGGCGAGGGCATTTTCGGGCTCCAGTTTCACCCCGAGGTAGCCCATACGCCACACGGCAAGCAGATATTCGAGAACTTTGCGTACCGAGTGTGCGGCTGTCAAGGTAACTGGACTCCAGCCAGGTTCATAGACGAGAGCACGGAGAAGATCAGACAGCAGGTAGGGCAAGGAAGAGTGATTTGTGCCCTTTCCGGCGGTGTCGATTCGGCAGTGACTGCCACTCTTATACATCGCGCTATTGGCGATAACTTGACGTGTTTCTTCATCAACAACGGGCTGCTGCGACGTGAAGAGCCAGAGAGGGTACTCAATACGTTCCAACGCAATCTCAAGATGGACATCGCCTATGTGGACGCCAGCGAGAGGTTTCTGAAGCGGCTTCGTGGTGTGATTGACCCGGAGAAAAAGCGAAACCTGATAGGAAGGGAATTCATCAAAGTGTTTGAAGAGGCAGCAGCCAAACTGGGCAAAGTTGACTTCCTAGCACAGGGCACCGTCTATCCCGACGTGATTGAAAGCAGCAGTGGTGCTGAGAGCAAAGCGTCGGTCAAAATTAAGAGCCATCACAACGTCGGCGGCCTACCAAGCAAGATGAAACTCAGCCTCATTGAGCCCCTGAGATACTTGTTCAAGGACGAGGTCAGAGAGGTAGGATCAGCTCTAGGCCTGCCTGAAGATATGATCTGGCGACAGCCATTCCCTGGGCCGGGTCTATCAATTCGCGTCATTGGGGAGGTAACCGGGGAGCGTTTGGAGGTCCTTCGCGCCGCAGACTGGATTGTCATGAATGAGATCAAACGGGCCAAGCTCTACCGCCACCTATGGCAGAGCTTCGCCGTGCTCACTGACGTTAAGAGCGTCGGCGTCAAGGGCGACTACAGGACCTACGGCTACCTCATAGCAGTCAGGGCCATAAACAGCAACGATGCTATGACCGCCGAGTGGGCCAGATTGCCTTACGAACTCCTGGATAGAATATCCAGCCGCATAGTCAACGAAGTGCCAAACATCAATAGGGTAGTCTATGATATTACGAGCAAGCCACCAGCTACCATAGAATGGGAGTAAAGGAGAGAGATGGAGTACTCGTTCGAAGAGACAGACGATGAACACCTGGGCACAGGAGATGACCTGGAGATGCTACGTGAAGACCTGATAGGTGAACTGCAGACCATAAATCAATATGAAGAGCATATGGACAGCCTGGGAAACGAAGAGGCCTTGGCCACTTTGGAGCACATAATCGCGGAGGAAAAAGAGCATGTTGCCGAGTTGGTCAAGTTGATCGAGTCCCTCGACCCAGTTCAGGCTGAGAAATTCAGAAAGGAAAACCTGTAGGGGACAGTAACCATTGAAGATCATGGTTATCGGTGGAGGCGGCAGAGAACATGCTCTTGCGTGGAAAATAGCCCAAAGCCCCAGAATTGAGAGGATCTACGCTGCCCCGGGCAATGCCGGCACATCACTCATTGCTGAGAACCTCAATCTCCAGCCCACAGACATAGATGGCCTGGGGAGGGCAGCAGTAAGCAAAGGTATCGATCTTGCCGTCGTTGGCCCTGAAGTTCCCTTGGCTTTGGGCATAGTAGACCACTTCGATAGCTTGGCTATCCCGACATTCGGGCCTACCAAGGCAGCGGCGCGGATAGAATCGAGCAAGGTTTTTGCCAGGGACTTGATGGAGAGGAACGGCATTCCCTGCCCCAAAGGTGTCGCTTTTTATTCCTATCCCGAGGCTCGTGAATATGTTAGGCAGCAGCAGCCACCCATTGTGATCAAGGCAGATGGGTTGGCTGCAGGCAAGGGCACAGTTATCGCCAACTCCGTGCGTGAGGCAGACAAAGCCCTCAGCGAAATCATGCAGGCGAAGGCATTTGGCTCCGCAGGAGACAAGGTGACAATCGATGAATGCGTTACCGGACGAGAAGTAAGCCTCATAGCTTTTACTGATGGCCAGACTGTGTCACCCATGGTTCCCGCCTGTGACTACAAGAGGATTGGGGATGGAGACCAAGGGCCCAACACAGGAGGTATGGGCAGCTACAGCCCACCAGGATTCGTCCCCGCTGAGTTTGTGGAGGAGGCTACCAACACTGTCTTGCTACCAGCAGTGAGGGCGATGGCCAGAGAAGGAATCCCCTACAAAGGTGTCCTCTACGCTGGGTTAATGGTCACCGATAGAGAGTTGCTGGCGTTGGAATTCAATGCCCGCTTTGGCGACCCCGAGACGCAAGTCATCTTGCCACTCCTGTCAACTGACTTGGTTGAGATACTCCTGGCCGTGATTCAAGGCAACCTCGAGCGGGTAAGGATGGAGTGGACTACCAACGCCTGCGTGGGCGTAGTCATGGCTTCAGCCGGCTACCCCGGCAAGTACGAAACGGGCTACCCCATCAAGGGTTTTGACAACGTGGGTGAGGATTTGCTAGTTTTCCACGCCGGAACCAGATTGGGCAATGATGGCCAGGTCTATACCGACGGAGGGCGGGTGCTCACCGTAGTGAGCATCGGTAAAGATATGGCCGAAGCCCGAGCGAGAGTCTACCGCAATCTGCCAAGTATTCATTTCGAGGGTTGTCAGTACCGTAAAGACATCGCCCTGAGGGAGATAAGCTAGATGGCACAAGTAGGGATCGCGATAGGCAGCAAGTCGGATGCAGAAATAATCAAGCCTGCTCTAGCTATGCTAGAGCAGTTGGGCATCGAGTACGAAGTCTCGATCCTTTCAGCGCACAGAAACCCAGAAAAGGTGAGGCAATACGGACTGCAGGCAGAACAGCAAGGATATGAGATCGTCATCGCTGCTGCTGGCGGGGCAGCTCATCTCCCGGGGGTTCTTGCCGCCTGGACCACTGTGCCAGTAATTGGCGTACCCCTGCCCACCAGTGATCTGAAAGGAGTCGACGCTCTGCTGTCCATAGCCCAGATGCCAGCAGGAGTGCCTGTAGCTTGTGTTGGCATTGGCACAAGCGGCGTCAAGAACGCCGCCTTGCTCGCCGCCCAAATTCTGGGCATGAAGCATGAGGCAGTGAGACAGGCGTATCGCAGATACAAAGCTGAACTGGCGGAGAAGTAGGATGATCGAGAGATACTCCAGGCCACAAATGCGGAACATATGGTCCGACGAGAACAAGTTCGCTCAGTGGCTCAGGGTGGAAATAGCTGTTTGCGAAGCCTGGGCGGAGATGGGCAAGATCCCTCTGCAAGCCATGGCCAAAATCAGGAATGCCAGCTATGATCTGGACCGAATCGCCGAATTCCTCAGGGTGACCCACCACGACATGACGGCGTTTCTCAATTCAGTGGCCGAGAGCCTAGGCGACGAATCGCGCTTCATTCATTTGGGCCTTACTTCCTCGGATATTATGGACACCGCTCTAGGGCTCCAGTTAAGAGACGCCGCTAACATTCTGGAGAAGGATGTCGCCGAGCTTGTCGCTGTGCTGGAGAGCAAGGCTGTCGAGCATAAGTACACGCTCATGATCGGACGAACCCACGGCGTTCATGCCGAGCCGACCACTTTTGGCCTGAAGCTGGCTCTATGGACCCAAGAGATGAAGCGCAATGCCCAGCGGCTGGCTGAAGCCAAGGGAATTGTCTCAGTGGGCAAGATATCTGGGGCAGTAGGTACCCATGCCACTGTACCTCTTGAAGCTGAAGAGAGAGCGTGCAGAGAACTGGGCCTTGTCTCCGTCCCAATATCTAGCCAGATAATACAGCGCGACCGTCACGCGCAGTTCGTAACTACGCTAGCCATTATTGCTGGCTCCCTGGAGAAATTCGCCACAGAGATCAGAAGTCTTCAAAGAACCGAGATTCTAGAAGCTGAAGAACCTTTCGAAGCGGGGCAAACAGGCTCTTCAGCGATGCCCCATAAGAGAAACCCGGAACTGTGCGAGCGGATATGTGGACTTGCCAGGTTGATGAGAGGATACGCCCTCACCGCAATGGAGAACATTGCGCTATGGCATGAGCGCGATATCAGCCACTCGTCCGCAGAGCGCGTTTTGTTGCCCGACTCCTGTTTGCTGATGGACTATGCCCTGACTATGTTTACCCTCGTCATGAAAGGGCTCAGGGTTTACCCTGAGAATATGCGTCGTAACCTCGACCTCACTCGAGGTCTCGTCTCGTCCCAGAGGGTGCTTCTGGCGTTGATAGACAAAGGCATGGGGCGAGAGGATGCCTACAAGATAGTACAGGACAATGCCATGAAAGCCTGGGAGGAAAGAAAAAACCTCCTGTCGCTGCTCGAGACAGATGACAGAACGTTAGCCCACTTGTCCAAGGCTGAGCTAGAATCCCTGTTCGACCACAGTTACTACTTGAGACACGTAGATGACATCTTTGACAGGATAGGACTAGGCGGGAGAAAAGCTGACTCCGAGCCCGGAGAGGAAACCCGGTTCGCGCAAGGGGGGCTGGCTCCTCACTCCATCTAGTCCTCTCCGAGGTAACTCGGTCTCTCTTTTGCAGAGGCCTGTTTTTGCTTTATAATCTACAAGCTCATGGCCGTTTTGCTAGAAACAAGCTTACCCTTTCCGTTGTTCCGACATGGCAAGGTGCGGGACGTCTACGACCTAGGCAATAGACTGCTCATAGTATCCACAGACCGCATATCCGCATTCGATGTCGTCCTGCCCTGCGGAATCCCCGATAAAGGGAGGGTCCTGAATCAGATTTCGGCCTTCTGGTTCAGCAAGACAGCTCACGTGGTGCCCAACCACCTCATGAAGACAATCGAGAGCAACGCGGATATAGACGAAGTGAGGAGTTGGTCGGGCTGCTCTGGAGATTTGCCTGACTATCTTATTGGACGATCCATGGTGGTAGCCAAAGCAAAGCGCATCCCTGTGGAGTGCGTCGTCCGTGGCTATCTCTCTGGCTCCGCCTGGGCAGAATACAAGGAAACCGGGGCTGTCAGCAACGTACATTTGCCCGCAGAGATGAAGGAAAGCCAGCAATTGGCACAGCCAGTATTCACTCCAACTACCAAGAGCGAGACTGAGCACGACCGTCCTCTAACGGATGAAGACATAGAAACCCTTGGTATAGAAGACGTGATGACTGACTTGGAGGAAAGAAGCCTGCTCATTTACCGACACGCTCAGCGCTACGCCCAGACTTGCGGCATCATAATTGCCGACACCAAGTTCGAGTTCGGCCTTGTCGACGGCGAACTGGCACTCATCGATGAGCTATTGACACCCGATTCGAGTCGCTTCTGGAGCGCCAGCCAGTATGAAATCGGTCGCTCTCAGCCCAGCTTTGACAAGCAGCCGGTCCGTGACTGGCTCTCATCTTCTGGCTGGAACAAGGAACCACCAGCTCCCACTCTACCACCAAAGGTAATCCAAGCTACAACAGAGCGGTACACCAAGATCTACCAGCTATTCACTGGAAGACCTATCTAGTCAAGGAACTTCAGGCAAGGCAAGATATCCCATGCCGGTAGTGGCAGAAATAGATTGGAATAGCATTGCTGGCATCATAATGGCAGTCCTAGTGGGTATCGGTCTGCCCCTGGCTCTACGGAAAAGGAAGAAAGCTGGTCCGCTAAAAAGAGAGGAGCTTTCCCAACATCTGTATGCCATAGGTGTGAAGGCCCGCTTGGCAGAAAAAGGGAGCCCCAAGGAGAAGATAGGCCTGGGCCGCTCCTCCGGGCAGAGATCAGAAGGAATCATAGAACTGGAAGACAAGAACATCGACTCCATCAACGTTATTAGCATAGCCAGCCAGTACGGAGTGAACTACCATCTGGACTACCTCGTGAAGACCCCGAACCTGGTGGGAACCCGAAGCTTCAGGAAGACGAAGCTGCATAGAAGAAAAAGACCTCCATTGTGGGGCAAGGTGGTGGATATTGAATGGGAAGGAGACAGGTCGCTAGCTCAGAGCCTGAACCTCGACTACAGATTGAAAGACAGGCTCCTGCAGGTTGACCCTAGCGCTCTCAAACAGAGTATTCTCGTGATCCCAGAGCCGAAACATGCGTATGCCCGAATAAGAACCCTCTACACCCTTCCCTCCCATCACCTATTCGAGGCAATGACCATAATAGCGCGGCACCTAAAATCACCCTAGGCACCACTACCGAGGCCAACGGCACAACTGCCTTCCTGCCGGTGGATACTCTTCAATAGGAGCTATACCAGCGCTCGTCTATCTCGCCGGGCTCAAACTTCGTGTGCCAAGGAGTACCGTGAGTGTTCGCTAAGTTGCTCAGGGCTTTCAGCCTCTCCACTACCGTAGCCTTGAGGAACTTCAATCGTTCCCTTCGAGACATAATCTGAGTAGCCTCTTGCCATAGAGCACGCCCAGCCAGGAAGCCAGAGGCTCCTGCCTGACAAGCTACCTCAACTTGCCGATAGAAAAGATCGAAATTCACGCCGCCGCTAAGAATGACCCAGGGCACCTGACTGGCCTCGTCAAGCTGGTGACAAAGATCCAGGAGCCGGCTATGGCTTTTTTCATATCTCAGGTCAGCAGGAAACTCCGCCTTGAGTACATCGATAGGAAGGGCTGTGACTTCTTTCGCTGTTTCTATAACTAGACGTGGCTTGACGGCGGCGAAGCTCTGAGGATCGGCCTCTGCTCTTCCTACCTTATAGCTTACAGGCTCAAGCACGAAAGGTATGTCCATACTCAGGCAATCATCAGCGACCTGTCTAACAATACTCAATTGTCTATCAGCGACGTCAACATCAGGGCGATAGTAAAGCAGAAGCTTCACCCCTGTGGCCCCCATTTTCTTTATCTTTCCCACACTCCAGTCCGTCAGTATGTCGGTAACCCTTGCCTCTGCCTCGCCAGAGTATCCGGTGGCCTCCAGGCTTACCAGTAGCCCGGTATCCCTGGACAGAACTCCGGCGGCAATCACCTTGGCGGCCCCGTAGACAGGGTCAAGCAGGATAGCACTGGCGTGGGGAGCCAGGATTTCACACAGGTCAAGTTTGAACTCCACCATCGTCTGGTAGCTAACATCCCCGGGGTGCTTCTCGTTCAGCATTCTCATCAGCGAACCCCTATGATCCAGGGCACACATCCCTAGAATCCCTCGCTCGTTAGCCATTTGCTGCAAGCCCCTTGTTTTGCCAATGGATAGTCTTCTCATTCTCTCAACTCCTCTCAAGCGGCCAGTATCTTGACAAGCTCCACCAAGTCGGTATCCAGCTCTTTGCTCTTCTCCCACGTCTCTCTCAAAGGACTAAGGACTATCTCCCCTTTCAACTCCCCCACCATATAGCCTGACTTGCCCCTCACCAAAGCATCTATGGCCGCCGCCCCTAGTTTGCTGGCCAGTACCCTGTCCCTGGCCGTAGGCGAGCCACCTCTCTGAATGTGTCCCAAAACGCAGATGCGGTAGTCCAACTTCAACCTCTCCCAGACCTGCTGGGCAACCTGAAACACACCACCTGCCTCATCGCCTTCGGCAACTATTACGATACTCGACTTCTTGCCCCTCTTCAGGCCACGCCTTATGTCAAGACAGAGCTCCTCAATCTTCGTCTCTGTCTCAGGAATAAGTATCTCCTCAGCCCCACCAGCGATACCTACATATAGCGCAATGAAACCTCGCTTCTTGCCCATTACTTCAATGAAAAAGGGGCGCTGCAAGGATCCAGCAGTATCTCTAATCCTATCTATAGCTTCTAGAGCGGTATTCGTGGCCGTATCGAAGCCAATGGCATAGTCAGTGCCATAGACATCGTTGTCTATTGTCCCGGGCACTCCAATCACTTTGGTGTCTCCTCTCTCAGCGATGGCTGTAGCGCCACGGAAAGTCCCATCACCACCAATGACGATCAAACCCTCGATGTTCTCCCGTCGCAAGACCTGCACCGCCTTCTCTATGCCTTCCGCAGTCTTCATTTCCTCGCAGCGGGCGGTCTCCAGGAAAGTGCCCCCGCGATGGATGATGTTGGCTACCGACCTAGACCCCAGCCTGACCAAGTCCCCTTCCAGCAATCCAGCATAGCCTCGCCGAATTCCCACTACCTCCAATTTCTCCCAGACTCCGCAACGGACGACGGCCCTGATACACGCATTCATTCCCGGGGCATCACCGCCGCTGGTCAGGACACCAATCCTTCTCACGTTACCTGCCTCCTTTTGTCATTCCTAATTATACCACCTGCCATCATCCCCCCCCAGTACAGATTAGCTTGTCAAGCGCATACTCCTGCAACATATCGGTATTATTGTGCTAGAATCGAATATAGGGAGAGGCCCTGTGGTCAAAATCCTTCATACAGCCGATCTTCACTTGCGAGAATACGGGGATGAGCGGTGGGAAGCCCTCCGCGAATTGATTCAGATTGGAAAACAGAACAGGGTCGGCGTCTTCGCAATATGCGGTGACCTTTTCGACAAAGACATTGACGCTGAGAACTTGAGACCCAGAATACGATAGCTGTTCTCCAATACCGACTTCAAGGTTCTGATAATTCCAGGTAATCACGACAAGGACTCTTACCAGAGTGGCATGTATTTCGGCGAGGATGTGTTTGTCCTCGGCACCCCGCCGTTCCAGGTAATTGAGCTTGAGGGTGTAAAGATAGCCGGTATTCCATTCGAGCCAATACAGGGTGGAGAGCTCTTGAGGAGAATCCAAGCACTGAGAGAGGTTTTCACACCCAACAAGAAGAGCATCCTGATGTGCCACGGTGAACTCCTTGATGCCTTCTATACCAGGGCGGATCTTGGACTTGAGGGCGAAGCACGGTACATGCCCTTCAAGTTGTCCTACTTCGAAGGGCTGGCCGTCGACTATGTGCTTGGAGGTCATTTTCACTCCAAATTCGATATCCGGCGCTTGGGCAACGGCGGTTACTTCGTCTATCCGGGGTCACCAGTTTCGATTACCAGGGCAGAAACAGGACAGAGGAAAGCAAACCTATTCGAGGTGGGTGACCCACCTGGCGAATTTCCGCTCAATACATTCCACTTCGAAGAGATAACTATAGCGCTTGACCCCTTGAGAAATGAGTCCCCCGTAGAGACAGTGCGAGGCCATTTTGAGAGACTTCACCCAAAGGCGACTGCGATTCTAACCGTCAAGGGATACATCAACAGTGAGCAGATCAATATGACCGAACCCGAGATCGTGACTCGGATAAACGAAATGGCAAGAGGAAGATACGATGAGAACCATTACCCATTCAGCTTCAGGGATATCTCAAGGATACTGGATAACGACCTGTTCATAGGGTTCACAACCAAGGCTAGGGAAAGCGGCTGTACGGAAGAAGAGATGGGGCGGCTACAGGATATTACCATCAGGGCAATGATGCAGGCAGATTTATGAGATTGAGGGAATTCGCGATAAGACACTATGGACCATTGCCAGACACAGGTCGTGTGGCATTGGACAGTTTCTCTCTGCTATTCGGGAGGAATGAGGACGGCAAGACTCTGACCATAGACGCCCTGGTGAAGCTTCTATTCAAGCGTAGCAGTAGGCGCCTCTTCAACAACATAGACAGGGTATCTGGAGACCCTGACGGATACCTGGCCATTGAGGATGAGAGCGGCAAAATAACAAAACTGCCTGAGGAGGAAGGCCTGGCAGACATTACGGATCTTACTTCTGAAGAATGCCGTAACATATTCATAGTAAGGAATAGCGACCTTTCTATTGCCTCAGAGAGCGAATTCTACAGAAGCGTGACAGAACGTCTTACCGGTCTGAGAACAGGAGAGATTGGTTCTATACGAGCAAAGCTAGGGGAACTCGGGAAGCTTACCAAGGGTAGTAGCGACGCTTCCCTTCGGAACTTGGCTGGCGAAAAGCTGAAGGCTAGAGTAAACGATGCAGTTGATCTGATTGAGGAAATCCGGGGGTTGGAAGACAAGTTAAAAGAGGAAGAGTATGACCGGCTTGAAGAAGAACTCCTCGACGTACGAGAGAAGGTAGGCGGAATCGAGCCCGAACTGGAAAGCTTCGAAAATGCTAGGCAGCGAGAACAGTACGAGAAGTGTAGCGAAGCTTATGAAGCTCTAACGCGTGCGGAACAAGACTTGAAAGGACTCGAGGTCTATTCTGAGGAGAATGCAAGGACGTGGGGGGAGTGCGAGAGAGACCGTAGGAGTCTCGAAGAGGAGATGGAAAGGCTACGAGGCAGAATCGAGACGGACAAGGGACAGTTGGAGCAGCAAAGGGAGGCGCTAGGCGAGAGGCAACTAGAGATTCAGGTCCTTGGGGATAAGAAAAAGAGGATAGACAACGAAATCGAGCCAGAAATAAGGAATTACGAGATGCGCCTTGGAAGGATGGAGAGCGGAGAGGCAAAGGGTAAGTTCCTTACGGGGTCAGCGATAGCCTCGGCGTCGCTGCTGCTAGTATCGATGGCAGGGCTTGTCATGACACCTGCGCCCGTATTCTATGGGCTCTCAGTGTTGTTCCTCGTACTCGCCATAATCTTGGGAGCAGCGAAGTTCTTGTCGATGCGAGAGAAAGCACATCTTGCCGCAGTCTTAGGGAGAATCAGGCTATCCGCTTCTAGGTTTGAACTTGGGGGAGCAAACATGGAAGAAATCCTTTCGAGTATTCAGAGGTTCAGTGAGGAGTATTACATACGGGAATCTCGAACAGAGGAGGCCGAAAGAGAGGTCTCGTCACTACAGGAGGAGATCGACCGGCTTGCAGACACGGAAATCCCAGCTCTAGAGAGGAGAATCAGGGAAGCTACAACGAAGATTGAGAGGGTGGCCCAGGAAGCGGAGGTAAGAAGCCTGCCAGAATACCATGGAAGGCTCAAGCACAGACTAGCCTGCGAGCAAACAGTTACGACGGAGTCCAAAATGCTGAAAAGCCATTTAGGGTCTGTGGGAGAAACACCTGAAGAGAACCTGCAACACTGGCTTGACGAAATAAACCGCCTCAAAGACTTCAGGGACAAGGCCAAGGACAGGACACACAATGAAAAGGCTGTCCAGGAATTAAAGGGCGCGCACGGAAAACTTGTGGAAGAGGAGAAACGACTTCACGATGACATGACAGGTTTTCGGGATCAGTTGCTCAGTGTGGAGAGGAAGACAAATGAGATTCTACGATTGGAGGACGATTACCTGCACTGTAACACCTCTCTCGACGTGAAGACAATCAAAGATAAGTTGCTAGACTTCGTAGCGCAAACGGAGACTACAAAAGAAGACGCATTGAAAGCCATACGTATCTTCGAGTCACTGGAAAGAGAGGAGGAAGAGAAAATCTCCACCCTATTTGGGAAGGACAGCCCCGTTTCCGAGCACTTTCATGAGATCACCGGGGGACTGTATGAACAGGTGGACTTTGTTCTGGACGGCACAAAGAGAGTCCGAGTAAGGCTTAAGGATGGCAGCATGTTGGACGCGGAACAACTGTCCGGCGGAGCCTATGACCAGCTATATCTTTCTATCCGACTTGCCCTTGGCGAGGAGCTACTGCGGGGGGCCAAGGGCTTCTTCATTATGGATGATCCTTTCATAAAGGCCGACAAAGACAGGCTGCGGCGACAGATGGACATACTACGAAGGATCTGCGAGTCAGGGTGGCAAGTCATCTATTTCACTGCCAAAGATGAGGTGAAGGATATTCTCCAACAAGACATAGCAAACGGCAGCATCAGCTACATAAAAGTCCAGGGCACAGTTCCTGCGTAGGCTATTAAACGCACCAGGATCGCCGCCGCTCTCACCCATAGAGGCCCACCGGGCGGCCTCTTCACCCATACCAACTCAGAGACGACAGCACGTCTGCCAGAACGGCGATGAAAATACGCTCGGTCAGCTTTCTAGCTCTCTATGACGTCTTTGGTACTGGGAATCCTGCCAAACAGTCTCTCATCAATTCGCGTAGCCGAATCCAGAGCCTGACCCAAAGCCTTGAACAATGATTCAACTTTGTGGTGGTCGTTTATGCCAGTGGCAATACTGGCATGGAGGTTGATCCTCGCTTCCGAGGCGAACGAACTGAGAAAATGCCGCACCATGTCCGCTTCCATATCTCCTATAGTCGCACCGCCAAAACATACCTGTATGACGCTGTAGGCCCTCCCTCCAACGTCAACAGCTACCTCAGACAATGCTTCATCCATGGGAACAATAGCATGTGCCATCCGGGTAATCCCCTGCTTCTTTCCCAATGCTTGGTTGAAGGCTTTCCCCAAGGAGATGCCCACATCCTCCACCAGATGGTGCTGGTCTTCACCAGAAGCGGAAACCATTATGTCAAATGACCCATGTTGAGCCAGCTGGGCGAGCAAATGATCGAACATCCTGGTCCCTGTAGTAATCTCGAATCGTCCGCTGCCATCAATATTCAGCTCCACCTTGACATTCGTCTCGGCAGTTTCACGGACTACTCTCGCTTTCCTATCAGCCATGACTAACCTCCTTCAGAGACTGCACCGCCGCTCTACGCTTCGCGACAACCAGATAGGGCTTACGCCCAACGCCCCATTAGCAGGGGCTCAAACAAAAGCCTAGCCCATTCCTTTCAAGGCCTCAATCAGGACGTCGGTGTCCTCAGGCCTGCCCACGCTGATTCGGAGGCAATCTTCCAGTCCCGGGCTATTGTAGTAGCGGACAAATATGCCTGCTGCACTCAATCGACGCCAGACCCGCCTAGCAGGGGATCCCCCGCTGTCGCCAGACCGGCTACGTATCGAGCAAAGTATAAAATTGGCCTCCGACGGATAGGGCCTCAACCACTCCAGTTCGTTGAGCTTGGCAAACAATCTCTCCCTTTCGGCGGTGATCTTTGCAATGTTGGCGCGCAGGTAGTCCAGATCTGCCAGAGAGGCCAGGACAGCAGCCTCTGCCGCCACATTAACGTTATACGGAGGCTTGAGTTTCAGCAAGTACCTGGCAATCTCCGTCGGGCAAATCCCATAGCCTACCCTCAAACCAGCTAACCCAGCCCATTTGCTGAAGGTGCGCAATACCACGAGGTTTTGGTGCTGGGGTACGAATTCCCCCACCGTCATGTTGCTGAATTCGAAATAGGCTTCGTCTACCACCACGATTCTCCCCATATCAACGAGTTCCATAACCTCTCGTTCGCTAACCGTGTTGCCAGTAGGATTGTTGGGCGAGGCAACAAGGATAACCTTTGTCTTGTCACTCACGGCTTCCCTTATGGCAGGCACGTCGATGCCAAAGTTTTCCTTTCTGGGGACATCAACCAGTTCACCCCCACAGACACCCGTGCAGAAAGGATACATACCGAACGTCGGCGGGCAGTTGATAACTTCATCCCCGTGTCTCAGGAAAAGCCTGAGCACAAGGTCAATGATCTCGTCGCTCCCGTTGCCACAGACTATGTGTTCACGGGCCAATCCAGTGTATTGCTCCAGAGCTTGCCTTAACACCCCTTGCGATGGATCAGGGTAGATATGATAGTAGGAATAGTCAGCCAGTGCTTGATAGACCTTTGGACTGCAAGCATAAGGGTTCTCATTCCCGTCAAGTTTCACTATACTCTTCCCAACGCGTTCCTCCAAGACTTCTATCGGTTCTATAGCAGCATAACCCTCCATTGCTGCCAAGCCAGGTCTTATCAGTTCTTCCGCGTCCATTCTATTTGCTCATCCTCTCTCGTTGACCTCTGCCTGGCCTCCACTCAGCCTCTTCTCTATCGCCTGAGCATGTGCACCCAGCCCTTCAGCCCTGGCTATTGCAATGGCCGCCCAAGCTAGCTCTTGCATAGTAGCTCTGTCCAAAGCAGCAATGTTCGAAGATTTCAGGAAATCCCCAACGCCCAGGGGGGAGTTGAACCGGGCACTGCCCCCTGTCGGCAACACATGGCTGGGGCCGTCAACGTAGTCGCCCAACACCACCGGCGAGTCCTCGCCAACGAAAATACAACCGGCATGGCGGATCTTGGGCACCAGAGAAGAAGCGCTGGATACCATGAGCGAAACATGTTCCGGTGCAAAAAGGTTGACCAGTTCGATAGCTTCATCAAGGTCGTGTATCAGCGCTATCATCCCCTTGTCAATTGCCTGGCTGATGACAGAACGTCTTTCAAGTACAGGCAATTGGAGTCCAATCTCTGCTTCCACTCTGTCGGCCAGCCAGGAGGAGGTAGTAATCATAACAACGGAGGCCAGAGGATCATGCTCG
>Ga0315537_1001784_pt1 | contig 16728 bp, 16 predicted proteins | sample SalMarSW160270MG_FD_203091 | JGI IMG/M metagenome (GOLD analysis project Ga0315537, IMG submission 203091) | Salt marsh sediment microbial communities from the Plum Island Ecosystem LTER, Massachusetts, United States - Salt Marsh Sediment SW1602-70 ... | reverse complement strand
TCCTCCTGTCCCGCCACCTGCTGAAGGTGGCTCGGGCCACCGGCTCGGTTGCCCTGGAGGCCAGTGCGCGCAATATCGCCGCCGATGTCTACACCGCCTCGGCGGTGCTGGCTGGTCTGGTGGCGCTGCGCCTCACCGGTCTCGGCTACATCGACTCCGCGGTGGCCATCGGTGTCGCCGGCTATGTCATCTGGCTGGGTTACCGGACGATAGCCCGGCCGCTTTCGGGGCTGGTCGATGCCAGGCTCTCCCCGGAGCAGGAGGCGGTCATTAGAGACTGCCTGGAGGCTTACGCTACACAGGTAGCCGGGTTTCACAAGCTGAGGACGCGCCGTGCTGGGAGCCACTACCATGTTGACCTTCACCTGGTGTTTGACCGGAAAATCAGTCTGGCGCGGGCGCATGAAATCTGCGACCGGGTTGAAGCTGACATAAAGAGCCGGCTCCCCGGAAGCAGCGTCATTATTCACCCCGAGCCCTGCGACGAGAATTGCGAGCAGTGCTCCGTAATCTGCCCTAACCGCAGGGGCGGTGGCCCCCTTCCCCCCCGGTAACCGGGGTGGAAGCGGCCATCCCGCTATGCGGACTTCGATTCCCCGACCTTCTCCACTTCGAGGGTGCATTCGGTGGCCAGAGCGGCAAAGGCGCCGATAGCCGCCAGCACCGGAGCGGCTATGACGATGGCGGCGGCGGCCGGGGCCCCTATGGAGAGCGGGATATCGAATATCGTGTTCCCTTTGTAGATGAGGCGCACCCGTCTTATGTTACCTTCGTGGATGAGCTGCTTTACCTTCTCAACGAGGTTGTCCCCGGAGACGGTGAACCTTTCGCTGGTGGTCTTTTCCTCTTCGCCCATATCTGGCCTCCTGTAAGCGCCGCCGTTAGCGCCTTATCATCACGGGATGACCGTCTTGTCTGGAATCCCGTCCTTAAAGTGCTTTTCCAGCCAGCCTGAGATAACGTTCTCTCGGCGGTCGAAGTAGCTGACATAGGGTTTGATATCCAGAAGCGGCGTTCCGTCCAGGACGTCCACCTCGGTGAAATAGAGCCGGTTTCCCTCTATCCGCTTAATCTTTATCACCGAAAGCCCGATGTGGTTGGGGCGGTGCGGGCTCCTGATGGCGAAGATGCCGTGCCTCTGCTCTTCCAGGAATGGCCTGCCGGTGGTCTCTTCCCTGGGCGAGCGGTGAAAGTAGTATATGATTATGGCGTGGCTGAATCCGTCCAGGTCCTTGAGCCCCGCGGCGTACTCCTTCTTTAGCTCCAGCCAGGCCTCTACCCCGTTGTCGAAGGTCCCCTGGATGGGCATATTCCGGGTCTCTTGGTAGGGTGAATGTATGACCCCGATGGGGCGCATGATTACCTGCTTCATAGCCCTGCCTCTGTCATCCCCATTAAAACAGGTTTCCTCTAGCTAGTAAAGGGCGGCTTATCCCCCCGGTTCCGCTTATTGAAGATACGGTTTTCGTGGTATACTATGGGCATATAAAAAAGGGGGCTACCTTGCTGGGTAAGGACCTGCTTTCTATATCCGACCTCGCTAGCGAGGATATTAAGCTGCTTCTCCGCGATGCTATCGATATCAAGGCCGGCGGCCGTATCTCTCCGCTCGTCGGTAAGACCTTAGCCATCATGTTTGAGAAGCCGTCGCTACGCACCAGGGTCAGCTTTGAGCTGGCCATGCGGCAGCTGGGGGGGGACAGCATATATTTATCTCCGGCTGAGGTCGGGCTGGGGGAGCGCGAGTCGGTTCCCGATATCGCCCGGGTGCTCAGCCGCTATGTCGACGCCCTGGCCGTGCGCACCTTTTCTCACCAGACCCTTAAGACCCTGGCCGCTCATGCCGGGGTGCCCGTGATTAACGCCCTCTCGGATTTGGAGCACCCCTGCCAGGCGCTGGCCGACCTGCTCACCATCAGCGAGAAGAAGCACGAGCTTAGCGGTCTCGTTCTGGCCTATATCGGTGACGGTAATAACGTGGCTAACAGCCTCATGCTGGCCTGCGCCCTGAGCGGGGTTAACTTCCGCATTGCTTCGCCGTCCGGTTACCGGGTGCGTGATGAGATACTGAGTCTGGCTCAGGGCTACGCTACTGCCAGCGGCGCCGGAATAGTGCTTACCGAGGAGCCGGCGGAGGCCGCCGGCGGCGCCAATGTTATCTACACCGATGTCTGGACGAGCATGGGGCAGGAGGCGGAGGCGGCGGAGAGACGCCGCGTGTTTCGCCGTTATCAGGTGAACGATGAGCTTATGTCTTTAGCCAAGGAGGATGCCATACTGATGCATCCCCTGCCGGCGCACCGTGGCGAAGAGGTGTCGCCGAGCATTCTGGACGGCCCGAGGTCGGTGGTCTTCGACCAGGCTGAGAACAGGCTGCACCTGCAGAAGGCTCTCTTGGCTATGATGCTGGGTAGCCTGGAGATACCGCTGCCCGGATACTGACGAGGGGGGAGAGCAATGAACGTATCGAGAAACATGGCTAGCTGGCTCTGGTGGCCCATTGTTATCACGGTGATAGCGCTGGTCGGTGCCGGGTATCGCTGGCCCGTCTCCACCCTGGCCCCCATCCTGATTGCCATTCTGGCCAGTGGTCTGGCGGTAGCCATCACCAGCACCAGAAAGCAGCGGCTTGAGCTTTCGCTCTCGAGGCTGAGGCAGATGTCCGGCTATTTTAACCGCCGTTTCATGGGCGATTCCTCGCTCTCCATCTTTGCCATTATCGCCACCCTCTTCACCATTGATAATCCCAAGGTGTGGGACTGGGCGCGGGCCTGTGACATGGCGAAGCGGGTTTTCAATACCTGGTGCGATAGCTTTATCAACCGCATTGAGAGCGATGTCAGAAGCGGCCGCCCTCAGGCTTACCTCTACATCTACCTCAACGAGCTGTGGCTGGTGAACAACCACTACTATGAGTTTATCGAGCAGTTCTACGACATCGCCGGGAAGGTGGAGATACCCCAGGAGACTAAAGACCAGTATAACCGGATGGTGATGGAGTATAACGCCTTTACCCAGGAGTTTCGGGACACTATCAGCGAGCTGAGGAAGATTACCCGCACCGAGATTGAGCCCCCCAGTGTCCGGTTTGCTCAGGAGCTGGCGCCGTAAAGTAACATGTTATCTTGCCTCCCCTGCCTGCCTGTCGGGTTGCCTTTCGCCTTAGAGGAGGATGGCGGGGGGTCTTATTGTTTCTGGGGGGTAGCTTAGAGGTTAGCATGACCAAGCCGGTTGTAGCCATTGTCGGTAGGCAGAACGTGGGTAAGTCCACCCTGCTTAATCGCCTGGCGGGTAAGCGGATAGCCATCGTTGATGACGTGCCGGGGACGACCCGCGACCGCATCATGGCCGATGTCAGCCTGGCCGGGGGTGACTTCACCGTGGTGGATACCGGGGGCCTGGAGCCGAGCCCCGGCTCAGCCATGGCCCAGGTGGTTAACCAGCAGGTCGAGGTGGCTACCCGGGAGGCGGATGCCATCATCTTTCTCACCGATGTCAGGGATGGCGTGACCCCCGTCGACCTGGAGATAGCCGACCGGCTGCGTAAGGCGGGTAAGCCCGTGGTGCTGGCGGCCAATAAGGCGGATAACGACCGCTCTGAGGGTGGGGTGGTGGAGTTCTACGAACTGGGTCTGGGGGAGCCGGTGGCCATTAGCGCCTACCACGACCGGGGTATCTCCGAGCTATCGGAGCGGGTCGGGGCCCTCCTGCCGCCGACGCCGCCGACTGACGCCGGGCCGGAGGCGATTAAGGTCGCCATTGTCGGCCGGCCCAACGTGGGGAAGTCGACGCTCTTAAACGCGCTGCTGGGCGATGAGCGGGCCATTGTCGATAGCGCGCCGGGAACCACCCGGGACGCCATCGACACCCTGGTTGACTTTGAGGGTAAAAGTGTGCTACTTATTGATACAGCCGGCATCAAGCGGCGGGGACGGATAGGTGGTGGGGTGGGGCAGTACAGCGTCATCCGGTCGCTTAAGGCTATTGAGCGGGCCGACATCGCTCTTCTGGTGCTGGATGCGGAGCAGCTGGTTACCGCTCAGGATATGCATATTGCGGGTTATATCCAGCAGGCGGCCAAGGGGATTATAATAGTAGTTAATAAGTGGGACCTGGTTCAGGGGGGGGATATAGCTAGCTATGACCGCTACGTTAAGGGCCAGTTCCGGTTTATGACTTACGCGCCGGTGCTGTGTGTTTCGGCGAAGCTCGGGCGGGGGGTGAATAAGATAATGCCTCAGGTGGTTCAGATATCTAAGGAGAGGCGAAGGCGCCTGTCTACTGCGCAGGTTAACAGTGTCGTTCAGGAGGCGGTGGCTTCTCACGGCCTGCCCCGGAAGGGTAACCGCCAGCTAAAGGTCCTCTACGCCACTCAGGCTGAGGTAGACCCGCCGACCTTTGTCTTTTTTGTGAATTACCCTAAGCTGGTGCACTTCTCCTACCAGCGCTACCTTGAGAACCGGCTGCGCCGGGCCTTCGGTTTTAGCGGCACGCCGCTCCGCTTTGTCTTTAAGGCGAGGGAGGGGTCATGATAGCTGCCAAGTTTGTCCTCGTCGGGGTAATTGGCTATCTTCTGGGCTCCATTCCCTTCGGGATACTGGTCAGCCGGCGTATGGCCGGGGTGGATGTCAGGCAGCATGGTAGCGGCAAGATGGGGACGACCAACGTGCTCAGGACGGCGGGTGGCCGGGCGGCGGCGCTGGTCTTTTTCCTGGACCTGACCAAAGGGGCCGTCGCCGTACTGATTGCCGGGCTGATTATAGGTAATGACTATCTGGTGGTGAACGGTGTTCACTGGGGGGTGCTGGTGGCCCAGGTTATCGCCGCGCTGGCGGCCATGACCGGACACAGCCGCTCGATATTTCTCAGGTTTCGCGGTGGTGGCCGGGGGGTGGCTACCTTTTTCGGGGGCATGGCGGCCCTGTTTCCCCCGGTGGCGCTCTTAGGCGGCGAGATATTTATTATCGGCGCCGGGCTCACCAAGTTTGTCTCTCTGGCTTCCATCTCTGCGGCGGTAGGCACCTACGTGGTGCTGGTGCCGCTTACCATTTTAAATCGGTTTCCACTTGAATATCTGATTTACGCTTTGATTGGCTCCGTAGTCATTATTATCATGCATCGGGATAATATCAGCCGGCTGCTCTCCGGTAAGGAGCGCAGGCTGGGTGAGAAGGCCAAGCTAAGAACCTAGACCCCTGCCTCATAATGACTCTGCAACCCGAAGCGACGAAGGTACTGCAGCCTATGCCCAAGATAGCCGTAATAGGTACCACGAGTTGGGGAAAGACCCTGGGGGTGGTGCTGGCCAGAAAGGGGCAGGGGGTCACCCTGTGGGCTCGAACCGAGGCCGAGGCTGTCGAACTGAGAGAGGGTGGGGGTGGGGCGGGTGGCGCTGCCAGTCTTCCCTCTCAGCTTTTCGTTACCAGCTCCCTGAGTGAAGCTTTAGATTCGGCGCAGGCGGTGATTCTGGCCGTGCCCTCCCAGGCGATGCGCCGTAACATCAGGCTGGCTAAGGACTATCTCGATGGCTCGATGCTGGTGGTGAGTGCGGCTAAAGGCCTGGAGCTGGAGAGCAACAAGCGCATGAGCCAGGTCATCGCCGAGGAGATAGCCCCTGAACTCCGGTCTAATATCTGTGTCCTTTCCGGCCCCAATCTCTCCCGTGAGATTATGCACGACCTGCCGGCGGCGACTGTGGTGGCGGCGGCCAGCGAGGCTGTCGCCCGAAGGGCCCAGAAGCTACTCTCCACGGGCAATTTCTGTGTCTACACCAATACCGACGTCATCGGGGTGGAGTTGGCGGGGGCGCTGAAGAACATCATCGCCCTAGGCGCCGGCATGGTTGACGGACTCGGTTTTGGCGACAATACCAAGGCGGCCTTTGTCACTCGCGGCCTGATTGAGATAGCGGCCCTAGGGGTGGCTCTGGGGGCCAACCCGCTCACCTTTACCGGCCTGGCCGGACTGGGGGACACCATCGCCACCTGCTCAAGCCCGCTGAGCCGTAATCACTATCTCGGTGTGGAGCTGGCCAAGGGGCGCCCGCTGGACGAGATAACCGCTTCTATGACCGGCATCGCTGAGGGGGTCAGCACCACCGCGGCCGCCTGCAGTCTGGCCCGGCAGCACCGGCTGGGGATGCCGGTTACGGAGAAGATATATCAGGTGCTTTTTGAGGGCGCTCACCCCAGGCAGGTGGTAGCCGAGATTACCTCGGCTGAAGCCAGCCACGAACTGGCGGGAGAGAACTGGGCCTTCTCCGACTTTTCCCGGAACCGGAAGCACGACTGAGCCCGGTAGCGGCTGGCGGCGGCCCGCTTGCGGGTGGGGGGAAACACCGGGTTTTTCCGCCCTGTTTCACGGTTGTTTCGGGTTGGGCTTCATGGTCTCGGCCAGTCCCTCGAACAGACGGCGCTGTTCTCTGGTTAAGTGCTTGGGGGTAACCACCCGCAGCCTGACGAGCTGGTCGCCCCGCCCCCGGCCACGGAGGTGGGGGATGCCCTTGTGCTTGAGTTTGAACTCGTCGCCGGTCTGGCTGCCGGCGGGCACCTTGAGTTTGGTATCGCCGTCCAGGGTGGGCACCTCAATCTCAGTGCCGAGGGCGGCCTGGGCGAAGTTCAAGGGTAGCTGGTAGATGATATCGTCGCCGTCCCGGGTAAAGAGCTCATGCGGCTTTACCGCTAAAGAGACATAGAGGTCGCCGGGGGGGCCGCGCCTCTCCCCGATCTCGCCTTCGGCCTTCAACCTTACCTGGGTGCCGTTAGCCACCCCGGCCGGAATCTTGACCGAGATGCGCCGCTCGCGCTTTTCCTTACCCTTGCCCTGGCAGCGGGGACAGGGGTCGGTGATGATGCTGCCCTCGCCGTGGCACTGAGGGCAGGTGGCGATGTTGGTGAAACGGCCGAAGATACTCTGCTGGACGCGGCGTACCTGCCCGGCGCCGTTACAGGTGGGGCACCTGGTAGCCTGTCTGCCCGGTTTGGAGCCGGTGCCCTTACATAAGGAGCAGGCTTCGGTGCGCAGGATACGGATTTCCTTCTCGCAGCCGAAGGCGGCTTCCTCAAAGGTGATATAGGTGTGGTAGGTGAGGTCGGCGCCGCGCTGGGGGCCGCGGCGGGCGGTAGTGGTGGCGCCGCCGAAGAAGGCGTCGAAGATATCGCCGAAACCACCAAATTCAAAGCCCTCGAAGCCGCGCCCGAAGAAGCCATCAGCGCCCCCGTGACCGAAGCGGTCGTAGGCGCTACGCTTATCCGGGTCGGAGAGCACCTGGTAGGCCTCGTTTACCTCTTTGAACTTCTCCTCGGCGTCTCCGTTGCGGTTGTGGTCCGGGTGATACTCGAAGGCCAGCTTGCGGAAGGCCCTCTTTATCTCTTCGCCAGAGGCGTCTCGGGAAATACCGAGGACTTCATAGTAGTCCCGCTTACTTGGCATTTATCTTCTACCTCACCCCCCGTGTCCCCCTCTCCTTCGAAGGAGCGGGGGATTAGGTATAAGAGGGGCAGAGCCCCTCTTTAACTCCCCCTTTTAGTAGCCCCTTTTTCCCGGATTGAGCCGGGGGAAGCTACCGAACTATGCTTCTAAATCGGTTTATTACCCGCTGGCAAAGGAATTATATTTACCTAGACCTCGCGGAACTCGCCCTCCACGGTGCCTTCGTCACCACCCTCTTTACCGGGTGGGGCTTCGCCCTCCGACGGCGGCGGCTCGGCGCCCGGCGGTGGTTGCTGATGCTGGTAGACGGCCGAGCCTATCTTCTGCATGGTCTCGTTCAGTTCCTGGGTTGCCTTGCGGATGGCTTCTGTGTCGCTACCCTGCAGCGCCGAGCGCAGGGCGGCTATCTTGTCCTCCGTCTCCTTGTTCAGGTCGGCCGGTATCTTGTCCTTCTGCTCCCTTAGCGTCTTCTCCGCGGTGTAGGCTAAAGTGTCCCCCATGTTACGGGCCTCAATTTCCTCCCGCCGCTTAGTGTCCTCGGCGGCGTGTGCCTCGGCTTCGCGCTGCATCTTCTGCACCTCATCCTTGGAAAGGCCGCTTGAAGCCGTGATGGTGATTTTCTGCTCCCGGCCCGTGCCCTTATCGTGGGCCTTAACATTGAGGATGCCGTTGGCGTCGATATCAAAGGTGACCTCAATCTGGGGCACCCCTCTCGGTGCCGGCAGGATGCCGTCGAGCATGAAGCGGCCCAGGGTTCTGTTGTCTGCCGCCATGGGTCGCTCTCCCTGGAGCACGTGAATCTCGACGCTGGGCTGATTGTCCGCCGCCGTGGAGAATATCTGGCTCTTGGAGGTGGGGATGGTGGTGTTGCGCGGGATAAGCGGGGTGGCCACTCCGCCCAGGGTCTCGATGCCCAGGGTAAGCGGCGTTACGTCGAGCAGCAGCACGTCCTTGACCTCACCCTTGAGTACCCCGGCCTGAATGGCGGCGCCGACGGCGACCACCTCGTCGGGGTTGACCCCCTTGTGGGCTTCCTTGCCGAAGAACTGCTTTACCTTCTCCTGAACCAGGGGCATCCGGGTCTGCCCGCCCACCAGGACCACCTCGTCAATCTGGGCGGCGGTCTTACCGGCGTCGGTAAGCGCCTGCTTACAGGGCCCGATGGTCTTATCCACCAGCTCCATGACCAGCTGCTCCAGCTTGGCCCGGGTCAGGTTGATGCTCAGGTGCTTGGGCCCGCTGGCGTCGGCGGTGATAAAGGGCAGGTTTACCTCGGTCTGCTGGACGGTGGAGAGTTCGCACTTGGCCTTTTCGGCGGCTTCCTTGAGTCGCTGCAGGGCCATCTTGTCCTGCCTCAGGTCGATGCCCTGCTCCCGCTTGAACTCGTCGCACAGCCAGTCCATAACCCTCTGGTCGAAGTCGTCGCCGCCGAGGTGGGTGTCGCCGTTGGTTGACTTGACCTGGAAGGTGCCTTCGCCCAGTTCCAGGATGGATATGTCAAAGGTGCCGCCGCCGAGGTCGTAGACGGCGATGGTCTCGTCCGCCTTCTTGTCCAGCCCGTAGGCCAGCGAGGCGGCGGTTGGCTCGTTGATAATCCTTAAGACCTCCAGCCCGGCTATCTTGCCGGCGTCCTTGGTCGCCTGGCGCTGGCTGTCGTTGAAGTAGGCCGGCACCGTGATGACGGCTTCGCTGACCTTCTCGCCGAGATAGGCTTCGGCATCCGTCCTGAGCTTCTGCAGAATCATGGCCGAGATTTCCGGCGGGCTGTAGTCCTTGTCACCCATCTTCACCCAGGCGTCGTCGTTGGCTGCCTTGACTATCTTGTAGGGCAGCATCTTCCGGTCGTACTCGACGCTGGGCTCCCCGAACTTGCGTCCCATGAGGCGTTTGATGCTGAAGATGGTGTTATCCGGATTGGTAATCGCCTGTCGTCTGGCTACCTGCCCGACCAGGCGCTCTCCGGTCTTACTGACCGCCACCACCGAGGGCGTGGTGCGCCCCCCCTCAGCATTGGGAATGACCTTCGGTTCCCCGGCCTCCATCACGGCCACACAGGAAAAGGTGGTGCCTAAATCAATGCCAATTACTTTTGCCATGGTTATGTCTCTCCTTCTTCGTCTTCTTCGCCGCTGCCCACGACTACCTTGCTGGGGCGAAGAACCCGGTCGTTTAGCTGGTAGCCCTTCTCTATTTCCCCGACGACTGCGCCTTCCTTGCCCTTGCCCGCCATTACGGCTTCGTGGAGGTGGGGGTCGAACGGCTCACCCAGGGCCTTGATTGGCTCCAGCCCCTCCGCTTCCAGGGTCGCCCTCAGCTTGCGCTCGATAAGTCTCACCCCCTCGACCCAGCCGAGGTTCTTCTGACGCGGCGGGATAGCGGCCAGGGCCCGCTCCATGTCGTCCAGGGCCGGGAGCAGCTTCATTATAAGTTCGCCTTTGGCGTATTTCACCAGGTCGGCCTTCTCCCGCTCGCTGCGGTTTCGGTAGTTGATGAAGTCCGCCTGCGCTCGCTGCCAGCCGGCCAGGTTAGATTCCGCCTTTTCCCTGGCCTGGGATAGGGCCTGCTTTAATAGTTCTGTATCCTCTGCCTCGCTGACCTCGGATTCGGCCCCGTCCTCGGCTTCGTTTAATTCCCTGTCTGCTTCCTCTTCGTACATTATCATTTTAACCCTGCTTCCCCTGATGACACGCTTCGTGCCCTCTCATTTATTCGGTGTCATTTAGTCTTCTTTTCCGTAGAGTTCGGCGGTCAGCCGGCTCAAAAGCGACGCCAGATAGCTTACCGCCGAGATGGCCCGGGCGTAGGGCATCCGGGTAGGCCCGATAACGCCGATGGTGCCCACGGCTTCGTCGGCCGGGCCGTAGCACCCGATGACCACGCTGTAGTCCTGAATGGCCTCCGCTCTATTCTCCCTGCCGATAAGCACCCGTATCTCCCGGTGCCCCAGCTCTTCGGGGGCGATAATCTTGAGGAGACGGCGCCGATCAATCAGCTCCGTGAAGGACCTGGTGCGCTCGCTCTGGGCGAACTCCGGCTGGCTGAGTATGAAGTGCAGCCCGTCGAGGTAGGGCTCTTCGTATTCCCGGCCGTCCTCTGCCTGCATGATGCCCACCAGGCAGTCGGTGAGCTGCTGCTCAAGCGGAGAGGGTTCGCTTCTTTTCTCCAGAATCTCTAGCCGGGTAAGCCCGGCGTAGGTGCTGTTCAGTCTATTAGCCAGCGTCGTCAGCTCCGATTGCGATACCGCCTGGTCAAAGGTTATCAGTCTTTGCTTTATCCTGGCGCCGTGCAGCACGAAGATAGCCAGTGCCAGCCGGTCCCGCAGGCTGACCAGCTCCAGGTATTTGAACTGGCAATTCGCCGTCCTGGGGGTGGTGACTACCGCCATGTTCTGTACCAGTTGCGCCGTGACGGTGGCAGCCAGCCTCAGCCATTCCTCCAGGTCCCGCTCCACCTGGTGAAAGAGGTGGCTCACCAGGCGCTGCTCGGCGAGGGGAAGCTCTATATCGCCCAGAGACTCCACGTAGTAGCGGTAGCCCTTGTCCGAGGGTATGCTGCCCGCCGAGGTGTGCTGGCGGATGATATAGCCCTCCTCTTCCAGCTGCGCCATCTCGTTGCGGATGGTGGCCGGGGACACGGCCAGCTCGTGGTCGGCGACGACGCTCTGCGAAGCCACCGGGGCCGCCTTCACGATGTACTGGCCCACTATGGACTTGAGTATGGTTTCCCTTCTCGCCGATAGCATCCCTGCTCCTGATTAGCAGTCGAAGCCTTAGATTGCTAATTACCTAACTAATTTACCACTTCGGGCCCTGATTTGTCAATCTGCCAGGCGTCTTCCCGGGGTCGTTCCGGGCCGGGCTCACGCTGGGGTGGTGGGATAAAGACGAAGGGCCCCCGGAGCCCGGCCCGGGGGCTGTAAGGCGCTACAGGAAGAGAGCTAGGGGGCTTGGGGCTATCCCAGCGAGCTTATCTCGCGGTAGGTTACTAGCGAGGTCGTCACCGGCAGCTCGCTGATGCGGCCCGCTTCCTCCAGTTTGGCCAGAGTCTCCTTTAGTGTGGCCATGGTTTGCTCGATGTCCTCGGTCTCTATTTCGTAGCCGGCCAGGAACTTGCCCGGGGAGTTCTCGAGGTCGTCAGTTACGTAGCGGGTGGCGCGGACAAAACCCGGGACCTTGAGCACGTCGGGCAGGTGTATCTTATCGTACCAGTCGTTGAACTCCGCTTCGCGTGCGGGGTCGGCACAGTTGGTGTGCGCCAGAAGAAGCCACTTTGCCATGTTGCTGCCTCCTTCATATGGAACTGTTTTCGAGCCATTTTAAGCCATCCCTTCCGGTGTAATCAAGCCCCCCTTAAATTAAAATGCCCCGCTATCCTCCCTCCGGGGGTATTGACAAAACGCTGGTTATGGTGTATGTTAGATATATATAACGTTAGAAATAAGTAACATGGAGGGGCCGCCCGTGAAAATGAGGAAAGCGCTGCTCACCGCCGTCATCATTGCCTTGATATTGATGGTATCTCTTATCTCTCTCCGGGAGTACTACGTCGCCATCGCCCTGGGGGTGGAGGTGCTGCTCGTTTTCCGCCGCGAGCTCTGGCACCTGGTTCGCTACCGCCGCTTCCCGCCCTTCGACGAGCGCGTCCAGGAGAACATCAAGAAGGCGGCCCGCAACAGCTTCGTCTACATGAGTGTGGCCACTGTCTTCCTGACGCTGGCCTATGCCCTGAACATAGATTACGTCGTTGATTACCAGCCGCTCCAGGTCATCAGCTGGCTGCTTATCTCCAGCGGTCTGGTCTACCTGCTCGGTTATATCTTCTACGACCGCGTCGAGCCGAAGCTCCGCCCGCCGGAGGTGGGACGGTTCTGGAACTTCCTCCGCGTCGCGGGCATCGCCTTCGGCTCCGGAATCACCAGCATCTTCCTGCATAACGTTATCGCCCGGCTGGGGGTGGAGGAGCCGGTCTTCTTCGTCATCGGGGTTTTACTGGCCCCGCTGGCCATGGGGGTGGGTCTGGTGGGCGGCCTGGTATTCTTTATTAAGGGGCTACACCGTAAGCAGCTACCGGAGAGCGACCAAACGGAAGACGAGCGAACTCAGCTATGAAGACAAGAATAAGAGAGTATCGCGCTAAGTATAATCTGACGCAGGAGAAGCTGGCCGAGCTGGTCGGCGTCAGGCGGGAGACGATTCTGTTTCTGGAGCAGGGGAAGTATAACCCTTCCCTGAAGCTGGCTCACAACGTGGCCCAGGTTCTGCATACCACCGTGGATGAGCTATTCATCTTTGACGATTAAGAGCCGGCGGGGTCTCTAAAAGGCGTACCGCTCCTTCAGTCAGTAGCCACCGAAGGAGCGGTATCCTGTCTCTTTAATGGTGTACCTCAGGGAAGCTCGCCTACCAGCTCTTTCAGCCCCAGCTTCTTGAGGGTTGCGTCCAGCGGCCGTCCGGTCTTGGGGTCCCAGCCCAGTGCCTGGTAGCCCTTTTCTTTCATGGCTCTAACGTCCACCTTCTTACCCCGGTTCGGGCCCGAGTCCTGCGGTACGGACAGCCTTTCGGGTAGCTTCCAGGCGCCGGTGTTCACCCCCTCGCGGATGTTGAAGGCCTGACGCAGGGTTTGAATGCGGCGTCCCGCCTCCAGGCCCTCTTCGAGGGTAAAGTCCCAGCCGGTAGCCGCCGCGATGGCCTCGGCCAAAGGCAGGGTCTCGGGGACCTCTCCGAAGATGCAGAGGCCGGCCGAGGTCCACAAGCGGTCCAGGTCGCTACAGGTGGCGTACAGGGGGGCGTTGGCGGTGGTATCCAGATGGTCCGGGTCGGGGAGCTTGAGCTCGTTACAGGTGGCGAAGGGAACCCTTGAGTCGTGCTCATTCTTGAACTGGGTGGCGGTGTGTCGGGCGGGGGTGGCGTCGACCTGGTAGCCCCAGCCGTAGCCGATGCTGACCCTGGGGTCGTGAGCCGGCATGTCCTGACCGCCGACGTGGATGGCCCAGGCCTCGGAGCCCTGGCCGATGCGCTCCGCGGCAAACTTAGCGCCGTCGGCAAGCACGGCGCCAAAGCCTTCCCGGCGGCCAATCTTCTCGGTCATGGCTACCAGGGCGTCGCCGTTGCCCCAGGTAAGCTCGATGCCGTCGGTATCCTCCTTGGTTATCACGCCGCGCTCGTAGCACTCCATGGCGAAGCCAATGGCGGCGCCGTCGCCGATGGTATCCAGTCCCAGGCGGTTACAGAGGTCGTTGGCCTTGCATAGCGCCTCCAGGTCGTCAACCAGGCAGTTGGGGCCCATGAGGGACAGGGTCTCGTATTCGATCTTGCTGCATTCCACCAGCCCGTATTTGGTATCGATGCGCAGCCAGCCCTTACAGGCCAGCGGGCAGCCGGTGCAGGCGTGCTTTTTGTACTGGTGCTTGGTAATTGAATCGCCGTTTATCCGGCCGTGATTGGGGAACCTTTCTTCGTCGTAAAGGGCCCAGTTCTTCATCGGTGAGTCGGCACTCTCCACCGAGGGGGAGAGGAAGGAACAGGTGCCCCATTTCTTGAACATCACCGCCCAGGGGTGGTCGGTATCCCGGACGCTCTTCAGGTACTCCTTACGCAGGGCGGCGAAGCGGTCCGGGTCGGCCAGGGATACCTTCTTAGTTCCCCTGACGGCAAACGCCTTGAGCTTCTTAGAACCCATCACGGCGCCCACCCCGGAGCGTCCGGCGGCTGACCCCTCGTGTCTGATGCAGGCCATCAGTGACTTCGCCTCTCCCGCCGGGCCGATACAGGCAACCTTGACTCGTTCGTCCCCCAGCTCCTTGCGGATGGCTTCCTCGGTCTCGGCGGTGTCCTTGCCCCAGAGGTGAGAGGCGTCTTTGATTTCGACCTGGCCGTCGTCCAGGAAGACGTAGACCGGCTTGGGGGAGATGCCGCTGAAGAAGACGCCGTCATAACCGGTCGCCTTGAGTACCGGGGCCAGCGAGCCCCCGGAGTTGGCGTCGCCCCAGCCCCCGGTAACCGGGGACTTGGTGACGGTCTGAAAGCGGGCGCCGTGGATGCCGGTGCCGGTCAGGGGGCCGACCAGGAAGCCTAACATGTTGTCGGGACCGAGCGGGTCGATTTTGGGCTTCAGGCGCTCGTAGAGGATTCTCACCCCCAGCCCCTGGCCGCCGATGAAGTCGCGGTAGACCTTCTCGGGCGGGCTCTCTTCCTCGGTGGCGCCGGTAGCTAGGTCGATAAAGAGAACCTTTCCATTGTAGCCGTTAGTCATGAAGAGACCTCCTTCCAAGCTTTCTGATTAGAACATACTCGACTGTAGTAAGAAGAAACTCGTTCAGGCCTGGTTATGGGCTTAGAAGACAACATGGCTCGGCTGTGAGCCATCTTACGCCCTAATATGGCATAGCCTTTTAGCTCTTGTCAAGAAATAATGAAGGCAGAATCTAGAAGAGTTTGCATGCGTCCTTAGTCCATCGGGGGTACCCATCGGGGCGGTACCGGCAGGTTGTCCCCGAAGCGCAGCCAGAAGAACTCGTCGAGGAATTTTACCAGCGACTTCTCATAGCCCCGGCTGGTATAGCCCAGCTTCTGGGAGAGGAAGCCTTCCGGCGTGCCCGGAAGCCCCCGTTTCTGGAAGTCGGTAACGACCTCCCGGGCGTTTTCCTGCGTGATTCTCATCCAGCGAATCAGGTTGGTATCGCCTTCGAGGAGCCCGAAGTGCTTCGATATGTTCAGGTTTAGCAGGGGGAACAGCTTGTCGTTGAGGAGGTGCACGACCTTGGACACCCCGGTCAGCCACAGGCCGTTAACCGAGTAAATGCTGGCATATATCTGGCTTATGCGGTCGGTTACGCCGCGGTCGGAGAGGTCGCAGTCCAGCAGGGTGACGTTCTCAAGGGGAGATGTCTCGGGCAGGAGCTTGATTATGGTGTCCAGGATGTTCCTGGACAGGCCGTGCCCGATGAGCAGGTCGTAGTTCTCGATGTTGACGTGGTCCAAGAGCACCTTCTCCTCGAACTCGGCGGCGCTGACATTGAACGGCTCCCGCCTGAGGCGGGACAGGAACTGGGTATCCCGCATAATCTTGCTGTATTTCTGGTCGCCGAGCGCCCGGTAGTAGAAGCAGACGGCTCCCCAGCAGAGTTGGCTGAAGTTCATGGTGCTCGCTACCCTCCTTGCAAGTCAGGTCTGTTTTACTATCTCAGGTCAGTATACCGTAGTTAGGAGAGAGAGTAAATAGGGTTTTCAGGGAGGAGGAAGTTTTTCACTACTGAAATATCTATCACCCCAGTATTTCCAGCACCTCCTCCAGCAGCTTTCGCCAGTCCGCCAGCCTCTGATAGCCTATCCTTATCTGGTGCGGGCTTATCTTCAGGCCGTCTCTTGAGAGCGGCTCTAGTTTCTGCCTGTCGAAGCGCATCCCGGGAAACGGCCGCACCGTAATCTGACCGTGCTCGGTGGCCACGGACTCGATACCGGCCATAGCCGCCAGCGCCTTAACCCTCAGGGTATAGAGCAGGTTTTTCACCTCCCGGGGCAGCCTGCCGAAGCGGTCGCGGAGCTCGCCGGCGAGGCCCTCTATCTCCTCCGCCGAGCCAACGTCCGCCAGCCGCTGGTAGAGGGCGAGCCGGGTGCTTAAGTCCGCCACGTAGTCTCCGGGGATGTAGGCGGGGAGGGGCAGGTCTATGGTCGGGGGCGGCATCCGGGGTTCGGGCTTCGCCGTACCGGCCAGCCTCGCTTTCTGCTCGTTAATCGCCTCCGCCAGCAGGCGGCAGTAGAGGTTGAAGCCGACGGCGCTGATGTGCCCGCTCTGTTTTGTCCCCAGTAAGGTGCCGGCGCCCCTGATTTCCAGGTCTCTCAGGGCGATGTTAAAACCGGCGCCGAGCTCGGTGGCTTCGAAGATGGCCTTGAGGCGCTTCTCGGCGGTGTGGCTGAGACGCTGGCCCCGGTCGTAGAGGAAGTAGGCGTGGGCGAGGTTGGCCCCCCGGCCGATTCGCCCCCGGAGCTGGTAGAGCTGGGTAAGCCCGAAGCGGTCGGCCTTGTTCACGATGAGGGTATTGACATTGGGCATATCCAGCCCGGACTCGATGATGGTGGTGGTTATCAGGACGTCTATCTTGCCTTTAGTAAAGTCGGTCATGACCGCTTCCAGCTCGCCCTCGGGCATCTGACCGTGGGCGATAGCCAGGTTGGCCTCCGGCACCAGGGACTGAAGCCTATCGGCGACCGCCCGGATGGTCTCCACCCGGTTGTGGACGAAGAAGACCTGACCGTTCCTCTCCAGCTCGCGGAGGATGGCTTCCCGGACGAGGCTCTC
>Ga0315537_1001783_pt1 | contig 16730 bp, 10 predicted proteins | sample SalMarSW160270MG_FD_203091 | JGI IMG/M metagenome (GOLD analysis project Ga0315537, IMG submission 203091) | Salt marsh sediment microbial communities from the Plum Island Ecosystem LTER, Massachusetts, United States - Salt Marsh Sediment SW1602-70 ... | reverse complement strand
TGGGCCAGCCGCCAGCGGTGACCCGGCGACGGACCAGGTACTGGCTCTGGTCAGTGAAAAGACCGGCTACCCGCCCGACATGCTCGACCTCGACCTGGACCTAGAGGCCGATCTAGGGATCGACACCGTCAAGCAGGCCGAGGTGTTCAGCACGATCCGCGAGCGCTATGACATCCCACGCCGCGAGAACCTGCAACTGCGCGACTATAACACGCTGGCCAAGGTGATCCAGTTCGTACACGACAACCGCACCGACGTGGCGCAGGCACCTGCCGCGGCGGCCGCACCTGTCAGCGCACCAGCAAGCGCTCCGGCAAAAACATCTGCCCCAGCCACCAGCGGTGACCCGGTGGCGGACCAGGTACTGGCTCTGGTCAGTGAAAAGACCGGCTACCCGCCCGATATGCTCGATCTCGACCTGGACCTGGAGGCCGATCTAGGGATCGACACGGTCAAGCAAGCGGAGGTGTTCAGCACAATCCGCGAGCGCTACGATATCCCGCGCCGCGAAGAGCTGCAACTGCGCGACTATAACACGCTGGCCAAGGTGATCCAGTTCGTGCACGACAACCGCACCGACCAGCCGCAAGACGCAGCGGGCGCCCCTGCGCCTGCAGTACCGGCGGCGGAGACCGCGCCGCCGCCGGGAGAAACTCCGGCAGCGGTGCACGTGCTCGATCCGGCGGCCGGCCTGGAGGCTGCGAACGCGCTGCCGCGCCGCGTGCCGGTGCCGGTGCTGCGGCCCGCGCTCGATCGATGCAAGCCAACCGGGGTCGAATACAGCGACGAGGGACGCATGATCGTCGTCAGCGACGAGGGCAAGGTGGGGCACTATCTCGGCTACCGCCTGCGCGCACGCAAGACCAAGGCGCTGGCCCTCAAGGAGGCCACGCCCGATACGGTGACGGCGCAGCTAGAGGAATGGTTGGCCGAAGGGCCGGTCGAGGGCGTGTATTTCCTGACGGCGCTCGACGTCGAGCCGCCGCTGGGCGAGATGGAGCTGCCACGATGGCGCGCCGAGCAGGAGAAGCGGGTCAAGGCGCTCTATACGCTGATGCGCGCGCTGCCCGAAGAGACCTTCCTGATCAGCGCCACGCGCCTCGGCGGCCTGCACGGCTATGGCGAAGAGGGCGCGACCGCCCCGCTCGGTGGCGCGGTGACCGGCTTTACCAAGGCCTACGCGCGCGAGCGTCCGGACACGCTGGTCAAGGCGCTCGATTTCCCCGTGGACGCCGACGACCGGGCGATCGCCGAGATCCTGGTCGAAGAGACGCTGCGCGATCCGGGCGCGGTCGAGATCGGCTACCACGATGAGCAGCGCTATACCATCGTGCTGGAGGAACGCCCGGTGGTAGGGGCCGAGACGGAGATCGAGCTGAACGGAGAGACGGTGTTCCTGATCACCGGCGCTGCCGGCGGGATCACCTCCTCCATCGTCGCCGACCTGGCCCGCGCTTCGGCAGGCACCTTTTACCTGACCGATATCGCCCCGGCGCCCAATCCCGAAGACCCCGACCTGGGGCGCCTGGAGGGAGAGGAGCTGAAATACCTAAAGCGCGACATCGCCAAGCGGATCAAGGATGCGGGCACGCGCCCGACGCCGGTGATGGTCGAGCGCGAGATCGCCGCCCTCGAGCGCGCAGCGTCGGTGCTCTCGGCTATGCGCGAGATCGAGCGTGTCGGCGGTACGGTCCACTATCGCGCCTGCGACGTGACCGATGCGGGCGCAGTACACGAACTGGTCCGCGAGATCGCCGAGACACACGGGCGAGTCGACGTGCTGGTGCACGCCGCCGGGCTGGAGCGCAGCCACTCGCTGCCAGACAAGGAGCCGCGCGAGTTCAACCTGATCTTTGACGTCAAGGCCGACGGCCTCTTTAACCTGCTCAAGGCCATCGATGTCCTCGACTGCCCGCTGCGCGCCAGCGTGGTCTTTACCTCGATCGCCGGGCGCTTTGGCAACGCGGGGCAGACCGACTATAGTGCGGCGAACGACCTGATGTGCAAGATCACCTCCTCCATGCGGGCGACCCGGCCCGGCACCAAGGCGATCGCCACCGACTGGAGCGCGTGGGGCAAGGTCGGCATGGCCACGCGGGGCAGCATCCCCGAAATGATGCGCCGCGCCGGGATCGATATGCTCGATCCAGAGGCGGCCGTACCGGTCGTCCGCCGCGAGATCATCTCTTCCGGCACGGGTGGCGAGGTGCTGATCGCGGGATCGCTGGGTATCCTGCTCGACCCGCGCGATCCAGATGGTGGGCTCGACCTGGAACGCGCCAACGAGGCACTGACACACGGTTACCCGGTCGCCGGACGCCTGATCGGCGTCGGCAGCGACGGGAGCTATACCTTCGAGGCGGAGCTGGATCCCAAGACACAGCCCTTCCTGCACGACCACGCCATGGACGAGACGCCGCTCCTGCCGGGCGTGATGGGTGTGGAGGGGTTCGCCGAGGTGGCGACGCTGATCGCCACGCTGGGCACAGCGGAACCGGCGCCGCAGGTGGTGTCGATCGAGGACGTGCAGTTCCAGGCCCCGCTCAAGTTCTACCGCGGCGAGCCGCGCTCCATGACCTGGCGCGCGCGCGTCGGACCAGAGGGCACGGGCCTGCTGGCCGAAGTGGCGCTCGAGTCGTCCCGCGCGCTCAAGGGCGGGAACGTGCAGCACACGCGCCACTTTTCGGGGCGCGTGCACCTCGCTCCACGTACGGAGGAGGACGGCGAGAGACCGTCGGCCGAGCCCCCAAAGTGGAACGGCGCCGAGACGCTGTCACAGCAGGCCATCTACCGCGTCTACTTTCACGGGCCCGCCTTCCAGGTGCTGGACGGCGTCCAGTCGGACGGCACAGGCGTGGTCGGGCGCTACAGCGACCACTTGCCGCCGATGGCCGATCAGGAGGTGCAGACGCTCGTCGCTCCGCTGCTGATCGAGCTCTGCCTGCAAACTGCAGGCGTGTGGGAGATCGGCAAGACGGGCGTGTTGGCACTGCCCAGCACCATCGAGTGCGTCCGCGTGCACGGCCTGCCGGCCAACGGCGGGCAGCTCTATGCCGAGATCGCGCCCCGGCAGGGCGCGGCGGACGAACTGGCCTTCGACGCGCGCGTGATCGACGAAAACGGCGTGGTGTACCTGGAGCTGGAAGGCTACCGCACCGCGCGGCTGCCCGCTCCCCTGCCGCAAGAGGACGCGGCCCCGCTGCAGGCGCTGGTGGGAGGTGACGCGTGATCTACTGGCACCTCTGCCCGGGGCCGGCGTGCAGCGCCGCCGTCGAGGCGCCGCCCGCGTTCCTGAGCGCGTCGGAGCAGCGGACCTACGAGCGGCTGCGCTTCCCCAAGCGCCGCGAGGAATGGCTGCTGGGGCGCTGGACGGCCAAGCAGCTCTTGCGCCGCAGCCTGGAGAGCTACCGGGATCTAGCCCTCTCGGCGATCGACGTGCGCGTCGACCCCGATGGCGCGCCCTACCTGTCGGTGCAGGGAGAGGGGCGCCTCCCGGCGTCGCTCTCGATCAGCCACCGCGCGGGGCGCGCCGTCTGTGCGCTCTCGCCCGCCCTCTCGCCCTCGATCGGCGTCGACCTGGAGCGGGTCGAACCGCGGGCCAGGGCCTTTGTCGAGGACTTTAACACGGCAGGAGAGGCAGCACGTATCTGGGCGTGTGCGCCTGAGGCGCGCGACATGCTGGTCACGGCCATGTGGAGCGCCAAGGAAGCAGTGCTCAAGGCGTTCCGCCATGGCCTGCGCGTCGACACCCGTGCCGTGGAGGTACAGCACGTCGCCGGCCTGGAAGCGGATCTCGCGGGGGCCGGGGAAGCGAGCTCCCCGCCTACGCTGCCGCTGCACCGGGTAGGCGACGGCGCGACGTCCGAACGCTGGCAGCCCGTACAGGTCGCGTGCGCGGTACGTGGGGCACTGCGCGTCGCGGCGTGGTGGCGGCCAGAGGGCGACGGCGTGTTGACCATGGCGGCTGTGTGGCCATAGGACATCCTACGGACACGTTCCTTTCCGAAGGAACGTGTCCGTTGTGGTTCATCAAGCTTTACATCACCCTGGATCTGCACTATAATCCACCAGGCGACCACCCCAGCGCGCCGAGGGCGTGCCTCTCAGCGCTGACCCGATCAGGAAGGAACGACGAGACGCATGCATGCCATTGTCTGCATCAAGCAGGTGCCGGACACCAACGAAGTGCGGATCGACCCCGAACGGGGGACGCTGATCCGCGAGGGCGTGCCCAGCATCATCAACCCCTTTGATATGTACGCCATCGAAGAGGGCATCTTGCTCAAGGAGGCGCACGGCGGCAAGACCACTGTGCTGAGTATGGGCCCGCCGCAGGCGCTGGAGGCGGTCAAGGAGGCGGTCGCCATAGGCTGCGACGACGGCGTGCTCGTCTCCGACAGGGCCTTTGCCGGCGCGGACACGTGGGCCACCGCCTACACGCTGGCCCAGGCGGTCCAGAAGCTGGGCGAATACGACGTCATCCTCTGCGGCCGCCAGGCCGCCGATGGCGACACAGGCCAGGTCGGCCCGGGAATCGCCACCCAGCTAGGCATCAGCCAGTTGACCTACGTGTTCAAGATCCGCGAGCTCGACCTGAAGGAACGGACGATCACCGTGGAGCGGCTGGTCGAGGAAGGGCGCGAGGTCGTCACCAGCCCCCTGCCCTGCCTGATTACGGTCGTCAAGGACATCAACACCCCTCGCTACCCCAGTTTCATGGGGATCCGCCGTGCCAACAGGCGCGAGTACCCGACCTGGAGCGCCGAGGACCTGTGCGCCGACAGTGACGCCGACCAAGCCTGCTTTGGCCTGATCGGCTCGCCGACCAAGGTGGTCAAGGTCTTTACCCCGGCACCGCGCGAGGGCGAGTGCGAGATCATTGCGGCAGAGGACCCCAGGCAGGCGGCAGGAGAACTGGCAGACCGGATCCTGGCAGAGAAGATTGTGTGAGGACGAGATGGCGCTGCTGATCATCGATCGTGAGCTGTGCATTGGGTGCGAGGCATGCGTCGACGCGTGCGCGTTCGACGCCATACACCTGGATGAAGAGGGGATCGCTGCGGCCAACGACAACTGCACGGCGTGCGGTGCCTGCATCGACGAGTGCCCGACCGAGGCGCTGAGCCTGCCTGCCGCCGAGGCGCCGATCATCGTCACCCCCGACCTGGATGCGTACGAGGGCGTGTGGTTCTGGGTCGAGCAGTTCCAGGGCCAGGCCGGCTCGATCTCGTGGGAGATGGCGGGCAAGGGACGGCAACTGGCCGACCAGCTCGGCGTGGCCCTCACCGCCTGTGTGCTGGGCAGCGGCGTGGAGCCTGTTGCCCAGGAGGCGATCGCCTACGGCGCCGACCGCGTCTTTTTGGTCGACGACCCGACGCTTTCCAGCTACCGCACCGACCCTTATGCTGCGGTGATGGTCGACCTGGTCGACCGATTCAAGCCCGAGATTCTGATCATGGGCGCCAGCTCGCGGGGGCGCGACCTGGCAGGCTCGATCGCCACGCGCCTCGTCACCGGGCTGACCGCCGACTGCACCGGGCTCGAGATCGACCCTGAGACGCGCCAACTGCGGCAGACGCGGCCCGCCTTTGGCGGGAATATCATGGCCACCATCCTCTGTCCCAACCACCGCCCGCAGATGGCAACCGTACGCCACCGCGTGTTCGAGGTGCCGGAGAAGGACGACGCGCGCGAGGGGCAGATCGTGCGCGAGCGGGCGCTGATGGTCGAGGACGAGATCGCGACCAAGGTGATCGACTTTTTGGCGGAAGAAGAGAACGTCAACCTGGCCGACGCGCGGATCATTGTCTCCGGCGGGCGCGGGGTCAAGGGTCCGGAAGGGTTCGAGCCGATCCGCGAGCTAGCGCAGGTGCTGGGTGGCGCGGTGGGCGCCTCGCGCGCAGCAGTCGACGCGGGCTGGATCCCCTACGCCCACCAGGTGGGCCAGACCGGGCGCACGTTGCGTCCCGACCTGTACATCGCCTGCGGGATCTCGGGCGCGATCCAGCACCTGGCCGGCATGCGCACGGCCAAGGTGATCGTGGCGATCAACCGCGACCCCGAGGCACCGATCTTTGAGGTGGCGCATTACGGCATCGTCGGCGACCTGTTCGAGGTGGTGCCGGCACTGACTGAGTCGTTCCGGAAAAAGCTCGGCTAGCGAAACCCACTTGAGACGAGATGCGCGGCGCAAAGAACTCTGCGCCGCGCTTCTCGCTATCGTGCCACCCAGTTGCGTGTTTTGGCAGGAAAAAGACGAGCTAGTCTCTGGTGCGAAATGACCATCGATGCTTGCAGGTCTCGCTCCCAAGAGTACCGTACCCAAAGGCGTGATACTTAGCAATACGCCGCAACATTCTCAGGACGGCAGTCAGGGCATTTCGCACCAACAACGAGCTAGTAGCTGCTATGTAGCAGGATGGTCTCGTGGGCGACGGTGTCGGCAGCATAAGCCAGGGCTGCGCGTATATCAGCGGGAGTGAGGCGTGGATACGCATCTAGCAGGTCCGCTTCTGTTGCACCTTCGCTTAGCTTGCGCAGAATGAGCTCGACCGGAATACGCGTCCCGCGAATGAGAGGCTTGCCCAGCATCACTTCCGGGTTGATCTCGATTCGGTCGGTTACCAAGTTGGCTCCTTCGCTGTGGGATTTTGCCGCTCTGCTCAAGCAGTCGCTGGTAGGTCGGCACATAGCATGGGTATTGTAATGAACAATTCTGCACGTGGCAGGACAAAGGCCGCACGTAACATACGTGCGCTACGTAGGTCGCGCAGACGAGAACGTTCGTCATGCCACGTAACTGTAGGGGCGGCGCATTCCGAGCAACTATGAGCCATACGGACCGCCTTGCATCAGACGTACGGCGCCGCACGGCCGCATGCTCACGAGGAATGCGTCGCCCTCTTTGGCAGTGATCGTGTCCCGGAGGGCGAGGCATTCCATGCCGTTGCCCCTGATTGAGAGTCTTCTTGCTGATTGGCAGATGCCTCAATCCGTGAGAGGATCCCCGGAATGCCTCCCCCCTACGCACAGGCGGTCCGGGGAACAGACGCACCCTTTATCGCGTGGGAGGCAGAAAGGAACGAAAGATGCTCAAGATCACCGATGTCGAGCGGATCGTCGTGCGCGTGCCGTTCACGCCGCGCTGCCAGGAATGGAACGCGCGCGAGGTCTGGCAGTGGCAGATCAGCGAGGTCATCCGCCTGGCGACGGACGTGCCGGACCTGGTCGGTTATGGCGAGACGATCCTGCACTATACGTGGGGGCGCGTGCCCGACGAGGCGGTCGAACGGGTCAAGGGACATAACCCGGCCGAGCTCCTGGGCGACGACACGCTGGGCGCAGGACTGCAGATGGCGCTCTATGACCTGACAGGCAAGGCGCTCGGCGTGCCGGCCCATCACCTGTTCAACCTGCCCCGCGTGCGCCAATGGTGTCCCATCTCGTGGTGGAATATCGACATGCCACCCGAGGCGTTCGCGGCAGAGGCGGCCGAGGCCGTGTCGCGCGGCTATACCTCGCACAAGATCAAGGCCCGCCCGTGGTGGGACGTCGAGGAGCAGGTCGAGGCGATCGGCGCGGTGACGCCGCCCCACTACCATCTCGACCTGGATTGGAACCAGATGCTGCTCAACGCCGGGAACGCGGCGCCCGTCCTGAGCAGGCTCGACACGTACGAGCGGGTGCGCGTCTACGAGTCGCCGATTATGCAGCGCGATGTGGAGGGCCTGCGCCGCCTGCGGCGGCTGACGACGCGTCCCATCGCCCTCCATTTTGGCAACCCACCCTTCCCTACCGTCGTGCGGGAAGAGGCATGCGACGGCTTTGTCGTCGGCGGCGGGGTGTCGAGGGTCCTGGCACAGGGCACGCTGGCCGCCGCGTTCGACAAGCCCTTCTGGCTGCAGATGGTGGGCACGGGCCTGACCACGGCGCTATCGCTCCAGCTTGGCGCCGTGCTCCCGATGGCACAGTGGCCGGCGGTGAACTGCCTCAACATCTACAGCGACGATTTGCTGGTCGAGCCGATCGAGATCGTGGGCGGCTATGCGCGCGTCCCGGTGGGGCCTGGGCTGGGGATCGAGGTCGACGAGGCTGCGCTTGTCGCATACAAGATGGACCCACCGTACGATCTGCCGTGGCCGCGTCTGCTCCTGTCGGTGACGTGGCCCGGCGGGCAGGTACGGCACTATGCGGGGCTGCGCCAGCTACGAGAGGACGCCCAGGCGGGCAACGTGCCGGCGCAGGAACGCGGCGTGCGGATGGCGGTCCGCGCGGACGACGGGTCGCCGGAATGGGCCGAGCTCTATGCCCAGGCGCAAGCCGGCCCGGTCCACGATCGCGCCTGAGCTGGAGGATGAAGGGAGGAGGAACATATCATGCGCTATGGAGAGAACAAGTGGCCCGACGTCCCGGACCAGGCAGGCAAGGTGGTGGTTCTGCCGCTGGGCTCGATGGAGCAGCACGGCCATCACCTGCCGCTGCTGACGGACACGATCATCTGCCAGGAGGTCGTGCGGCGCGCCGAGGCAACGCTGGGCGACCAGGCGCTGTTCCTGCCAGCAGTATGGGTCGGCGTCTCGGAGCATCACCGCGGCTTTCCGGGCACGGTCAGCGTCCAGCCGCGGACCTACGTGCGGCTGCTGAGCGACATGATGGAGAGCCTGATCGGCAGCGGTTTCCGGCGCATCGTGCTGCTCAACGCGCACGGCGGGAACGACCTGCCCGGGCGGACGGCAGTGTACGAGACGCAGATGCGCCACGGCGAGCGGCGTGACCTGTGGCTGGTCTTTGCCACGTGGTACACGGTGGCTGCACCGCAGATCGCCGCACTGCCGATGCTGCAGCAAAAGTGGGTCACCCACTCTTGCGAGCTAGAGACGAGCGCCGTGCTCAGGCTGCGCCCCGAGCTGGTCGACATGGAGGTGGCGCGCGGGGCAGCGATCGATTTCGAGTCGGCCTTTTACACGCCCGATTCGAGCCGGGCCAGCCGCGTCTCGATCGTCCGGCCGTTCGAGCACGTCAGCGAGACGGGCGCCTACGGCCACCCCGAACTGGCGACGCCGGAAAAGGGAGAAGCCATCCTCGCCGCGGCCGCCAAGGAAGTGGTGGCTTGCGTGCGCGAGGTCGCGACCTGGCCATCGCTCGAACCCACGTGACGGGCACCGCACGGGCCTCGATCGCGCTGCCATCCGACCTCTCGTTCATCGTTCCTCTGCCTCGCCGTCGAACAGGTCGAGCAGCGCGTCGTACGCATAGTTGCCGGCGAGCTCCCTCAACCCGGCGGCAACGCGCGCATCGTGGGTCTCGACCTGACCGATCAGCTCGTACAACCGCTCGATATCGGCGCTGAGCGTCGCCTGTTGCATCGCCGCCACGAGCTCTCCCGACAGGCCAGACACGGCATCGTGCGGCAGCGGGACCTCGTCCGCATACTCTCCCGGTGCCTCGTCCCCCTGCTGAAGATCGAGGCGGGCCTCGGCTCCCACCGGAGGCACGCGTGCCGAAGCGGCGTCCAGCAGCTCGCGCACCCTGCGCGCCAGGACAGGCGGGGTAAAGGGCTTGTGCAAGAAGGGCACGCCCGAACCGAGGACGCCGCGCTGCACGATGGCGTCGTCCGTATAGCCAGAGGTATAGAGCACGGCCATTTCCGGGCGCTGCGGGAGCAGCCGTTCTGCCAGCTCCCGCCCGCTCATGCCCGGCATCACCATGTCGGTCAACAGCAGGTGGATCGGTTCCGCGTGCTCGCCTGAGCGGTGCAGCGCCTCCTCCGGGTCGCCCGCCTCGAGGACGGTGTACCCGCACTTTTGCAGAGTACGGCAGGCCAGGGCAAGCACGGCCTTTTCGTCCTCCACCACCAGGATCGTCTCTGTGCCGCGCACGAGAGGCTGCGCGGTCGGCTCGTGGGTGGCTGCCTCTACCGCTCTCTCCAGCCGCGGCAAGTAGACCTTGACGGTCGTGCCGATCCCGAGCTCGCTCTCGATGGCAATGTGCCCCTCACTCTGCTTGACGATCCCATAGACCACGGCCAGCCCGAGCCCGGTGCCCTTGTCTTTGCCCTTGGTGGTGAAAAAAGGCTCGAACGCGTGCGCCTTGATCTCCTCGCTCATGCCCACGCCCGTGTCGCTCACAGCCAGCATGACGTACGACCCCGGCGTGACCTCGACGTGCTCGCGCGCGTACACCCTGTCCAGCACGACATCTGCCGTCTCGAGCGTCAGTTGGCCTCCATTCGGCATGGCATCGCGCGCGTTCACGGCCAGGTTCATGATCACCTGCTCGATCTGCCCGGGATCCGCCTCCACCCGGCCTAGACCGGGAGCCAGAAGAGTAACCAGCTCGATATCCTCGCCGATCAGGCGGCGCAGCATTCGCTCGAACTCGGCGATCACGCCGTTCAGGTCGAGCACCTGCGGCTGCAGGATCTGCCTGCGGCTAAAGGCCAAGAGCTGGCGGGTCAGCCCAGCTGCCCGCTCTGCGGCCTGGACCACGTCGCCCAGGTCGGCGCGCAGTTGTGGGCCCGGCGGCCAGTCGTGCGGGTCGTCGGAGGCCAGGCCCTCCAGGATGAGGTGGCTGTAGCCCTGGATCGCGGTCAGGACGTTGTTAAAGTCGTGCGCCACGCCGCCGGCCAACTGCCCGATGGCCGCCAGACGATCCTGCTGGCGAACCTGCTGCTCGATCTGCCGCTCCTCGGTCACGTCGCGCAGGACCAGCACCCAGCCGCTCCGCTCGAGCTGGTCACCGACGGGCTGGGCGGCCAGCTCGAAGAACTGGGAGGGAGGGCCCGCCACCTCCATACTGTGCCACGTCCCCACGGCCGGCGGAGAGAGCAGTTCGGCCAGCCGGCGCCCGCCCAGGTGGGTGAGCACCTCCCCCTGCTGCACACCATCGAGGGCCTCCAGGTACGCGCGGCCGGCCGGGTTGACGATCGCGACGCGCAGGTCGCCGTCCAGAAGGACGATGCCCTCGGGCACGGTGCGGATGATCTGCCGCACCTGCTGCGCCTGTTCGCGGGCCGCAGCCAGCAGGCGAGCGTTCTCGATGGCGGAGGCAGCCTGGCTGGCGACGGCCCGCGCCCGCTCGGCGTGCTGCTCGGTGTAAAAGCCCGGCTGCTCGTGGTGCAGTGCCAGCACGCCGACCGTCTCTTCGCGGACGACGAGGGGCACGCCCAGCCAGCAGCGGACGCGGTCGCTGCCACGCACCTTTCTCCAGTCCACGTCGGCGGCAGTGTCCGGGACGATGACCGAGCAGGATTCGCGCAGAACACGTTCCACGTGGGGCAAGACGACCACCTTCCGCGGAAGATCCGGCTCCGGGTCGGGACCCGTGCTCCACCGGGCGACGACCTCGAGCGCGTCCCCGGCCTCGAGCATCACCTCGGCGCTGTCACACTCGACCAGGCGGGCGAGATGCTGCAGCGCGAGGGAGAGCACCTCCTGGCGCTCGAGGCTACTGTTCACCGCGGCCGTTACCTCGCGCAGGGCCTCGGCCAGCAAGCGCTGTTCGCGCTCTGCCGCCAGCAGTTGCTCCCGCTCTTCCTCTGCCTGTCTCCGCTCGGTGACGTCGCGGATGACGCCAAAGGCGTCCCGTTGGTTTCCCTGCTCGTCGTAATGGATCCGCTCGTTGACCTCGAGAAAGCGGGTGTCGCCGTTCCTCCTGACCGAAAACTCGTACTGTACTGACTCTTGGGCTTCGTGGGCTGCCCGGACGTACCTCTCCAGGGCGTGCTCCAGGTACCCGTTTCTCTCGGCGCCGCGCTCGACCATCACCCGAAAGAGATCCCGGCCGGTCAGGGCGCTCGCGGGAACGCCGAGCAGCGCTTCACAGGCCCCGCTGATAAACGTGATCCTTCCCGCCGCGTCGACGGCATAGATGACGTCCTGGATATTCTCGTTGACGTGGCGATAGCGTTCCTCGCTCTCTTGCAGCGCCTTTTCCGCCCGCAGCCGCGAGAGGATGCTGGCCAATTGGGCGGCGATGGCCTGCAGGGCTTCTTGCGCAGCGATCGGGATCTCGTCGCGAGCGTGCGACGAGACGGTGAGGCAGGCGATCACCTGTCCCTCGTGGTGCACCGGCAGGATGGCCGTGCTCTGCAGGCGGTCCGCCGGCCCTGCATCGGCGACCGGCAGGCCCAACTCCTCGCCGTGCGCGAACACCGGGCTGCCCGCCCTGATCAGTCCGGCGAGCGGCAGAGATGGATCGAGGTGAGCGATGCCCTCGATCAGCGCGGTCGAGAGCCCCTGCGAGAAGGCAAGGTTGAGCGCGCCAGAAAGCGGGTCGACGAGGTAGACCCCACCGCTGTCCATCCCCGAGACGTCGATGGCCACCCGGGTGCAGAGGCGCAGCGCCTGGTCGAGGTCGACGGTCGCGCTGAGCGCCGCGGCCAGGTCGCGCTGCGCCCGGGCCAGGTGCTCCGCCCGCCTGCGTTCCACCACCTCCTGCCGCGCCGCGTTGAACAGGCGGGCGTTCTCGATGGCGACCGCGGTCTGGTTCGCCAGGGTCGTCAGCGTGGACTCGTCCTCCTGAGAAAAGGTCTCCTCCGAGCGCTTGGGACCGAGGGCCAGCAGGCCGACGATCTCGCCCTTGGTCTTGAGCGGGACAAAGAGCTCTGCCCCGAGGCGCGCCAGGTCGCGCCGATCCTGATCCCAGAGCGCCCGGAAATAGGGCTGGACGTCGATGTCGCGCCGGGTCAGGACGTCGTCGCGCTCGGCGTACCACCTGAGGATGGGATGATTTCGCCTCAGCTCGAACGGCGCCTCCAGCTCCGGCCCACTGGAAGCAACCAGGCGGAACGCGCCCGTCCTCTCCTGCTTGAGCAGGATACTCGATCGTTCCACGTGCAAGGCGGCGGCGATCTCGTCCAGGATCGTACCAGTGAGCCGGTTCAGGTCCAGCTCGGAAGCCGCGACACGGCTGACCGTCTGCAGCATGACGCCGGCATCGTATTTCTCGCGAAAGAACAAGCGATCGATCCACAGTTGCGCCTTGTCGCGAAAGGGTTGGGCCACGAGGGCGCTGGCGATGGCGACGACGAGGGAGAGGAGGAAAAGCTGGGGCCTGGCGATGGCCTGGAAGAGCCGAAAGGCGAGCAAGACGAACAGGAAGTAGCTGGCGCCAACGATCACCGTCGGGATCGAGTAGAGCAGTCCCTTGCGAATGACGAGCGAGACGTCGAGGAGCCGGTGGCGGAGAATGGCATACGCGATCAGCAGGGCATTGACCAGGTTGACGGCAATGTCGATCGGGTAGCGGCCCAGCGGCGTGGCGTTCACGAGCGTACCCACAGAGACGAGCGTGAGGCCGATCAGGGGATAGCGGATGCGGTTGCGATAGACCACGTCCCTCGTCTGCCTGTATCTCTTGATCAGGTCCGCTACCGAGAAGCCGATGTAAAAGTACCAGTAAAGCCCAGCCAGGGCCACGCTCGGCCCAAAGGCAAAGGATACGCTTCCATCTTTTGCGACGTTGGCCCCCTGGATCATGCGCCCGCTCGTAAAAGCGGCAAAGAGGGCGGCATAGGCCGCCAGGGAGAGATAGGTCCAGGCCCTGTCTCTCTTGATCACCAGGAAAGCGCCGGTAAACCAAAAAGCGATCGGCGGCAGGGCCAACCCGACCACGCTCTGAAAGATAGCCCAAAAGATCGGCGGCACGAGGGGGAACCGGGCGTGCAGAGCTACCGAGCCGAGGCTCCACACGGCCATGACGGCGAGGTATAGGGCAAAGATCCGGTGGGCCTTGCTGCCAGGGCGATGCAGCGCAACGAGGAGCAGCAGCGTTCCATAGCTGATCGAGGCCACGATCGGAATGGCGAGCTTGATGGTCATTGACGCGTCCCCATCGCTACAGCCAAGGCCGGCACGGCACGCCGATCGTACCGGCCTTGGCTCCTGTCGCCCAGATCGTCCACGTTCTCCTCACCCTCGACCAATGTAAGCAGCAAACGGGCTCCCTACGTACTCTGACGGAGCAAATCGGCCATCACCTCGTCCGAGGGCTTCATCCGCACCGGCTTGAGCTGGGCCAGGTCGGCGCCCTGCGCCTGCTTCTCGGCCATATAGCGCTCGAACGTGCCGGGCGAGAGGAGGGTCACCACAGGCGGATCCCCGTGCATCACCTCGATCCAGTCGCGGTACTCGGGATCGAGATCCTGGAGACAACCGTGCACCGCCTGCCCGACAGCCTGGGCGTCTCTGTGCTCGTGGTCCTTGCCCTCGATATAGAGGTGGATCCACGGCCCGCTCTCGCCCACGTCCTTCCTGGCCGTCCAGTCGCTGTAGGCGATCTTGGCATTCTCGAGTGCCCAGGCAATGCTGCGCTCGGTCAGCCGGGTAAAGCCGCCCAGGTCGATGATGTCGTCCGCGCGGGCGTGGAACACCATCTGGGGGATATCGATGCCATGCTCCTCGTCGCGCAGGGCAGTGATCTCGACCAGGTCACCGACCCGGTATCGCACAAAGGCACCGCCGTGGAAATTGGTGCCCACGATCTCGTAGATCTGGCCGGGCTGGACCTCGTCCAGCAGGACCGTGCGCGGCTGGTAGGCCGGATCCTGCCTTGATTTGAGGTGTTCCTCCTCGGGGATAAACTCCCAGAAGGACATGTCGGGGACAAACGTCAGGCTGGTGTTCCAGGTAGTAAAGCTCGTCAGGCCGAGCTCGGTGCACGCGTATCCCTCCAGCGGCGCCTTGCCCCAGTAGTACTCGATCCGGTCGCGGTAGATGTCCATGTCGGTGCCCCCGGCAGCCACCGCCTTGACGGTCCACAGGTCCTTGGGAAGGAGCGGCCGGCCGGCCAGCTTGCTCTTGATCAGGCCCTTGGCCAGACGAAGGGCAACCTTGGGCTGGAGGAGCTGCTTGGCGTCAAAGCTGCTCGACTGCCGCTCGAACTGCTCCCCCACCCGCACCAGGACGCTGGCCAGGGCATAGCAGACGTCGATGCCGTCGCGGAGCGCGACCTGAAAGCCCTGGGCGATCCGCTCTTGGAAATCGCCCCCCTCAGCGTCGAGGGGCGGGATGCAGGTAAAGGGAAAGTGTTCGAGCGAGCCCGGGCCAATCACCGCGCCCGAGACGTAGGGAGGCGGGCCCAGGGTGGCGAACATGATATCGCCCTCTTCAAAGACAAAAGCACCCTTTTGCTCCGTCGAAGCAAAGATAAAGCCGGCCAGCATATAGAGGCTGAATTTCTCGTACTGCCCCCTGGTATAGGGCACCCACTTGGTATCGTACGCGCCCGAGCGGCCAGAGGTGCGCGTCCAGACATAGGGCGCCTCGGGAAGCACGTCCTCCTGTTTCTCGGTCAAGTACGGGATATAGTCCTCGTAGGTCGTGAGCGGGACGTCGCGCCGGAACGCTTCGACGGTGTCGGGTACCGCGCTGCCGAGCAGCTTGCGCCCGAGCTCGCACTGGCCGAGCCGTTGGATCTGCTCGAGCAAGAGCCCGTTCTGGATCTCCATGAACTCGGCCATGTCGAGATCGATAAAGCCGCAGTAGCGGCTCCAGATCTCGTCCTCTCTCCCTCGCCTGAGCAGCTCGATCGCGGTCAACATTTGTTTCCCTCCTCGTGTTCTGGACCTGGCGAAACCGCCCTGGAACCAACCGGACCCTGCGGTGCCGGGCGCAGGGTCGCGAAACACGCACCGATGCTCCTCCAGGTGGGGATCAGCATCGGCGTCTCGTGCCGGTACTGCGCATAGCCGGGGAACATTCGCGGAAAGTAGAACCGATCCTGGACCCATACCAGGAGGACGTCGAGGGCAAGCCACAGCGGCGCCGCGATCAGGAGCCACCTCGACCGCGAGACCCACAGGAGCGCCAGTATGAAAACGCCCAGCCAGAGGACGCCGGGGTGCCGGGTCAGGGCATAGGTGCCGGTCTTGACCAGCCTGTTCCCCACGCCGGCAGCCAGGGAGGTCTGCCGGAAGGGGATCTCGATAAAGAGGGAATAGGCGAGCAGGAGGAAGGAGGCGACCAGCAGCGGCCAGCCGGCCCAGGAGAGCGCGGCGGGGAGCGGGAGCCGGGGCCCACGGGCGCTGGCCCCGAGGAAGCCGAGCGTTAGGAGGAGCGCGGTAACCAGCCCGATCCCCTGCTTAACGCGCGGAAGGTCGTGGATCGCCGCGAGGTCAGAGAGAGACAGCACGAGAAAGGCCAGGCAGCCGAGCAGAATGTATGGCATGCACCACCTAGTTTGCAGACGCCAGCCCGGGGGCAGAGGTAGAGTAATCGAGCGCTGCATACAAACTGCTCTGTCCGCCCCATGCGAACCAGATACATATGTAGTTTATCATAGAGGGGAAGCGACGGCAAGCCCGGGCAGCCGGTGGGGGACGCGCACGTGCGCGACTTGCGCTCCCGCGGCAGCGGTAGTACACTGGCGATATAGAGAGTGAGCTGAGCACAAACGACGTGCACTGAAGCGACAGGAGTGGGCCGTGTGGGGAGCGGGCATCCCGGCAGGGTCGAACGTCCTGCTCAAGCCCAACGTAGTCAGCCCCTCGCCCTCTGGTTCGGGCCGAATCACCGACGCGCGGGTCACGGAGGCCGCTGCCAGGGCCGTCCTGGAGCAAAATCCCGGACGGGTCGTGATCGGCGAGGGATCGTCGGTGGGATACGACTTTCCGGGGCGCAAGGGCTCGCTGCACTGCATGGAGGTCAGCGGCACGGCGGACGTCGCCCGCTTGCTACTGCTCCCCGCGTGGCCGTCCCCGCACAGCTCTTTCCTGATCTCACCGATCGGGA
>Ga0315537_1001782_pt1 | contig 16734 bp, 15 predicted proteins | sample SalMarSW160270MG_FD_203091 | JGI IMG/M metagenome (GOLD analysis project Ga0315537, IMG submission 203091) | Salt marsh sediment microbial communities from the Plum Island Ecosystem LTER, Massachusetts, United States - Salt Marsh Sediment SW1602-70 ... | reverse complement strand
CTCTGAATCGACGGAGCAGCTCGACCTGCTCCCGGTTGACCTCGTTGATGGTGGGGAGCCTCTCGGCCAGAGAGGCGCGGAATTGCGGGAAACGCGCCGCAGGGGACGTGCTCCCGGACACTTTCAGCACCATCTCGGCGGTCAGCGCAAGCTCCTTCTCGATCATGCCGAAGATGGCGTCGCGGACGTTCTTGTCTGGCACTAACCCAGCGTAATTCCTAGCAATTTCCAGGTCGACCACGGCCAGGATCTTCTCCACCTCGTCGATGATGAGGCGGAACAGCCGGGACTCGGCGAACATCCGGGCCAGCAGCTCCTCCCCTTGGGCCCCGCGCACTTGGAGGAAGCTTTGCAGCGCCGTCCCCACCCCGTACCAGCCGGTGATGAGGTGCCGGTTCTGGGCCCAGGCGAACACCCAAGGGATCGCGCGCAGGTCCTTGAGCGAGCTCGCGCCGAAGCGCCGCGCCGGCCGCGAGCCGATATTCAGCATCGAGATTTCTTCCAGCGGGCTCGCCGCCTGGAAATAGGTGACGAGGTCGGGGTGGGTGATGAGGCCGGTATAGGCGGCGCGGCTGGCGCCCGAGAGCGCCTCCATGGCGTCGTCGAACTCGCGTCTTGGCCGAAGCGCCACCTCGCGCTCCGACTTCAAGGCATGCTCGAGCACGCTCGAGGCAAGCAGCTCCATCTGATAAAGCGACGTGCCCTTGTTGGCGTATTTGTAGGAGACCACCTCGCCTTGCTCAGTGACGCGGAAGCGGCCGCGGATCGAGCCGGCCGGCTGCGCGGCGATGGCGCGGCCTGTAGGCGCGCCGCCGCGGGACACCGAGCCACCGCGGCCATGGAAGAAGGCGATGGCGACACCTGCCTCCTCGCCGACGCGCGTGAGGCCGACTTGCGCCTTGGCGAGCTCCCAGTTCGACGCGACGAAGCCGCCGTCCTTGTTGGAATCGGAATAGCCGATCATCACTTCTTGCAATCCGCCCTGCCAATGGGTGGAGCGGCGGATCAGCGGGATCGCCAGAGCCTCGCGCATGATCGCCGGTGCGGCGCGCAAGTCATCGATGGTCTCGAACAGTGGCACGATCGGCATGGAGCAAATCTCGGTGCCGGCGGTATCGAGGAACAGCCCGCCTTCCTTGGCAAGCAGATACGCGCCGAGGATGTCATCCACCGAGCGCGTCATGGAAAGGATGAACGTGCCCATGGCATCGCGGTCGAGTCCGCGCCGGATCTCGGCGGCTTGCGCGAACATGGCGATGAGGCCGGTCGCCTCCGGCGGCAGCGTCTCGGTGATCCGTTCGGAGGTCAGCGGCCGCGCCAGCTCCCGGAGCAGCCACGTGCGCCATTCGCGGCTTTCGAGCTCTGGCGGCTCACCCTCGCCCTCCCCGGCCGTCGCCCACCACAGAGCTTGCAGCGCCTGCGTGGTGCGCGTGGAATTCTCCCGCAGATCGAGCCGCACGGTCGAGAAGCGGAACAGCTCCACCGCTCGGCGCACCGGCTTGACCAGATCTGCGGCAAGAGAAGAGCTGTTCGCCTGTTGCAGCGCCCGCTCGACAAGGCGCAGATCGTGGATCAGCTCGTCGGCATTACCATAGTGCAGCGTGTCGAACTCAATCTCGCCGCCTTGCGCCTTGGCGATGGTGGCATCAAGCTTGCGCAGCACGCAGGTCAGGAACTGGCGGTACGGCTCGCCTGGATTACGCGCGGCGATCGCCGCCGCATCGCCGCTCATCTTTAGCGCATGGTCGAGCTCGTGGCGGAACGCCGGCGGCACCGGCAGCGCACGCTCGGTGATGGAGAGCATGCGCGCCAAGCTCACGATGCGCGCGCGGTAGTGGCGGAGCGCGGCGAGCGCGTTGTGGCGCAGCGCCCACCCGGTGACGGATGTGGTGACATACGGGTTGCCGTCGCGATCGCCGCCGATCCACGAACCGAACTGGAAGAAGGGCGGCAACTCGAAATGCTCATTCGGGTAATTCCGCTGAAGCGCGCCGTCGAGCAGGGCCATCATCTCCGGCGCCTTCTCGAACAGCGTCTCATCGAAGAAGTGGAGCCCGCGCAAGACCTCGTGCTCGACCGTGGGCTTCTCCAGGTGGAGCTCGCCGGTCATCCATACGAGCTCGATCTGATCGCGGATATCGGCGAGGAATCCCTGCCGCTCCCGGTCCGTCCACCGTGCACCTTCGAGCTCGCGCAAGAGGAGATAGATCTTGCGGTACTTCTCAAGCATGGTGACGCGTTTCGATTCCGTCGGATGCGCGGTGATCACCGGCCGAATACGCAAAGACCGCAACAAATTTTCGATCTCCTTAGGCGCAATGCCGTCGCGGGCGGCCTCGGCCAGCACGTGGTCGAACGTGCCGCGCAAGGCATCACGCCCGCGCTCCTGCTCGATATGGCGGCGGCGGCGCATGGCCGCATTCTGATCGGCGATGGATAGAAGCTGGAACCAGATGCCTTGGGCCTGGAGCGCCCGGGCCATCAGCTCGGGCGAGAAGTCGGAGATATTGGCACCTCCCTCGAAGACGCGCTCGATTTCGGGCTGGTGCTGTCGCACCACGTCCATGAGGAGATCGAACAGGATGTCCGCCGCGTCCTGGGCCGACGTCCCGCTGATGAGCGGAGCTGTCCCCCCGTCGGTCTTGAGGTCAGACTGTTTCAGCTCCTCATGCATGGTACGGTTACGCAACTTCCGCCCGGTCGACTTATCACTCAGGGCCGTGAAGCGCGCGTCACAAGGGGCGCTAAGCCGCGCCCCTTGTGACAAGCCTGTTGGGGCGGCGGCAAGCCGCCCCTAGCGCATCCTATGCCCCAATCACGCCCGCCACGGTCGAGCCGAACTCACTCGGATTAGGCGCAACGGTGAGCCCGCAGGAGCGCATGATCTCGGCCTTCTCGGCGGCGCTGTCGCCGGCCGCCGAGATGATGGCGCCGGCGTGGCCCATACGCCGTCCTTTCGGCGCAGTGAGCCCTGCGACGAAGCCGATCACCGGCTTCGACATGTTGTCCTTGATCCACGCGGACGCTTCGGCCTCTTGCGGACCGCCGATCTCGCCGATCATCAGCACGGCCTCGGTTTCCGGATCCTCCTCGAACAGCGCGAGGTGATCGAGGAACGACGAGCCATTGATCGGGTCGCCGCCGATACCCACCGATGTGGAGATGCCGATGCCGTGCGCCTTCATCTGCGAGGCCGCCTCGTAGCCGAGCGTGCCGGAACGCGAGATCACGCCGACCTTACCCGGCAGATAGATGTGCCCCGGCATGATGCCGAGCATGGACTTCCCCGGGCTGATGATGCCGGCGCAGTTCGGGCCGACCATCATCGTGCGGCGATCGCGGGGATAGCGCATCAGATAGCGCTTCACCCGCATCATGTCCTGGGCCGGGATGCCGTCGGTGATGGAGCAGACCAGCCGGATACCGGCATCGGCCGCCTCCATGATGGCGTCGGCGCAGAACGCGGGCGCCACGAAGGTGATGGACGTTGTCGCGCCCGTGGCCGCGACGGCTTCCTTCACGGTGTTGAACAGCGGCCGGTCGAGATGCTTGCCGCCGCCTTTGCCCGGCGTGACGCCGCCGACGACATTGGTGCCGTACGCGATCATTTCCTTGGCGTGGAAGGTGCCCTTGTCACCCGTCATGCCCTGGATGATGACCGGTGTGGTTTCGTCGATCAGAATGCTCATTACTTTGTCTTTCTCCGATACAAGCTAGGCCGCCTGGAGCTTGCCCTGGCACGCCGCCACCGCCTTCTGGGCGGCTTCCGCCAGAGTGTCCGCGGTGATCAGCTTGAGACCGCTCTCGGCCAGAATCTTCCGACCTTCTTCAACATTGGTGCCGGCAAGGCGCACGACGAGCGGCACCTTGATGTCCATGCTACCGCAGGCCTGAACCACACCCTTCGCCACCCAGTCGCAGCGATTGATGCCGGCGAAGATGTTGACCAGCACCGCCTTCACATTGGCGTCCGACGTGACGAGTTTCATCGCCGTGGCGATACGCTCCGGGGAAGCACCGCCGCCCACGTCGAGGAAGTTCGCCGGTGTGCCGCCCGCGTGCTTGATCATGTCCATGGTCGCCATGGCGAGGCCGGCACCGTTCACGATGCAGCCGATCTCGCCGTCGAGGCCGATATAGTTGAGGTTGTGCTCCGCGGCTTGCGCCTCGCGCGGATCCTGCTGCGAGGGATCATACATATCGGCCACGTTGTGGCGGCGGAACAGCGCGTTGTCGTCGAACGACATCTTGGCGTCGAGCGCCAGCACCCGGTCGTCCTTGGCGACGACCAGCGGATTGATCTCCAGCATGGTGGCGTCGCAATCGCGGAATGCACGATAGGCATTCATGATCGTCGACACGCAAGATTGCGCCTGCTTGATGTTGAGGCCAAGCTGGAATGCCAGCTCGCGCGCCTGGAAGGCCTGAAGGCCCACTGCGGGCTCGACCAGCACCTGAAGGATGGCCTCGGGCTCTGTCCTCGCGATCTCCTCGATCTCCATGCCGCCGCGCTGCGAGGCGATCACCCGAATGCGCTCGGCTTTGCGGTCGAGCACGTAGCCGAGATAAAGCTCGCGATCGAAGGGCTCGGCCACCTCGACATAGACACGCTGCACGGGCTTGCCCTCGGGGCCGGTCTGCAGCGTGACCAGACGCTTGCCGAGCAGCTCCTGCGCCGCCTCGCGGACCTCGTGATAGGTCTTGCACAGCTTGATGCCGCCGGCCTTGCCGCGGGCACCTGCGTGAATCTGGGCCTTCACCGCCCAGCTCCAGCCGCCAAGCTCAGTGGCCGCATAGACCGCCTGATCGGGGCTGAAGGCTACGGCGCCTTTCGCCACTGGCACGCCGAAGCCACTTAGAAGCTCTTTCGCTTGATACTCGTGAACGTCCACGTCGTTCCTCCCTTCCTAGTCTCTTCGGCGGGCTATCGTTTGAGAGCCAGCGCCTAAAGACGTCAGCTCACCTTGCCCTTTACGATGTCGTAGGCCTTCTCGGTCGCGGCTTCGGCGCCCTCCTGAAGACCCTCCAGTTCCTTCAGCTTAGCCTCCACGAAGCTCTTGTCCGAGATCATTTTCGCATTGATATAGACATTCAGCGCCGCGCTTCGCAGTGCAGCATAAGCCGCCAGGACACCGACGCCGGCGTCCGAGATCACGTTGAGGTTGCCCTTCGCCGAGGCCACCAACGCCAGGTCGATGACCTCCCGCGCCAGATGGCAGCAGCGCATCGGCACCTCAGTGGCCTGTTTGAGGGCCGCCTGGATGGTCTCCTCCCGCGCCGCCTTCTCCGATTCGCTCTCCTTGGGCATGCCGTACGCGCCCATCACCGTGTCGAATGCGCGCACGTCGTCCTGGATCATGCTGGTCAGCCGGTGGCGCAGATCCTCTGCCTTGGCCAGCAGATCCTTCATCTCGCCCTCGACCTCGGCGTACTTCTTTTTGCCGATCGTGAGGTTACACACCATGCTCACCAGCGCTGCGCCCATGGCGCCCATGATGGCGGCGGCACTGCCGCCCCCAGGCGTCGCCTTGCTGGAGGCGAGCGCACCCAGGAACGGCTCGATCGGGGTGTCCTTGATCTCGGTCATCAGGCCATCTCTTTGGCGAGCGCGTAGATCTCCTCGGCGTCGAACACGCCTTCGGAGCTGTCGAACAGCTTCTTGATGCAGCCGCGGTGCAGCTTGAGCTTCAAGCCGCCGATGCCGAGCGCGCCGAAGGCGAGCTTGCCATTGTACTCCTTGCCCTTGTCGGTCGCTTCAATACCCTCGATGCCGAGCGGCGGCTGGGCATTCACATCGGCCACCATCTCGACATTGGGATTGTCCAGCCACGCCGCCTTGGGCAGAAGCTGCACGCCGATAGCGCCCGCCGAGTAGATGACATTGGCGTCCTTGCACGCCGCCGCGCGCTCCTCGTCGGTGGCCCCAGCCGCACCCTTGACCTCGATGCCGAAGCGCTGGCCGATGACCTTGGCGGCCGCTTCCGCGCGCTCCTTGGTGCGCGAGGTGATAGTCACGTCACAGCCTTCCATGCCGAAAAAGCCCGCGGCACGCATGCCAACCGGGCCGGTGCCCGCAAGCACCACGACCTTCTTGCCCTTGAGCTTCTCGGGCTTCTCAAGCAGCGCGACGCCGGCCGCGGCCGTCGTGTTGGAGCCATTGGAATCGAGCATGATGGACACGCGGAACGGCCCGAAGAAGTGTCTCTTGATCTTCTCGAACAGCGCCTCGCCCTTGGCCATGTTGCCGCCGCCGACGAAGATCGCGGTGTTCTGCTTGTCCTTGCCGCCGCGGGTGTAGATGCAGCCGTCTACCAGGGCGCCGACATTGTCAGGCGTCACGCCGGCGTAACCGGTGACACGGTCGGCACCGCCGTCATAGCCGACGACAGTGTCGAACACGCTCGGCATCTCGTCGGTGTCGAACAGGAACAGCAATTTCTTCATGGCGTTCGTCCCTATGATTTATTCGACGACGTTCTGTGGCTTGCCCGCCACGAACGCCTCGATGTTGTCGATGAGTTGGTCGGCCAGGATCTGCATGGCCTCGCGGCTCGCCCACGCCACGTGCGGCGTGATGATGAGATTCGGCATCCTCAGATCGAGCAGGACGTTGCCTTCCTTCGGCGGCTCCTTGGTGAGCACGTCGAAGCCTGCCCCGGCGATGGTGCCGGCCTTCAGCGCCTCGGCCAGCGCCGCCTCGTCAACGAGACCGCCGCGCGCCGTGTTGATGAGGATCGCCGTCGGCTTCATCATCTTCAGCTCTTTGGCGCCGATCATGTTCTTGGTCTCGGGCGTGAGCGGGCAGTGCAGCGTGATGACGTCGCTCTCTTTCAGCACCGTCTCGAGATCCACCAGCCCCTCTTGCGGGAATACGTCATAGGGCAGGATCTTCATGCCGAGGCATTCGGCCCGCTTGGCCACGGCCTTGCCGATGGCGCCATAGCCGACAATGCCCATGGTGGAGCCGGCGATGTCGCGGATCGGATGGTCGAAGAAGCAGAACTGATCGACCTCGGCCCAGCGGCCGTTACGCACGTCCTCGATATAGGCGAGCAGGTTCCGGCGGAGCGCGAACATCAGCGCGATGACATGCTCCGGCACGGTATTGAAGGCGTAGTTGAGGATATTGACGACGGTGATGCCGTTCGCCTTGCAATAGGCCTTGTCGACCACGTCGGTGCCGGTCGCCGCCACGGCGATCAGCTTCAGCTTCGGCAGCTGCTTCAGCACGTTCTCGCGCATCGGCACCTTATTGATGATGGCGACGCTCGCGTCCTTGAGCCGGGCGACGATGTCCTCCGGCGTCCAGGTGGACTCGTACTCCACATAAGTGTGCGGAAAATCGGGCTTGCGCACATTCGCGCCCACCGACTCTCGATCGAGGAAGACGATCGCGTGTTCCACTGAACCTCCCCCTTCTACAACCGCGGGGGACACACCCCACGCCACAAAGAAAAACGTCCTGGTGCAAGGCCGATGCGCCAGGCGGCCGTCAGATCAAAGCACGTCTTCGAGGACAGTGGCGCTACCGCTCGTCCTCGCGCGGCACGCGCCTACTCGGCCGCGAGCCGGCGTTCGCCTAAGCCCTGCGCGCCGCGAAAATACTCCTGCGCCGCCGCCAGCCCCGAGCCGGGCTCGACGTCGATGCCCACGTCGCGCATGGACATTTCGGCGCCGGCAATGGCGCCGAGCAGCATAAGTTCGTTGAGATCGCCGAGATGGCCGATGCGGAACAGCTTGCCCGCCATCTGCGATAACCCTGCGCCGAGCGCGAGATTGTAGCGGCGATAGGCGCGGTCAATGACGTCGGCGCCGTTGAAGCCCTCCGGCACCATGACTGCGCTCACCGTGTCGGAGTACCACTTGGGGTCCTTGGCACAGAGCGAAAGCCCCCACGCCTCGACGGCAGCGCGCGTACCATTGGCCAAATAGCGATGCCGCGAGAACACGTTCTCAAGCCCCTCCTCGAACAGGAGGTCGAGGGAGGAGCGCAAGCCATGAAGCAGCGTCGTCGCCGGCGTGTACGGGAAATAGCCGCCCGGATTGGTGCGGATCTGGTCGGCGAAATCGAAATACGCCTTGGTGCACGTAGCGTCCTTCATCGCGGCAAGCGCCTTCTGGCTGACGCACACGATGCCGAGCCCTGCCGGCAGCATCAGGCCCTTCTGCGAGCCGGTGATGGCGCAATCGACACCCCACTCGTCCATACGGAAGTCGATGCTGGCGATCGAGCTGACGCCGTCCACATAAAGAAGCGCCGGGTGGCCTGCGGCATCGATGGCGCGGCGCACGGCGGCAATGTCGGAGGTGACGCCCGTGGCGGTCTCGTTGTGGACCACCATGAGGCCCTTGATCTCGTGATCCTTGTCGGCGCGGAGCGCTTCTTCGATGCGCTCGGGCGAAGCGCCAGTGCCCCACTCCTCCTCCTGGACGATGACCTCGAGCCCGTGGCGCTTGGCGAGCTCGATCCACAGATGGCTGAACTGACCGAAGCGCGGGGCGAGCATCTTGTCGCCGGGCGAGCGGGTATTGGTGAGAGAGGCCTCCCAGGCGCCGGTACCGCTCGACGGGAAGATGAAGACTTGGCCGTCCGTGGTCTGAAAGATCTTTTTCAAGTCCTCGTAGAGGGGCAGCGTAAATTTGGGAAAGTCAGACGCGCGATGATCCTCCATGGGGACATGCATCGCCTGAAGGATTCGCTCAGGAACGTTGGTCGGTCCTGGCACAAATAGAAAGTTACGGCCCGGCCGTCCGGCTCCAGCCATGGTTTCCTCTCCTAGGAATTCGGGCTACCCGGGTCCTGGGCCGGACCCTGCCTCGCGCGCGGGAAGGTGGTAGCGTCAGGTTGAGCGCCTGGCAACCCCCTTGCTTACCTAGAACAGCCCGACAATGCGGCCATCTGGCCCAAGCTCGATATTGTTGGCGGCCGGCACCCGCGGCAGGCCGGGCATGGTCATGATATCCCCGCAGATAACCACGACAAATTCGGCTCCTGCCGAGAGCCTGACCTCGCGGATCGGGATGGTATGGCCGAGCGGCACGCCCTTGGCGTTGGGGTCCGTGGTGAAGCTGTATTGGGTCTTGGCCACGCAGATCGGCAGCTTGCCGAAGCCCTGCTTTTCCAGCTCGGCGAACTTGTCCTTAACGGCCTTGTCGGCGGTGATGTCCTCCGCCCCATAGATCTCTTGGGCGATGGTGCGCGCCTTGTCCCACAATGGCATGTCGTCGGGGTAGAGCGGCTCGAAATCAGACGGCTTGGTTTCGATGGTCTTGACCACGGCGTTCGCCAGATCGACGGCGCCTTCGCCACCGAGCGCCCAATGATCAGCCATCACGCATTCCGTACTCGCCGTGGAGCACAGGCGCTTGAGAAGCGCGATCTCATCATCGGTGTCGGACGAGAAGCGGTTCGCCGCCACGACGATCGGCACGCCGAACTTGCGCACGTTCTCGATATGCTTCTCGAGATTGGCGAAGCCCTTCTCCAGCGCCTCAAGATTCTCCTTCTTGAGATCGTCCTTGGCGACGCCGCCATGCATCTTGAGCGCGCGGATGGTGGCCACGATCACCACGCAGCCGGGCTTCAGCCCCGCTTTGCGGCATTTGATGTCGAAGAATTTCTCCGCCCCGAGATCGGCGCCGAAGCCCGCCTCCGTCACCACGTAGTCGCAGAGCTTGAGCGCCGCCTTGGTGGCGATCACCGAGTTGCAGCCATGGGCGATATTGGCGAACGGTCCGCCATGGATGAAGGCCGGGTTGTTCTCCAAGGTCTGCACTAGGTTCGGCGCGAGTGCGTCCTTGAGCAGCGCCGCCATGGCGCCGGCCGCCGACAGCTCTTTCGCGGTAACGGCCTTCCTGTCGCGCGTCTGACCGATCTGAATCTGGCCGAGACGGCGCTGAAGGTCTTCCAAATCCTTGGCCAGGCAGAAGATCGCCATCACCTCGGAGGCCACGGTGATGTCGAAGCCCGCTTCCCGCGGGAAGCCGTTCGCGGCGCCGCCGAGCGAGGTGACGATGGAGCGCAGCGCCCGGTCGTTCATATCGACGCCGCGGCGCCAGGTGACGCGGCGCACGTCGATATCGAGCGGGTTGCCCCAATAGACGTGGTTGTCGATCATCGCGGCGAGCAGATTGTTGGCGGCGCCGATCGCGTGGAAATCGCCGGTGAAGTGGAGGTTGATGTCCTCCATGGGCACGACCTGGGCATAGCCGCCGCCGGCCGCTCCGCCCTTCACGCCGAAGCAGGGCCCGAGCGAGGGCTCGCGGATGCAGATCATGGCCTTTTTGCCGATGAGGTTGAGCGCGTCGCCCAAGCCCACAGTGGTGGTGGTCTTGCCCTCGCCGGCGGGCGTCGGCGTGATCGCGGTGACGAGGATCAGCTTGCCGTCCGGCTTGTCCTTCAGGGAATCGATATAGTCGAGCGAGACCTTCGCCTTGTAGTGGCCGTACGGGATCAGATCGTCGGCGTCGATGCCGAGCTTGTCCTTGGCGACGTCAAGGATCGGCCGCATGGTGGCGGCTTGGCTGATCTCGATATCGGTCTTGGGCTTCTTGTGTTGCTCGCTACTGCCCGCTGCCATTACGCATAGCCCCCGATGGTTACTTTCCCAGCAAAAACCGGCTTCCTGCCGAAGGAACGGGCACCGTATTCATTCACTTGCCTTCTGGCAATCGTCTGTGCAGGTTTCTGGCGCTACCAAAAAGGGGGGAGGCAAGCACAAGAATGACGCCCAAAGAGTTACTCAAGGCCATGTTCAAGGCGGGCGTCGACGCCGCCCTGCCCTCCCTTTGCGTGCCCGCCCATCTGCCCCCGAGACCGAAGGGCCGCACGGTCATTATCGGCGCCGGCAAGGCCTCCGGCGCCATGGCCAAGGCGCTCGAGGACACGTGGGACGGCCCGCTCGGAGGGCTCGTCGTCACTCGCTACGGCTATCGCGTGCCGACCGAGCGGCTGGAGGTGGTCGAGGCCGCCCATCCCGTACCCGACGCCGCCGGCCGCGAGGCCGCGCAGCGCATCTTCCAGATCGTGCAAGGGCTCAGCGAAGACGATCTCGTGCTGTGCCTCATCTCCGGCGGCGGCTCTGCCCTCCTTGCCCTTCCCGCCGATGGCATCACGCTCGAGGACAAGCAGGCGGTGAACAAGGCGCTGCTCGCATCGGGCGCCACCATCTCGGAGATGAACACGGTGCGGAAGCATCTCTCCGCCGTCAAAGGCGGACGCCTCGCCAAGGCCGCCTATCCGGCCAAGGTCGTGGCGCTGATGATCTCCGACGTGCCGGGCGACGATCCCTCAATCATCGCCTCGGGGCCGACCGTGCCGGACCCCTCCACCAACGCAGACGCGCTCGCCATCATCGAGAAATACAAGATCGACGTGCCGCAGAGCGTGCTCAACGTCTTGCGCACTAACGATGAGACGCCGAAGCCTGGCGATCCGTGTTTCGACCGTGTGGAGAACATCATGATCGCCACGCCGCAAGCCTCGCTGGAAGCGGCCGCCGAGGTCGCGCGCAAAGCGGGCGTCACCCCGGTGATCCTCGGCGACTCGATCGAAGGCGAATCCCGCGACGTGGCGCTGGTGCACGCCGGCATCGCCCGCCAATGCGCCATGCGCGGCCAGCCAGCGGAGCCGCCTTGCGTGCTGATCTCAGGCGGCGAGACCACCATCACGCTGAAAGGCAAAGGCAAAGGCGGCCGCAACACCGAGTTCCTCTTGGCTTTGGCAATTGCGCTCGACGGCATGCCGAACATCTATGCGCTTGCCGGCGACACCGACGGCGTCGACGGCTCCGAGGACAATGCCGGCGCGTTGATCTATCCCGACACGCTCGCCCGCGCGGAAAAGGCGGGGCTCAATCCCAAGGCCATGCTCGCCGACAACGACCCCTATACTTTCTTCAAAGGGATCGGCGATCTGCTCGAGACGGGCCCCACCCTCACCAACGTCAACGACCTCCGCGCCATCCTCATCGAGAAACGGCTGGACTGATCGCGGCCTTCGCCCAGGGCCAAGCGGAGTACCACAACGGGGGTAGTGACAGCGGCAGCGCTTGATCGGCGCGCGCTTGCGCGCAAGGCTAGCACATGATCCGCGGCGTGCTCCTCGACCTAGCCGGCGTCATCTATGACGGCGATTACGCGCTGCCCGGCGCCGTCGACGCCGTCGCCAGGCTGCACCAAGCGGGGCTGCCGTTGCGCTTCGTCACCAACACCACACGTTCGACGAAACAGACGCTTCTCACTCGCCTGGCCAAGCTCGGCCTCGACATTTCCGCGGATGAGCTATTCACGCCCGGCCAAGCGGCGCGCGACTGGCTCGACCGGAACGACTGCTCGCCGGTCTTGGTCGTGCATCCGAATCTGGCACAAGAGTTCGAGGGTCTCCCCGAGCGCACGCACCACGCCGTCGTCGTCGGCGATGCGGGCGACGCCTTCGATTATGCCCATCTCAATCGCGCCTTCCGCGCGCTCATCGACGGCGCCGAATTGATTGCACTCGCCAAGAACCGCACCTTCAAGGATGAGGACGGCAAGCTCAGCCTCGACGCCGGCGCCTTCGTCACGGCGCTGGAATATGCCAGCGGAAAAACCGCGACCGTGCTCGGCAAGCCGTCGCCGGACTTCTTTGCCGCCACGCTTTCGAGCATGAACTGCCCGCTGGAAGACTCCGTGATGGTCGGCGACGACGCGGAAGCCGATGTCGCCGGCGCTCTGCGTGCCGGGTTGGCGCACGCGCTCCTCGTCCGCACCGGCAAATACCGTGCGGGCGACGAGACCCGCTTCGATCCGCCGCCGACCGCGACCCTGGCAGACCTCTCCGCGGCGGCAGATTGGATCGTTCGCCGCCACTGACGGAAAGGGGTAGAGTCCCCGCCTTAATAGATGACACGAGCCGTCGACCGCGTGCTGAGCCCCGCGCGCCATACGCTCCTTCTCCTCGTCTTGACCGTACTGCCGCTTGCAGCCGCCACCGGGGAGCTGAGCGCCGAAGACTACGTGCGGTGGCTTTACGCCGCGCTTCTGAGCGACGACGAAAATGCGAGCGCCCGCTACTCTCCGCGCCTGGACCGGTTGTGGGCAGACTGCGAGGCGCGTGAAGCGGCGACTGGCGATGCTTGCGTAGACTTTTCCATGTTCGTCATGGGTAACGATTTCGATCTTTCCGACATCGAGGTGCACGAGATGGCGGGTGACGGGCAAAAGGCCGTGGTGCAGGCGCGATTCAAGAATTTCGGCGTGGAGACGTCGGTCACCTACGAACTCGTCCACGACCAAGACGGCTGGATGATTGACGAGATGACCAGCGGCCGCTGCATCCTCTCTGAAATCCTAGAGGCCCGATCGACCTGCTGAGCCAGCAGGTGAACGGCGGGTCGATGCTTGTTCGCTCCCCACCTGCCTTGACGAATGCCGCAAAGCGTTCCTAGCTATCGGCATGCGGTCTTGAGACGGAGCAACGCTCATGCCCGATAGCAAAGAAAATTCCCAGGCGAGAGACCTCGACGCCACCAAAGCGACCGCGCGTCTGCCGGGGCTCGACATCGAGATCGTTCATCGCCGTTTGCCGGAAGGCGATGCGGAGCAGATTTCGATCAATCTGACGGCGACGCCCTCTTTCGAAGCCTTCGGCGCCTTTCTCGAGGCTGCCAATCCTTTTGCCTTTTGGGCCGAGGCCATGCGGCTCGCTTGGCTTCCCTGGCTCGAAGCGGCGCGCGCCGTTATGCCGCCAGAAGATGCTGCGTCATCGCTGCCGGGCTGGCCGCCCTACCCCTCCGGCAGACGCTAGCAGGTGGAGTGGAACAGGCCGCCGACGGGGACGCTCTCGCGCAGCTCGTTGAAGCGTTTGACGGCGTCTTCGGTCTGCAACACCTCGACCGTGATGCCGTTCTTGGCCAGAAGATCCAGTGTCTCGGGGCAGACCTCGAGCCGCTTCCAGACCCCGCGCGACAGGATCACGGTCTTGGCGCCGTGGTCGATAAGCTCCTGAACATCGGCGGGCTGGATGCCTGGCACATGGCGCGTCCCGGTCTCACGCCAATCCCATTCCCGAGCGCCGCCGGGAAAGACCTTGGCGTCCCTGAAGGACAGGCGGTCGTCCACCTCGATACGTCCCCACGCGAGGTCCGAGATGCGCGGGGCCCGATCCGTCTCGTTCATCGCTTCGCTCCAGGCAGGATAGGTAGAGCGGACGAACACATTTCTCATGCCGCACCGGCTCGTTTGTTCTACTCCTCCCCACGCAAAAAGGGAGAAGCGGAATTCGCGGGTTGCGAAAGCAAATCGGCGCGTTAGTCTCCCGAGTCGGAAAGCGGCTTTGCCGGCGGCTTCAAATCAACTGATCGTTGTATGGGAATCGAGCGGGCCCGCCCGATTCTCGTCCAGGTAAAGCCATGTTTTCGACGTCTGTCATGGAACAGTCGAATTTCGGGTGATTATAGGGCCCGGGTCGTTCCGAGGGGTCGGGGGAGCCCGCCATTTCACGGCTTGATAGCCACCGTTCTTAGCGGACGGGATGAAATCGGCTTAAGGCGTCGACTTCGAACGAGAGAAAGGGGACCATGCTGAGGCGCGCGTTTTTCAGCCTTATCGCTGGACTAGCCTTATTGGCTCCATCGATGGCCACCGCGAGCCCCGCCCTAGTCTTCGAGCCTTACAACGGCACTGTGTTCTATTCCGAGGATCCCGACATGCTCTGGTTCCCCGCTTCCCTCACCAAGCTGATGACGGCTTACGTTGCCTTCGAGGCCATTCGCAATGGCGAGGTGTCGCCGGACACGAAAGTCATCTGCACCAAGGAGGCCTCGCAGCAGGCGCCGACCAGACTTGGGCTCCCGGTCGGCGGCTCGATCGACCTCAACACCGCACTTCAGGTCATGATCGTCAAATCGGCAAATGACGTGGCCATGATGGTCGCCCAGACCATCGGCGGCAGCGAGGAGGCGTTCATCGATCGCATGAACGCGGCCGCCAAGAAACTCGGCATGACCAGGACCCACTTCGATAATCCCAACGGTCTGCCCGATGAGCGCAACTACACGACGGCCCGCGACCTGGCGCGGCTGGCGCGCGCGCTCATCATCGAGTTCCCCGAGCACGCCGACATCTTCGCCGAGAAAGGGGTCAAGGTCGGGGATAGGGTGCTCCGGGGCCATAACGGCATGCTCAGGACGTTTGCCGGCGCCGACGGCATGAAAACCGGTTTCATCTGCGATTCCGGTTTCAACATCGTGGTCAGCGCCACCCGCGAAGGCCGCAAGCTCGTCGCTGTCGTGCTCGGCGAGCCGTCGACCCGCGTCCGCAACGCCCGTGCCGCCGAACTGTTGGAGAACGGCTACAAACGCTATTTCTGGAAGTCGCTGTTCGGCACGAGCCTCGATGGACTTGCCATGCAGACATCCTTGAGTGACGAGCCTGCACATCTCCGGGCCGTCATCTGCGGTCCGCGGCCGAAGAGGCACAGTCACCGCGCGCGCAGATCCAGCCTTTCGCCGAAATCCGCAGAGTTCGCGCACAGCTTCAGAGCCGCCTCCAATTGAGCGCGCCCCGCGTCTGGGTTCTCGGCTTTGCAGCCGCAGCCTGCTTAGCGCTGATCGTCGGCTTGGCGCTGACCTTCTGGCCGGCGCGCAGCGAGGCGCCCACCAAGCCGCCCGAAGACATCACCGGAATCATCAATGAAGCTGCGGAACGGTGCACTGGCGAGGGCGGCAAACCCGATACGAGCGCAGTCCTGCGCGCCGATGATCTCAACGGTGACGGCAACAGCGATTGGATCGTCGATTTCGCCAAGTTCAAATGCGACGGCGCGAACAATCCCGCATGCAACCCGGATGGCTGCATGCTGCAGCTCTATTTCGGCACCGGCGACGACTGGGACCGCGTCTTCCAGGACTTCGTCCAGAGCTTCAAGTTCTCATCGAGCGGCGACACGCGCACCATGCACGTCACCTCGTCCGGTATCCCCTGCAACAAGCCGGTGAACCAGACGTGCCTTTACAACTACCGCCTCGACAAGGACGCCGTCACGCCGGTGGAGTGAGTGCCGGTCAGAACGACGAGCCGGGCTCGGTCAAAAACGCGTCCTCCTCCGGCGTCGAGTGCCGCCCGAGAATAGCGTTCCGGTGCGGAAAGCGGCCGAAGCGCTCGATGATCTCCTGATGCCGGAACGCGTAGTCGAGATTGAGCGGATTGCCGAGCGCGGTGAACAGCCCGACGGACTGCGCCTGATCGCCGAGCGCCTCCGAATGCTGAAAGGGCAGATAGACGAACGCCCGCTGTTTCGGCGGCAGCTTCGCATCCATGCCTCCGTCTATTGCGCGCTTGGCGAGCGCGAGCGCTTCGTCGTCGGCGTCGAAGGCGCGCGCCTGCCCGCGGAACATGTTGCGGGGAAACTGATCGAGCACGAGGATGGCGGCGAGAAAGCCTTTGGGCGTTTCGAGCCACTCCGCCGGCACACCCTGTTTCAGCTCTTCGTAAGTCTCGCGAAACCGCGCGGCGATCTCCGCGTCGACCGTCTCGGGCGGCCGGTACCACTGCTTCGGCGTGAGCTCCTCGAACCAGAAGCGAACGACATCGTCGATGGCGTCATCGTTCATACTGACCCCTCCGCTTGGGCGTGGGAGCCTTGAGCATAAAGCAGTGGGATGAGCCTCGGTAGGGGAGCGTGCCGCTAGCCTGAGGGCGCAGGCGCCGCGATCGCCGCCTCGATGAGCTTCTTGGCTTCCGGCGATGCCCACT
>Ga0315537_1001781_pt1 | contig 16740 bp, 14 predicted proteins | sample SalMarSW160270MG_FD_203091 | JGI IMG/M metagenome (GOLD analysis project Ga0315537, IMG submission 203091) | Salt marsh sediment microbial communities from the Plum Island Ecosystem LTER, Massachusetts, United States - Salt Marsh Sediment SW1602-70 ... | reverse complement strand
CCGTCGCTGTAGCCGCAAGGGGCGCTATTTACACATTAGAAATAAGTGTTTGGGACAAAAAATCGCTTTTTTTTGAAATAAAATTTATTATTTTAAATCTGGCCCCGCTAATACGGATTACGGAAGGTTGGGTTATAATTATCGTTTAAACCAAAAAATATGGAGGACGTTATATGGCATGATACGCGGACAGTTATTACTCATCAACGCCTCAAACTCTAAACGGAGGGTCGAATGAAGAAATTATTAACTCTTCTTGCCGCCTTAATCGTGATTTTTATGATCTTCGGCTGCAGCGAAACGCCTCAGGTGACGGACCCGATGGATATCAGTTCGCTGGGAGCATTGGTCCAACGACCGGAGTACATTGAGACACGGCCACCTGAAGTGGTCAGCCAATTCGTTATGGAACCATCCCCGGATTTGTCATTCAAGAAGCCGCCAAAACCGCCGCCGGACACCGGTGATAATGAAGATCCCAATCCCGATCCGGCGCATAAATACGCTTATGTGGTCGGAATTTCCGACTATGAAGGCACTGTCAATGATTTACAATATTGTGACGACGATGCCCGGGAGATGAGAACGATGCTTCAGGGCGAGGGTTTTACAGTGCAGATGGACCTCGATCGCAGCGCCACTGCGGATAACATCGTGGCCGGATTAAACTGGCTCGTATCTTCGGCGCAGCCGGGCGATGAAATCGCTTTCTGTTATTCCGGTCATGGTATGAAAGCGCAGGGTTATGGTTCGAGTATTATTTCGACCGATTTGTATTATATTACGCACGGATATGTGATGCAGATATTCAATTCGGCCAACTGTACCAAGAAACTGGTTACGCTGGATGCCTGTGTTATCGGCGATTTCCTGTCTGACGGCGAGAGCGGAACGATAGTCGCGACAGCCTCACGCAATAGTAGCTCCTATGACGCCCCGGATCTCCAGAACGGAGCCTGGACATATTATTTCCTTGAGGGTGCCGGTAGTCTTATTTTTGCCGAGGATGTCGCATCCTACGCCGAGGACGGTATGAAGGCCTGGGCGCAGCCTTATCATCTGCGGGTTACTCCCTCTCATAACGATAAATATACCGGCATGTTCGACATTTAACCAAAAACATATATTTTGATATAAAAGCCTCGCCGGATGGCGGGGCTTTTTTTATCTATTAACAAGCGGAAAATGGCTTTTGTTTTTCCGGAAATTTATTATATTTGGATTGATACATTCCTTGACGGTGTGGACGTGCTGTAAAGCCCGGAAATTCACGCCTTATATTTAGATGGTAACCTGAGGGAATGATAGTTTTAATATTCATTCGATAATGCGGAGGATACCATGAAAATTCCGGTGATACTGAGTGCTCTTTTTTTGATATTATCCGGCACCATGATGGCGCAGGATTATTCGACTCCCTACGTTTATTCCGCGTCCAGCGCGCCGGCGGCAACTACTTATTTTAATTTTGATATTACCAACTCTATTTTTGTCGATCCGACCGCCATCCATGAGGTCATTTATCGGGACGCACCGGCAAATACGTGGAGCAGCGGCAGCATATCTCTGTTTTATCAGGCCTGTTCGTCATATACATATTCCGGTTCGATAAGTTATCAGCCGCCATCGGATCTGCTTGAGTGGTATTTCCGGTCCGAAAACGACACGGTTGTCGTTAGCCAGTCGCCGAAAAATAGCAGCGATCAATTTCCGGTACCGGCGTATCTGATGGCCGATCTGGGGGCTGATCCGGCCGACGACACTGAAGGGGGAGGCGGCAGCAATCTCGACATAACTCATTTTTACGCTTCTTATTCGGATAGCAAGCTTTATTTCCGGCTGGATAATAACGGAGGCGGCTTTCCCACCAGCGGCGGTTTACTCACCTATTATATGTATTCGGTCGGATTGATAAATCCGAATTTAACCGATTCAACCGCCTATCTTTTAATCTATGCCAGCAACCCGCTGTTCAGCACCGGATTATTCGCCATGAATTTAAGCGACAGCAGTTTTAGCAATATAGGATCTGTTTCCGCCAATATTTCCGGAAATTCTCTGAGTTTGTCGTGTAATATTTCCGATCTGGTGGCTCAGCCGGGATGGCCGGAATGGCCGCCCGCCGCCGGGTTTGTCGGCGCGGCGCCGGTTACGGTCACGGCGGTTATTGCCAATCTCACGTATAATGATTTCGGGAAAGCGGCGATTTTAATTCCGTCGTCGAATCTGCTCGATTATGCTGCCGTAAACAATGCTCCGACATTAACCAATCCGATAGTGATTTATGATGATACCGGATTGGTTACGGCCGAGATAATATATACTGACATCGATAATCATCTGGCCGTCATAAGAAGTTTTTACTTCGATAATGTTCCTTATGAAATGTTTGCCTGCGAGAAGGATTATGAGGGTGGAGCCGCATTCGGCACCGATTTAACCGTCACCGAAACCAGATGGTACATATATTATTTCGAATTTTCCGATGGCGACCAGACAGTCAGTACATCACTGGATTCGATTTACATTGATTTAACCACTTTCATCTGCGGCGATGCCAACGACGATAGTACAGTCAATATATTTGATATTACATATATTATTAATTACCTGTACCGCGATGGGCCATCACCGGACCCGATTGAAGCTGCCGATGTGAATAATGACGGGGCGGTTAATATATTCGATATAACGTACTTAATAAGCTACCTGTATCTCGAAGGCCCTGAACCGGACTGCCCGTAGTAGTGAACAGATTCGAATTATATTGCTGATAAAACCGGCGCTTTATTACCGAGTCGATAAATTTAATCTTTAAACAGATCGTCGAATCGCTTTTTCTTTTGATCCTTGGCTTCGATCGGATCGGCCTTTTTGCCGTGGCTATGAAACGCCTGGCGCACCTGAAAATAATCACAGAAATTGGCTTTTTCCTTAATTGCGATGGGACCGTCAATTGACCTCCATTCCCGACACTGGAAGCGTTGCGTGGGATCGAAAAACCGACATCCCCGGCAACAGCGCAGGGCCGACATGCAGTGTGGACAATTATCCGAGCGCATAACTTTGTCTTCGATTCCCGTCCCCCGACCGCAATTCCAGCAAATAAGATCAGCCATAGACCATAACACCCTGCAAAAAACTAACAAAGCCTATAAGAATATAATAAAAAAGTGTGAAGATTTCAACCTGTTTACCATTTTTCTCAGGTTTTTAACTGTTGTTCCAAAAACCCGGGATATTGATAAAGCCGGCTTGACAGCTTCTCACTTACCGTAGACAATCGTCTGAATCGACATTGATTTTTATTTTTTTACTGATAAGGGTCTGATATCAGCCATCGAGGTCCAGGCGTTCTTGTTTTGTCTGGCCAGAAAAACTACCGCCTCGGCGACTTCATCGACCGTCAATTTTTGCGCCGCTTTAGACGGCGATTTCGATTTTCCTGAAAGATTCGACATAAAGCGCGTGTCTGTCGACGCCGGCGAAAGGACACAGATTTTGATATTTTCGTTACGCACTTCACCGGCGACTGCTTCTGAAAAAACATTCAGCGCCGCTTTTGACGACGAATAGGCCGCCAACCCGGCGACACCCATTCGCCCGGCCAGCGAAGAGATATTGATTATCTGTCCACCGCCCGCCTTTCTGAGAATAGGAATTAATTCGAGAAATGAGTAATAGACGGCTTTTAGATTGGTATTGAAAATTATATTAAATTCTCTTTCGGTCGTTTCGACCAGCGGTTTATGAATCCCGACTCCGGCATTATTGATAAATATATCAATTCGCCTGAATTTTTTGATGGTCGATGTAATAATTTTTTTCATCCGGCTTCGGATTGTTACGTCAGCCGTAACAATCAAAAAACGATCTTCTCTTATTTTCAGGCTTTCGGCGACTTTATTCAGCTTCTTCTCAGTCCGCCCGGCCAGGACGACTATTGCGCCTTCGGCAGACATGTGCTGCGCGATAGCTGCGCCGATACCCTGCCCGGCGCCGGTTATGACAACCACCAGATTTTTTAACGATCGCATATAGGCTCCCTGTCAAAATCAATTGATGTATGACAATTTAAGTAAATACGGCCAAAAGATAAAGAGAGATGAGTACAGACCCCGGAATTTTATCGACAAAATTAGAAAGCCCACTTTCCCCTCAGAAGTGGGCTTTCTGCCTCGAGAAAAGAAGATGACGACTTAGAAATTTCGCATCAACTTTTTATTCCTTTGCCATCAATCAAAGAAAAAACTGCCATCCTTTCCTGCAAATGCAAGCAACTAAAATGCCGGGAATCAGAATCTCGCTTCCGCATAACACTAACCTGTTGATTATCATACAAATAAAGCGTAACGAAAGTCATTTGCTATATGCAAAATAGCTCTAATTCGTAAAATTTTACGAAATATTAATCGATTTATGCCTAAATCTTGTGCATATCAATAATTTACACGCTGCGGACGAATTCCGCCTAAATCGTAATCTATTACGAATTGATAACCTGCAACATGAATTGTCACAATTTTATATCCAATAACTCGGGAAGTCTTCTGATTGTTGTTACGTTTTTTGATTTAGATAAACCTTTTTCATAGGTGATGGAACTGCTATTGTCGGATTTGAAATCTGCCGCGACATTGTAATTATTAATATCGTTACGTCTAATTAGAATCGGTATCAGGCCGGCTCTTTTGGCTCCCCGGATGTCGTCAGCTGTATCGCCAATATAAGCTGCCTGCGCGGGCCGAAGTTCAGCCTGATTAAGGGCCTGCTGGAAAATTCGTTTATCAGGTTTTTTATAGCCGATCTCACCGGAGACAACTATAACATCGAAAAGGTCAGTCAATTCGGTTTCAGCCAGATATGAATATATATGCGGCGGATGATCAAAATTAGTTATCAGACCGAGGATCTTATTCGTCTTCAGCTTTTTAAGTATCGGATATGCATCGGGGTCCAGAGTAATATATTGATGCCAGGCTTCAATGGCGGATTCGACCGTTTTCTTGATATCGGAAATATATAAATCCAGATTCACTTCGCGGGCGAGTCGCTTGATACGTCTCTCAAAAACAGTCAATTCGTCTTTTTCAATCGGTGGTTCCGGTCTTTCGAAAAATCCGTCGCATATTTTAGCGAACTCAACTTTTGTTTTCGACAGCCCATATTTTTGAAATGAGTTATAAACCGATAAAAACCAGTCAGTCCAGGCCTGACTCATATTACCATAGTCTAAAAGCGTACCGTACAGGTCAAAGAAGACCGCCCTGATTTCTTTTGGTATAATTCGGTTATTGGTAGCCGCCATTTATAAAATTTATACAAAATCGTTTCGTTGGCAAGAAATAATATCATTGTGGGCCATGTAAATTAAATATCCGGTTTGACAGCGGTCATCACCGGATCAGCTTCGATCGGTGCGGGAGTGATAACCGCGATTTCGGCCAGCGGCCGGATTAGTTTGTCGACTCCCTCGATATTTTGGGGTCGTTCGTTTTCAGGCGTGAGATTGAATAATTTATCGGCGACATCGGCCCCATTTTGCGTCGGAAAGATGTTATCAAATCCAGAATCTTGCAGCCAGCCATACAGAGTTTTCCCTGACGGATGAGGGATTGAACACAATTTTGATTCGATTATGAATGAACGAGTGTTTTCAAGTTTCTTGATTGAAATATTTTCGAATTTCAAAGGTTGTTCGCCTTTTAAAAAATGCTCTTCAATATTCTCCTCAGACATATCAATAGTCATGCCGTACATATCGATTCGTTCATTGCTAATCAGCCGATTACTTAGAATCAACATGCCTCGGTCGTTATCGATCGGCTGGATCCAGAGATCATATTCCCCGCCGTTTTTGTACTTACTAAGGCCGTCGTAAAAAATCCGCAAACGTCCGCCGGGGCGAAGCACCCGATAGAATTCATGCAGGATTTCCTGTGGATTATCCGTCTCTTCGACCGAACTGGCCGCCATGATACCGTCAAAGCTATTATTTTCGAATGGGAATTTCTGGTCCGGTTGGTAATGCACGAATTCAGCGTTAGTTATCCTCAGGCGCGCGGCGTTTGCAGTGCATACGTCGACTCGTCGCGGGGAGGCATCAAGCCCGACTACTTTTTCGACATAGGGGGCAACAATCAGCGAGGGCCAGCCGTCGCCCGGTCCGAAATCAAGAAGTTTTCCCCCGCCGGTGGCGAATAAAAAATCGAAGGCCCAGCCGCGGTCGCGCCAGTGGGCGCGGTTATTGACGTCAAAGGGTATGTATATCATCGGCAGGCAAAAATCTGACTGCGAATCCATTTTATCGTAGATAAATTCAGTCGAGCTGCAAGATGTCGGCCGTAATTCTTTTTTAATCCAATCGAATATGTCCATTCCGGATTCCGCTATGATATTCTATCGATAGATTCATTAAGTTGAGAAATGTGTTTCTCCGTCTTTTATGACGCCATAGACATTTTCAATATTATCGATATCATCGAGAGGATTTTCGTTCATTATCAATATATTAGCTTTCTTATTCGGTTCTATACTACCGTATTCATCCGAAATCCTTAACCACTCAGCCGGATAAATAGTCGCACCTTTAATAATATCAATGCTCGACAGACCGCTTTTTTTGAGTAATTTCATTTCGTTAAATGTAAAGACCGGATTCCATCCATCCTGCCCGACAAGGATTTTTATTCCGCCCTTTATAAATTCGGACGTAAAAAATCGGCTCATTTCATATAATATTTTAAAAGTACTTTTGATCTTCTCCTGCTCATCTTTACTTTCGCGATAGACCTCGGGTCGCTCGATGTAATCTTTAAAAACATGAAGAGTCGGGCAAAAATAAACATCGTTTGATTGCATTTTCTCTATCAAATGATCCAACTTCGGACGCGATATCGATTCGACACCAATCAATAGCAATTTGTCGGTAAAAGCAGATTTTTCTTTTTGATCGGCATCCTTTAGTTTTTCGAGTTCCGAATTTAGCTCGTCATCAAGAACCGCCTGCCACGGTGATTTACCATGCTCGATGCACTTGACTCCCATTTCAATCGCCTTATCTATAGTGACGCTTTGAAAAAAAGTCGGTCCGGGATCGTATGTCACCGGCAAATTGTATTTCGCTGCTTCCTTGAGGAGATATTCAAGAATATCAGGATTTAAATCCCTGAAGGTTTTTACCAGCGCGGCGCCATTATCGGCGATTTGTCTGATAATATTTTTTACGTCTTTTTTGGAGTCCACCCTGACGTTAAATCCCGGGTATTTGACATTGGAACCCTGGTCCTTGGGGGCGTTTTTTTGAAGCATCGGTCCGGAATAAAATATATCGGGGCCGATGTATATGTTTTGATTAACGTTATCGGTCAGATTTTTCATTGTGTCTATCGGCCCGCCGACATCTCTTACCTGCGTAATACCCCGGCAGACGAACTCTTGTAAGACCAATTTCTCCAGATCTCCCTCGGTTTCCCGGACTCCGCATTCGTTCAGAATTTCTCGCTTAACTTCTTCGTTTTGGTTTGTCAGGACGGTAAGATGAGCGTGGTTTTCAAAGAGTCCTGGCACGGCATATTTCCCGCTGCAATCGATATGGCTACTGTTTTTATTATCAATAATTTTATGAGGATTAATCTCGACGATTTTTCCGCTATTGATTATCACATCGACGCTTTCTCGTAACTCATCGTTGATGGTATCGATGCAACCTATATTACTTAGAATCAGTCTTGTATCCATTCGTTTTTTTTTGACAACGTCACTCCGTTATTCTCTTAAAAACCAGGCCAGTTTTTTTCTTTCAGGTGCCTGTGGAATATCGCCTTCGGGATAACCGAGCGGCGTAATGGTGGCGATATAATGATTCCGGTTTATTCCCAGCATATCTTTGACTCCGTCGGTATCCATGGCGGCAATCCAGCAGGTCCCTAATCCGTACTGCCAGGCGGCCAGGAGAAAATGATAAGCAGCAATACAGCCGTCCTGTACATATCTTTTGGAAATCTCCGGATCCGCGACAATCGCAACCGCCATTGGCGCCCGATTGATCGGTGAACTGTTTTTGCTGCGAGTTTCGGCCAGCCGATTCAATAAGTTTTTATCCCTTATGATTTTAAAATAATATGGTTGCTGGTTGCGGGCGGTGGGAGCGAAACGGGCAAGATCCAGAACCTGGTTGAGAATATTGTCCGGGATTATTTCATTGGTGAAGTGCCGGATACTCCGCCGAGTGAGAAGAAGCTCGTCGCCGCTGAAATAATTTTCGATCTGATGTTCAAAGTGCTGAAATTCAAGTTTTCGGCCCTCGGGATCTGTCGCGAAAAAGTTGTAAATTCGATATTTCTCATCAAGCGCCGGCGCCGACAGGGAAAACGCCTTAAGTTTATTATAGCTCCGATCGACTTCGGCGCGGCTGTCGCATACAAAAGTAATTAGCGTGTCGATATCCGCATTTTCTTGCTGATGCAGGCCAAACAACATGTTGCCGCTTTTCAGAATGATACAGTCGCCCTGATCGAGCCATAAATTACAACCGATTTGATTGATGTAGAATTCTTTTAACTCTTCGAGTTTTTGTGTCTTGAAAAATATTATTCCGTTCATAATTTTCTCCCGGCGAGAGCAGCCCAAACAGTAACTGCTACTTATTTATAAACTCTGACAATTAAAGCACAGATTCGGCCGGGGTCAAGGTTGTTTATAACAATGTAAAGCTGCTCCAAATACTTTTTCGCGTATGAAAAAAACTTGTATCAAATCAGGTTTTCGGTTATCTTTATAATATAGGGAAAAACTATCTGGCGATTTATGCCGAACCTGCCATACGACATCATTGAATCGTCAGAAGAGCAGGGATAAACATTTAAAGCTGTGAGGTGATTATGCGATATTTGACCCTTTTAACCGCTGTAATATTTATGGTTTTTCTGGCCGGATGCAGCCGGAATTCAACCGCACCGGACCAGTCGGGAAGTAATATAATAGATAATCAAAAGCTTCCGGAAAACGCCCAGAAAATCCTGGATCAATATCTTCCCGAGGATCTCGAATCGGAAAACGGCGAACAGCCCGCCTATCTGGATTCGCTTCCGGTTGAGCTTATCGAAAATTGTGATATCTATTCGGTAACGTTTCTTTGGGGCGATGTTTTTAATGCCGCCACACCATCAAACGATACGACTGATTGGTCGGGGACGCTTTCGATGAACGCGGACGGTGTCGTGCATGTGTTGTACGAAATCGATTTCGAGCCGGGCGAGGATTCGGTTTTGATACACAATAATCCGACTTTCGCTATCTGGATTTCAAAGACAGCTAATGATCTTGATGGTCTCAGCTTTTTGATCTTTCTGCCGCGCGATATCGAATATTTTGCTCCACCGGAACTGACTTTCGAGACCGATCCGATAACGCTGTCGTTCTATTTTTATGAACTGGTCGAGTTGACCGCCTTTTATCCCGTTGATGAAAGCAACGGCCTTATCGTTTATTCTCGTCTGATATGGGAAAACGCCTGCCCGGGTGGAATAATCGACGGCACTTGGGTCAAGGACGGCTGGCTGAGCGATTCGGGCAGTTTTAATGGGTTCTGGATTGATCATTTGGGGGATACCGTCGGTTGTATGAGCGGTATTTTCTGGGGCGCCAACGACGGTTTCACCGGTAAATTTTCCGGCTCGGTTTCAGGGCTTTATACTGATCAGGTCATCGCCGAATTTGAGGGTCACTGGTATTATGATGATCCGCGGATGTGCCCCATATGCGGTGAGGGGCACGGCGTTTTTCATGGTCAGTTCCGGTATCTTGAAGACGGTCGCACCGGCTTTATGGCCGGGGAGTTTGGTGATTATTCTCTCCCGCCGGATGATATCGAGATGCCGATGACCGGCATCTGGCGTTTTCATTGCCCGTGGAATGACGTGGCGGCGAACAGCCAATAGTCTGATATGATTTCATCGAGCCTAAGATCAGGGGCCATTTAAAGGTCAATATACGTGTAGTCCCAAGAGCGACCCGCATCCCGACGTTCCCGGCTCACAGGTTGCCGTTAAAATATTCGTCTGCCTTTTCTCCACGATTATGCTAAGACGGGCGGAAAAATTTCCATTGATATAAATACTAAGGGCGGTACTACCTTTAGGTTTCAGGCAATTATTCGGACCTGTGAGTGAGTACGGATAATGTTCCCTACGAAAGGGAGGACATTTAATGTCTTGACAACAAATAGATTATGAATATATTCATAATAGAAAATGCCTGCACCGTCTGCACTTGGAAACGCCCAACTTTGACGAGGAAGTCATGCGTAAAAATTTAGACCGCCTTTTAAAAACTTCAGTTTTTGCTTTGGTAGCTATTTCAATGATCTGTCTCCCTGTAATGGCCGAAGTTGCAACCATCGACGAGGCTCAATTGGTATGCCACAACTGGTTGACCTATACGGTATTTCAGAAGGGTAGCTGGGCTGGATCGGATGACCCGAAAATTGTCTCCTCTCAGGAAATCAAAGCCAACGACACTGTCCTGGCCTGGTATTTCGAAATCGACCCGGCCGGATACGTCGTGGTTCCGGTCTTGAAAGATCTGCCCGCAATAAAAGCCTGTTCTCAGGAATCCAGATTGGATCCGGACGCCGCTGACGGATTTGCCGCCATGCTAAGGGAAGTTTTGCAGAATCGGACGCGCGCGTTTGTAAATGTTTACGGAAGTCTGGAGGCGGAGCAACCGAAAACGGGCGAGGTTCTTCTCGGTCGCAGGCATCATCTTTTATGGAATAAACTCCTGATCCCGGAGAAATCGTTTTTAGGAAGTCTTTTGCCCGAGGATACTGAACGATATGAGGAAATTGGCCCGCTTTTGACGACACATTGGGATCAGGGCGATCCATATAATATGTACTGCCCCTGGGGCGATGGCGGCCGTTGCGTTGTCGGTTGTGTAGCTACTGCCGCGGCGCAGATTCTGGCCTATCACAAGTGGCCGCCGGAGGGAACCGGTACTCATGAATATTATTGGGCCGGTGATTATTCCTGCGGGGGTAGCACTCCTCCCCAGTATTTATCGGCCGATTTCTCGGATCCGTATGACTGGGATAATATTGTCGATTATTGCGGTTCTTGTACGCCGGCGCAGGAGGCGGCACTGGCCGAATTGAATTACGAGGTTGGTGTGGCTTTCAATATGAGTTATGGCCGATGCGGTTCGGGGGCATATGTTTTCAGTGCCCAAACCGTGTTCCCCACATATTTTCGATATTATGACCATATAGAATTACACGATCGTCCCGATTATTTCCTGATAGATTGGTCGGATATGATCAGGGCGGAAATCGAGGCTAATCGGCCGATTCAATACCGAATTTATTCGCATTCAATTGTCGCCGATGGCTGGAGATATCCATTGGGCAATTATCAAGTTCACATGAACTATGGTTGGAATAGCGGCCATAACGCCTGGTATACGATCGATGAATTATACTGCCCCTGGGTTGGTTGCACACCTAATGTTGAGATGATGGTTACTCACATAGAGCCCGACCGGGGAGTTCAATTCGAATCCGATACCGCCTGGGGCGATGTCCCGCTTACGATCAACTTTTCGGGCAGCAGTACGCTTGATGTCGACAGCTGGGTATGGGATTTCGGTGATGGTGATTCGGCGTTTATTCAGGAACCGACGCATACCTATACGCAAAACGGCCGCTATAATGTCAAGCTTCAGGTTTGGGCAGGAGAAGTAACTCGCTCTTATGTGGCCACCAATTATGTCACCGCCCTGGCCGATTCCATGTGCGGTGGCAATGTTCAGGGCGAAGCAGGATCAACGGTGGAAGTCGAAATTTTTGCCAGGAACTCTGTCCCGTTACGCCGATTTATGATCCCTGTCGAATATTCGGGAACTTTAAACCTGAATCTGGATTCTTTTACGGTTGCCGGCTGTCGAACCGAATACTTTGACTATATCAGTAACATCGCGCTGGATCCGGTTAACCGTCGCGCCGTGTATTCGATACAAAACATCAATGCCTCCACCCCGGATCTCGAATTAGGTTACGGGCCTATAATAAAGCTGTATTTTACCATACCGCCGTCAGCCACCGCCAATCAATACGCCGATATCGTCCTTGATGGATTCTATTCATATTATCCGATGTTTTATGGCCCGGTTCTGAATTTTACCCCTAAGCTGGCATCCGGTCGGGTTGGTCTACCTTTCTTATGTGGTGATCCCAATCGTGACGGAACCGTCAATATTTTCGATGCGACTTACATTATCAGTTATCTATATCTTGGAGGACCGGCACCTGATCCAATGGTTTCCGCCGATGTCAACAACTCGGGAGAAATAAATGTTTTCGACGTCACTTACTTGATAACATATTTATATAATTCGGGACCTCTGCCGGAATGTCCCTGATAAGTAATATATTGAATTTCAGAGAGATAGACATTCTTCGCCTCCTTTTTTCTCAATTTCGGCCGATGTAGAAAATATGCCGTGTGATAAAATCTTGACATTATTAGGATTCTTCGTATATTTTAGTAAAACAAATATTCCTCACCGTCCGCCTGAAACGCCCAATTTTATGAGGTTGTTATGCGTAATTTTTTAAGTTCTGCGATAAGGCTGCTCGGCCTTACGTTTATGGTAATCTTAATCGCTTCATCACAGATATTGGCTGAGACTGCCACCGCCGATGAAGCCCGCCTTGTTAGTCGTAACTGGTTAACTTACATTACCTTGCAGACAGGGTCATGGGCCGGTTCGACCCAGCCGGAAATCATTGATATGCAGGAGCTATCAATCAATGGCACTGTCTATGGCTATTGCTTCTCTGTTAAACCACAGGGTTTTATTCTGGTCCCGGCTCTGAAGGAATTGGCTCCGATAAAAGCTTATTCCGATGAGAACGATTTGGACATAAATTCGGATGCGCCGCAGGGCATGGCGGCATTACTTCGAGATGTCCTTCAGCGGCGAACTCAATTATATGTCGATCGTTATGGAAGCATGGATGCTCCCCAACCGCAAACCGGTGACGTTCTTTTTGGGCGCGAGCAACGGCTGGAATGGGATAATTATCTGGTTGATAAAGATACTTTCGATCACAATCTCAGCCAGGGAAAGCTTCGTGATGTTACTGACATTGGCCCTCTGCTGACGACTAAATGGCATCAGTTCGACCCGTACAATCAGCTTTGCCCGATGGGTGATGGGGGTCGTTGTGTCGTGGGCTGTGTAGCGACGGCTGCGGCACAAATAATGGCTTATCATCAGTGGCCTATTTGCGGAACCGGAACCCATTTATACTGGTGGGCGGGGGACACTTATTGCGGCGGGAGTACACCCGGTGCGTATCTTTCCGCAGATTATACCGACCTGTATGACTGGGCCAATATGGCCGACAATTGCGATTACGGTTGCACAGCCGCCCAGCAAAACGCATTATCCGAACTCAGTTATGAAATGGCCGTAGCTTTCAATATGGATTTCAGCTATTGTGGTTCGGGGACATACACTTATATGGCTCAGAGCGTCTTACCGTTATATTTCCGCTATAAGAGCCAGATACAGATGAAGCAACGGAGCGATTACTCGCAGACCGCCTGGTCGGTTGCTATTCAGGGTCAGCTTTCCAATAATCTTCCTATTCTTTACAGCATTTACTCTCACTGCATCGTTTGTGACGGCTGGCGCGCCGCCGGTCCGCCGGATCAGGTTCATATGAACTATGGCTGGGGAGGATCCCAGAATACCTGGTATACAATTGACAATCTACATTGTCCCTGGCCAGGTTGTGATCCAGATGTAGAATATATGATGATTGACATCGAGCCCAATAAACTTGCCTATTTCACGTCCGATACGGTTTGGGGTTTTGTCCCGTTATCTGTTAATTTCTTTGGAAACAGCTCGGAGTCGATTGACAGTTGGGAATGGTCATTCGGTGATGGCGGCGATGCTTATGTTCAAAATCCCACTCACAATTACACGACGCCGGGGCGGTTTGATGTTACGTTGTACGCGACCACTTCCGGCAAAGCGACTTATCCGTATACGGCGACAACCTATATTACCGCTCTGGCCGATTCAATGATTGGCGAAAATGTAACCGCTGATGCCGGAACACAGGTCGAAGTAAATATTTACGCCGCTAATACGATTCCCATCAGCGGTCTGAGAATCCCGGTTGATTATTCCGGAAACTTGAATCTAACGCTTGATTCCTGGACAACCACGGGCTGCCGTACTGATTATTTTGACTATGCCAACAACATCGCCGCCGGTTCGAAAAAGGCCGTTTATTTGATCTATAATACAAATCCCGACACTCCTGACCTTGACCCCGGATCGGGGCCGGTTTTGAAGTTATATTTCACCATCCCGGGTGGCGCCACACCGGATCAGGGCGCTCAGGTCAGCGTTGAGGAATTCTGGACTTATGTGCCGCAGTTTTTCGCGAAAATCGTTCCGAACTATACACCTCGGCTCGTTCCGGGATCGGTCGCCCTGCCTTTTGATTGCGGTGACGTAAATGGCGATGCCGCCATCAATATTTTCGATATTACGGACATTATTTCATATCTATACCTGGGAGGTGATCCGCCGGATCCGATGAAATCAGCCGATGTTAATGCCGACTGTACTGTCAATATTTTCGACGTTACCAGACTGATCTGCTACCTCTATCTGGATTGTCCCGATCTCGATTGCCCCGGCATGTGGCCTTGCAAGTAATCGGTAAATATCCGAAAAGACCGGAGCGGACACGCTCCGGTTTTTTTGTGCATTCAAATCGATAAATGGTCGATAAGGGCTTAAAAACAATTGAATAATTATCTTTTCATTTAGGCCATTGTCCTGATAAAATCGTATATATTATTAACTTATGAAACACAAAAGCGATGGAGTCGGGGAAAATAAAAGAATAGCGGCTGTCCTTACAATTCTAATCGTGTTTCTTTTTCTGGCATTCTCATACTCATTTTCCCAATCTTATCCGGAGGATGAATATACCGACGTTATTTTGCTGAAAAACGGCGGCGCTTACCTGGGCGTCAAAATCACCGAAGTTGTGCCCCGAAAAAAAGTCGTGATTGAAAACATGGACGGAGTCGTCATCGAAATCCCTTTTCCGAAAATATATGCTATTACCGATAAAGAAAACTACCCGGCGGTCAGAAAAGAATTCGAGGCCAGTCGTCCGCCGCGGCAGAAGGAATTGTTATCGGAACCGGAATACATCGGCCTTCTCGGTATAGCTTCCGGGGATGGATTCAGTTCTATAACCGCTTTACTCATTAATGGTTACAATATAGATAATTTTTACGCCGGGGCCGGTCTGGGATGGACCGATCGACGGGAACGCGGGTATTTGTCATTTATGATTGATTTTAGAATCTATAGCGGGATCGGCAGGGTCAAAAGCTTCGTTTATTCGGAAATCGGCTTTTTCGGCGGGTCCAGCGTCGGATTGGGATTCGGGCTTAAAATCCCGTGGGGCGAGCCGGTATATTTCATGATCCAGGGCGGTTTCAGGCGTCAGGGTAATCCTGAGGGAGACAGCTATAGTTCTATAAACATCATGCTCGGCTTGTCATTCAGATTATAATGGGATAATAAAGAACCGGCGACCCGTGGGAGGAGCAGAAAAAGGTCGCCGGTTTAATCCATAACGCGCCGTAAAGCGCAGAGCACTCTGTAATATAAGACAACTTTGTCCACAGGTCAATGAAAAAGATTCCTGAAAATGTAAATATGGAGCCGGTTTTATAATATTGAAGTCTGTGCCGTATATTTCCGATAATCATATGAGAGACTTTTAATTGACCTTCGGTTATGGTGAACGCAACGAAAAACAAATATCAATTCGCCGACCGGATTGCCATCCTCGGTGTCGGCAATATCGGGCAGGCGATGGCCGAGGGATTGATCCTGGCCGGCGGATATAAACCGTCGCAGGTCTATCTGACCCGCCGGCGGGTCAGAACGCTGGAGGATTTCGGCAAACGCGGTTTTGTCGTGACCGGCGACAATGCCGACGCGGTGGCCAACTGCAAAACGGTTATTATCGCCGTCCAGCCGGATCATCTGGGCAGTCTTCTCGATTCCATCAGAAACTCGGTCCTGCCGGGCAAACATCTGATATTGTCGACCGTCACCGGCGTGCCCACCTCCGAGATCGACCGGCAACTGGGGGGGAATATCTCCATTATCCGCATCATGCCCAATACCGCTATCGCTATCGGCGAGTCGATGACCTGTCTGGCCGCCGATAATCAGAACGGCCGGCCGCTTCAGGCGGCAGTCAAGCTGTTTAACAAGCTGGGCAAAACGCTGGTCATTCCCGAAGAGGATATGATTGCCGCGACAGCGCTCTGCGCCTGCGGTGTCGCCTTTTTCCTGCGCTCGATACGCGCCTCCTCGCAGGGCGGTATCCAGATCGGTTTTCATGCCGAGGAAGCGCTCCGGATGGCGGCCCAGACCGCCCGCGGCGCGGCCTCGCTCCTGCTGGAGTCGCATATTCATCCCGAATCTGAAATCGACAAGGTGACCACGCCGCGCGGCTGTACCATTGCCGGATTGAACCGGATGGAGCATGAGGGATTTTCTTCGGCGATGATTCAGGGTCTGGTGACCGCGACCGAAATCGCCGCCTCGCTGTTTCTTAAAGACAAATAATTCATTTTCTTGTTGGCGCACGAGGACGTACGCCGACCACGGATCATTCATTGTTCT
>Ga0315537_1001777_pt1 | contig 16751 bp, 16 predicted proteins | sample SalMarSW160270MG_FD_203091 | JGI IMG/M metagenome (GOLD analysis project Ga0315537, IMG submission 203091) | Salt marsh sediment microbial communities from the Plum Island Ecosystem LTER, Massachusetts, United States - Salt Marsh Sediment SW1602-70 ... | reverse complement strand
TCCTTACCGCATTCGAGAAACTTCTCAACTGCTTCTTTTATATGTATTATTCTGTACTTGCCGTACTGCTTTGCATAGAGATCATCGTAACATTCCTCAAAATCTGAAAAGTGGTCTTTGAGTATCTTTTGTATAACATTTTGCTCTCTTGGACATATACAGGCAAAAGATTTTCCTTAATAATCTTTTGCCTTATATAAACCAGGGAAATGAGGAAATTATTTCTTTGGTCTTAAGCTCGACATCGATATTGCCGGCAAGGAAAACATTTCTTCCAAACTTTTTTTTATACTCCCGGTAATCGATACCGTACGGGTCCATTGTATGTATACAGTCTATAATCGCTGTCTGGGTACTTTCTTTTGCTGAGTTAGAGGTGAGGTTATTAAAAATTGCCGGCCCCTAAATATAGAAGCCATCAAGTTAGATCTTAATCTTGGTGAAGCATCTGAGGAGGCATACTCAAGTAGATTAAAAAGTATAATTAAAAAATTAAAAGAGCTGCCCTCAAATTTGATTTTGACCCCTGATAATTTACCGTGAGTAGTATCTAACAAGGAAATCGATTTAATTCGAAAAATAATGAAAAGGTTTTTTTATGCTGGTGGAAGAGTAACAAAACCTTACACCAGAAAAAATGTACATGAGTCGGAAAATTTTTTGAGTTATTGGTTAGGAATGTTCACTTTCATCTTACGTGGGGATCAGGGTACAAGTTTGTCGAATTGGCTTTTATTAAAACTGGGACAGGGGTATGCATTTGATTCGTCAGTGATTATTCAATTTTTAATGGATGAAAATTTTGCCGATAAAAGGGTGGTAGATATTCGAAATACACCTCATGCTCACCAACCTCAAGAACAACCTCAGGTAGAAGGTATGGAAAGTCTAATTAATTTGGATACAGTAACTTTACGTGTTTATTACGGCAACTGGGATGTAGATTCTTTTATTGCGCGCTATCAAAAAAGAACACGTGTTAGCTGGCGTGAAGATGGCAGTTATTTAAGATTAAAAGTAAAACCAGAGAAGGGAGTTTTATTTTATCCACCAGCCTGTCAATTGAAGTTACATTAAACCAGTCTTAAATAGTGAGATTTAATACTGTATATAAAAAATGTATCCACCCCCTCCTTTCATGACTGGGGGGAGAAAAACCGCTTACAACTGTAATAATACTATTCTCGCAGCTTATTTCGTCTCGTTCTCAGCACCGACTCCAGTTTATCTGCTATGGTTTTAAGACCCATGTCTTCAAGAGCCGTTCTTTGAGGAATCCCTGTTTCAGGGGACCAATTATGCAGTGTGGCGTGGATTTTGAGAAGTTTATCAAGCTCTTCTCTGTTCAGACACATCCCTTTGCTCCGGCCCTCTGGTATCGGTTCAAAGAAGCGCATCGGGGGATATTCATCTTTTCGTTCGATGCCCGCGAGAATATTTATTGACTTCTCAACTGTTAATATCCTTTCAGCAATTTCAATGAGCTCCTGTTCAGAAATATCCAACCCGGTGGCCTCACCGATGAGCTCAGTATACGTATCCATATTGTACTTATCGATAATCTGGGGTGCTGCACGGTGGGAGGCAAACCAGCAGATACCAAGACAATCCTGTATCGCTCCATAGCGTTCAGTAAGAACAACTAGATCTGCCTTATCATCATATACTTCGGGTATGGCAGCATTTTCTGTCCCGTACAATTTTTTTGCTTTTGCCGGTGTCATGCTCTTATCAAAACTCCCGAAAAATGCACCGAGCGTATGACCCGTTCCCCTCGACTCTGTTATTATCCCAAAAGCCATTCCCTTGTCTACCCTCAATTCATCATCGATTTCCATTCCTTTCATCTGCATGGCATATTCCTCAGAACCCCGGCCAACTGTTTTAGAAGCACGAAATACTCCTTCGGCAAGGAGGTTTCCGAATTTACCCTCTCTGTTGGCGATTCTCCTTATAGAATCAAGCATTAATGGGCCGTCTCCCCAGCGCAACATGAGCTTATCTGTATCTTCCCTTGTGAAGATCCCCCTTTCAAAACACTCAATGGCCCACTGCATGCAAGTGGACCATGCATGCATGTCGATGCCGTACCCGTTGCACATTTCGAAAGCCTTTATGACAGTCGGCATATCATCGACACAGAGGTGCGCCATGTTGTATGCGGGAGTTGCCTCGAGAGAGCTCACGGTTGTACCGCCGTACGGTTTTCCTTCATCGATGTGCACCAACCTGTCGCAGGACACAGGACAACCCGTTACACATGGCAGGACACGCCGGTAGTATTTCCTCACCGCTTCATACCCTATTTCTGCCGCACTGTCAAAACCGACCTCCTGAAAATTTTTCACAAACAACAACCCCATATCGTTGTAATTTTCTGTGTCTTTCCCAAGCCCATATTGTGCCTTGTCCTGCAGACTTGGATCAGTTGAAAGTAATTCCCTGACTTTTGCTCCTATTTTTCTGAACTGAGCGGGATTTGAAACTTCCACTGTTCCCTTTCCCTGAACGGCAACTGCCTTGAGATTCTTCGACCCCATTATCGCTCCCATACCGCACCTGCCCCCATAGCGGTTATCACAGTTGAGAAGTGCATAGCGAACTAACTTTTCTCCTGCCGGACCTATCGTGCATGTGCTTACCGTACTATCCTCCAGTTCCTGTTTTATCAATTCACTGGTGTCAAAGGTCGACTTTCCCATAAGTCTTGATGCATCCTTGATTTCAATACGCTCATTGTTGATCCAGAGGTATACTGGACCGGGAGATTCCCCCTGGATTATTATACCGTCATAACCTGCCTTTTTGAGTTTTGTTGCAAAATATCCACCACAGCTCGACTCCCCATATCCCCCAGTCAGGGCGTTTATGGACACAATAGAGCTTCTCGCCGCTCCTGGAAAATCCGTTCCAAGCAGGAGGCCGCTCCCGAATATAATTGCATTGTCAGGGCTGAAAGCGTCTGTTTTTCCTGGTTCCACGTGATTAAAAAGCAGCCAGTCTCCTACTCCCCTTCCTGAAAGAAACATTTTAAGCGTTCTTTCTTCGATGTATTCTTTCGTGATAGCGCTCTTTGTTAAATCGACCTTAATAAACGGGTTTCCCCAGCACTTTGTCTTCATTTCCGCACCTTTTACAAACTATACTTTCCGATCCTGCTATTAACCGACCAACTACTATTAGCTCTCTATCCACATCCAGCCCAATACACCAATTCGTTCGAGAGATCTCACCATCCAAAGGTACGTTATCCCACTTTGACTTTTCATTCAAGTTCTTTTTTATCTGCTCAAGCAGTTCATCAAGGATTTAGAGAAGGAGGAGAAGAAGATTATATTCTTTCTCGCATCCGTGGATGTGCGCGGCGCATCCTTCATGACCTGTAGCTACGACGGCCTGGGAGACCGTCACCCTTTGATGGACAACAACATGGTGTACGCCAAGGTCAGGTACAGCTTCTGATGACAGCTGGAAGAGGTGGAAGGATGGCGTCCGACTGGACACAAAGACCTCTTATGGATTAAAACAACAGGAAAGGAGATTCACATCTATTAAAGAAAAATAGGGTGAACGGGGGAAGCAGTTCCCCCGTTCACCTTTCCAAAAATTCCAAACTGTGCTGTTTCCACCGAAATGGCTGTAGGGACCTGTTGAGAAGCAGTCCATTTATTCGTTGCTATCGGCTTCGACAGGAATTACGGCTGCTCCATTAGCTCTGGGAAAGCTTTCATCAAGTGCTCCACTTTCGGCTTGTCCCAGTACACTATATACGGGTAGTTCGGGTTGCGGTCCATGAAGTGCTGGTGATAGTCCTCCGCCGGGTAGAACGCATTCAGGGGAACCACCTGCGTTACGATAGTTTTCCGGAAAACCCTGGCACGTTCGGGCGAACGTATGTACTCCTCGGTGATACGTTTCTGGTGCTCGTTGGTGTAAAAAACCGCCGAGCGGTACTGGCTACCATGGTCCGGGCCCTGGTAGTTCAGCTGAGTAGGGTCGTGGGCCACGGAAAAGAAAACCTTAAGCAACTCCCCATAGCTGATTATTGATAGGGTTTTTTATAATTCGATATTCACCAGCATACGAAAAAAACCGTGAAAAGCTCCCGATTTGCCCGTGAAATATTCACGAATGCTTTTCCCACCGAAAAGCGACAGCCTTATTGTTAATATGCTGCCCGTTATAGAACATTCAGTCAAGAATAGAGAAAATGTGAAGTTTCCAGGGCACCTATGAAAATATGGACGGGCATACCTCACCCCTGGGTATTTCTTTTTTCATTGATGTGTAAGTAAATGAGAATCAGGATGAGCTATGTTGTAATTAAGAAGAAAGAAAGGAACTTTCCAGCTGAAAAAAATAGCTATTGTTCTGCTTCAGATGGATGCAAATAACACGTCTCACTGAGGTGTACGGTGGCCGGTTTAAGTTATCATTTGGGACGAGGTACTATCCTCACGTTTTTTTCTTCCTGCCACCGGCTCCATGCTTTCGTCAAAACAAAGATAGTTTTTTTTCAGCTGGAAAGCCCCTTTCTTTAATTTAAGCAATCACAACATAGCTCATTTGGGGATCTTTGACGAAGGCATGGGTTGAGCTTGATATACGGGACGAGATCGTGGTGCAGAAAGCGTTGGATAAATTTCCCAATGAAAAGCCGAGGATCATCTCTGATCATGGGACACAGTTTATTGCAAAAGACTTTAAGAAGTTCATACGGTATGCAGGGTTGGTGCATACCTTTACATCAGTCGGCTACCCCCAGAGTAATGGGAAGGGGGGAGAGATTATTCCGTACGGTGAAACCTGATTGCATCAGAAAACAGAGCTTTTTGTCCACTGATGATGCCAGGAGGCAGATCAGTGAGTATATCCGGTACTACAACCAGAAACGGCTACACAGTGCCATCGGGTATGTAACACCCTTTGATAAATTGATTGGGAGGGATAGAGAAATAATACCAGTACGGGAACAAAAGCTTGTAAGAGCATGGGAATTACGGGTACAATACAATACGAATTCCAGCTTAACTCAGGACTCCGTATACTCCGATTCCCGGTGAACCACTACACCTCTAGTCTCCAGACCCTGTTTTTTAGTCATTTGCCCTCTATCCCCAAGCCCCTGGTCTCTTTTTGAGCTGAGAGCTGACCGCTGAGAGCCTGCTAAATCTTTGCCCCTCTAACCATATTCCTTCCTTCCTGCTTACACAGGTAGAGATACTTGTCTGCAATACTGATCAAAGCTTCGGATGAGATTTTTTCATCCTGAGTAGTGTGATTAAAACCTGTTACACCAAAGCTTGCTGTGATACATATACTTTTATCCTGAAACTTAATTTCTCTTTTAGGAAGATTGCTGCACAATCTATTCGCCATAGAGATAGCACCTTTAATGGCTGTCTCTGGAAGGACAATAATAAACTCTTCTCCACCGTACCTGGCAACCCAGTCAAGGCCCTTCCGCATCGATTCTGAGATATACAGAACAAAATCTTTCAATACTTGATCACCTGCTTGATGTCCATGGGTATCATTTATCTTTTTGAAATGATCTATATCACATAAGATCAGGGAGAGGGAGTGGTTGTACCTTTTTTCTCTTTTAATCTCCTTTGGAAAGTGTTCATTCAGGTAGCCCCGGTTGTAACTGCCAGTTAAGGAATCAGTTATGGACAATTTCCTGATCTCGTCATTTGCCTGCTTGAGCGATCTTTCCAGCTCCAGGATTCGTATCCCGGTATTAATACGAGCTCTCAATTCGGCTGGATTAAATGGCTTGCTCAGGTAATCGTCTGCGCCAGCTTCTAAACCGGTAACAATATCCTCTTTCAAATCCCTGGCAGTTAAAAGCACGATAAAAACATATCCTTTAGTTGTAGTAGTTGTTCTTATCGCACGGCACAATTCAAGGCCGTCCATTTCCGGCATCATCCAGTCTGTCAGAATAATTGGGAAAAACTTTTTCTTAAAGATTTCCAGCGCCTTACGCCCATCTTCAACAGCAGTTACCTTATGACCTGATTTGTTGAGGATCAATTCAAGCTGCTTTCTCGATACAGGATTGTCTTCGGCTAACAGGATAGGAAATTGTTGATTCATTCGTTTTATCCTCCCAAGCCCCTAGTCTCTAGTCCCCAGTTCCCAGTCATTTATACGGCTGGTATATATAGATAAAAGTCCGTTCCAGTTCCAACTTTTGATTCCACATGAATGTATCCATCATGTTTTTTTATGATTGAATGAGTAATCACAAGTCCAAGCCCTAATCCTTTCTGTGTACACCTGTCTTTAGTTGAAAAATAAGGGTCAAATATTTTTTGAATATTTTCTTCAGGGATACCCATCCCTTGATCTCTTATACATACTTTAATATACTTTCCATTCTTTAACGATATACCTGCCTCTTTCTTGTCCGAATCCACTGTTGTTTTTTCAGCAGTAACTTCTATCAGTCCACCCTCGGGCATGGCCTCTTTTGCGTTTATGATTACGTTAATTATGGCCTGCTTCATCTGCTCCGTATCCACTTTAACCTTCCATAGGTCGTCTGGAATAGAATATTTCCACTCCACATTGGAACTGGTTAAAGTCTGGGCAACAGAATCCTCAAGCAATTCTTTAATGGAGGATGGTTTTTTATCGGTTATACTACCGGTCGAAAAAGTAAGAAATTTTTCTGTAAGATCTTTTGCTTGTAAGGATGCTTTCTCTGCATCATTCAGAATTGTATAAATAGAGTCTTCAGATTGTATTTTCATCTGTGCCAGATTTATGTTTCCCAAAATAGCAGTCAGGAGATTGTTAAAGTCGTGTGCAATGCCCCTTGCTATGATACCAAAGGATTCAAGTTTTTTTGTTTTCATACTCTCTTCTTCTAATCGTTTGCGCTCGGTAATGTCTTTAAAAATAACAATAATAGACTTATTCTTCTCCTCTTTAACTGGTAAAAGGTTTAATGAAATCAATTTATTATTCAGTTTAACTGGTAAGTCCATGGTAATTACTGCTGGCCTGACGCCTGACTTTGTCACCATTTTTTTAATTCTCTCACGATCATTCCCATGAAAAAGTTCAATGAAGTTCGATGCCAAAAGCTTTTCTTCAGGGGTGTCAATTAAGCTAGTAGCTGAAAGATTTGCATAGATTATCCTTCCTTCAATTGTAAGCTCTAAGATACCTTCAGACATATTTTGCAGTATGACTTCAGAGTGCCTTTTGGATGATAGTAGCTCCTTTGTAATTTCTCTCTGATAGATATGTTGAACTCCTTCTATTTCTTTTGAAAAGCTTTTGGAGCTCTCCGCATCTGATTGATCCAGAACAGCAAGAACATGTTTTGCCATTTCATTAAATGGGCCTTTAGCAATGCACGCATTGGCACCAAAATCCGTGAAATCTGTTTCTTCCTCGGCGGCTATACCAGAAAGAATAATAATATAGACATTGTTTAGTTTTTGTGTTCCCCGAATGATCTTGCATAGTCTCGGTCCATCGATATTAGGCATAACTAGATCAACAAACATTATGTCAGGAATGTAATTATTTAAAATATCCAGAGCAGAAAGACCATCCTTTGAAGTCTTAACCTCATGTCCCTTCTTTTCAAGTAGATTGGCCATGAACTTTAACATTACTGGATGGTTATCAACTACTAATATTTTTTTCTTCATTCTATTAATTCCTTGGATAGCAATAGAGATACGCTAATATGAGACTAGGGACTAGAGGCTTGGGGCTTGTAAAAACATAGAGTTACCAGTATCCATCCGGCTAATCCCAAGTCTCTAATCTCCTGCCCCTAGCCTCAAGTCTCCAGCCTCTAGCCCCCTATTTTTGCGATATTATCAAATTTCTCCTTTAATTCCTTGAACGATTCAGAAATCCCTTTAAGCTGATTAATACGGGCTTTTTCTACAATCTCTCCAGCTATCTCGTGAAGCTCCATGAATCCAAGGTTACCGCAGGCACCCTTAAGAGAATGTGCAGTGCTGGATATCTTTTCCGCATCTCCAGCCTCAATGGCACCCTGAAGTTTATCAAGATCGGACCTGCTGGTCTCAATAAAAAGTTCAAACAGTTCCAGATATTCCTCTTCCTCTAAACCTAAGTCTTCGGCTAATTTTTTAATGTTCATGATATTTCCTTTGTTTATCACAAATATATGGATAATGACTATGGAAGAACCGTGAGACTATAGTCTGGGGACTGGAGGCTTGTGGGTTTTTACTAGACCCAAGTCTCTATCCCCATCTTTCCAAGCCTCTAATCTCAAGTCTCTAGCCTCAAAACCCAAGCTTCCAGCCTCAAGTCCCTAGGACCTTCTCTTTTACCCCCAGCCTCAAGTTTTTCTCAAATATCCACTTCTCAATCATCTCAAAAACAAGCTCCCTCTTGATAGGCTTTGTGATATAGTCATCCATCCCTGCCTCGAGACACATCTCCCTATCACCCTTCATAGCATGTGCGGTCATGGCAACGATTGGAATAGTGTCAAATCCTTTTTTTTTGATTATTTTTGTTGCTTCCATACCATCCATCTCAGGCATCTGAACATCCATGAATATCAGGTCAAAGTCATCTGGATGTTTAGTATATTTTTCAACTGCCTCTTTACCATTATTAGCCACCACAACCCCATACCCGGCCTTGGTAAGCATCATCTTTGCAAGTTTCTGGTTAACAGGATTATCTTCCGCTAGAAGTATATGCACAGAATGTTTCAAATCCTCCCGCATTGAGTATTGTGTTATGATCTTTTCTTTGATTGTCTTTTTCTTTTCACCATATCTTTCTCCTATTATCCTCTCCACCATCTGAAAAAGTTTTTTCCTATGGATAGGTTTACTTAAGAATCCGTCAAATCCTGCCTTTTCACATTTTCTGGCATCCCTCTCCATCAAAGAAGAAAGTGCTATCAGATAAATATCCTTAAATTTATACTTGGGATCTCGAATCTTTTCTGCTACTTCATACCCGCTCGTATCAGGCATCTGTATATCTATTATACACAGGGCGAACGGGTCTTGAGAATCCCGAGCTTTATTTAAAGTTGGTATAATATCTTTACCATTTATTAGGGCAGTCACCTCCATTCCGGTCAATTCCAGGGTATGTGTTAGTATATCCAGGTTGCTCTGATTATCATCAACGATAAGTACCTTTTTCCCGGAAAGTGGAACAGGTGCAAATCTTTTAGCTTTCTTTTCGGGGATTTTTCCAAGCCATGTTGTAAAGTGGAAGATGCTTCCCTTATTAACTTTACTCTCTGCCCAGACATTACCACTCATAAGATTTGATATCTGCCTGCATATGGACAGGCCAAGACCGGTGCCACCGTACTTCCTAGTTGTTGTGCTATCTGCCTGCTGGAAGGGTTCAAAGATAGTGGCCAGTTTGTCTTCTGGGATACCAATACCAGTGTCCCGGACCTTTGCATGAAGTTTTACCCGATTATCCTCTTCCTCTTCAATATTAAGGGAGAGTTCGACCTCTCCAGAATTGGTAAACTTGGATGCATTGCCCATCAGGTTGGTAAGGACCTGTCTTAACCGTACAGGATCTCCCCTTACATTAGAAGGGAGGTTGTCTCCTATTCGGCAGAGGACCTCAATAGAATTTGGTCCGATCCTGGGACGTATCAGTTCACAGACATCATATGCAAGAAGTTCAGGGTCAAAATCAATCTCCTCCAAATTAAGCTCTCCTGCCTCTATCTTGGAAAAATCAAGGATGTCGTTGATTAAAGAAAGCAGGGCCTCACCGCTCTTTTTTATCGTTACTGCATAGTCGCTCTGTTCTTTATTTAAATCAGTATCAAGCATCATATCGGTAAAACCTAGTACTGCGTTCATTGGTGTTCGTATCTCGTGGCTCATATTGGCCAGAAAGACACTCTTGGCCTGGTTTGCCAATTCAGCCTTATTTTTGGTCTTATGCAATTCTTCTTCAATTTGTTTGTGAACGGTGATATCACGTATTATTCCAACCGCATGCCACATGCCTTTCAAATTCATTCTGGCCAAGGATGCCTCGATAGGAAACTCAGTGCCGTTTTTATGTAAAGCAGATAGCACAAGAGTTTTACCAACAGCGGCACCTTTTCCGGTTCGTTGAAATGCCTCGAATCCTTTTTGATAGGCTTCGAGATACTTTTTAGGGGCAAGTAACTTATGCAAATTCTTACCTATCGCATCCTTACTGGACCATCCGAATATTTTTGTTGCCGCATCGTTCCAAAAGGATATTTTCCCTTCATAATCCATCGTTAGGATTGCATCTTGAGCGGAAGCGCTTATTGTTCTAAATTTCTCCTCACTTTCTTGTATTGCCTCCTTCATCTTATTTCGCTCAATTATTTCCTCCTGAAGATCTCTATAAGCCTTTTCCAATTCCATTTTACTTTTTTTGCTTTTTTCAATCGAATCATTGATATCATCAATCATCATATTTAAGCCCATAGCAAGTGAGTCCATCTTGTCATCTTTACCGGAAAGTTCAACCTGAGCAGAATAATCCCCCCTTACCACTCTCTGAACCGCATCTAAAATTTTGTTCACTCCAGCAGATAATTCAGCTGTTCTTTCATTCCCCTCCTTAATCATTTCTTTAATATCACCTGCCATTAAATTTATCCCTACTAATATTTCAGTAAATTCGTTTTCTTTTTTTGGAATTTTAATATTTTTAGAGAAGTCACCCATGGCATATTTCTGCAACAGCGGTAATATTTTGCCCAGTTGAACGTTTACATATTCTTTGTATTTTTTTAGTTCCGGGTTTTGCATCCTACTCACCTTCTTTCAGCCAGTTCAATGCTTTTTCTATGGTGTCGAATACTCTTACTTTATCACTTCCTGCTCCAACAGACTTAACCATAAAATTGTTTACCACTCTGGCAAATGTACTCAAACCAAAACAGGATATTTTTTCTAAATCCGGGTCATTGTAAACTTCATCTGCAATTCGCTTCCTCGCCATAGAAGTAACTTGGCCTGCTCCTGATAAATTTAACAATGCTCTAAGCTTTTTACCGTGAAATCGCTGCTTAATTTCAGTTATTTTTTTTAAACATTCTTCAACATCTTGCTCACTATAAGGACCAGATACTTGATGTATGATAACCCCTGCTTTTTCATCCCAAAAGGTCTTGTGTTTATGGTTATTTGTCATTACAATTTTATCCCTCCTTAAGCCACTGGACTTCTTCCTTTGTTTTAAAAAAACGCATATTTTTCTTTTTAGAAACTCCCATTATAAAGGATGCAATTATTCTTGCAACAGGATAATTCCGAACAAAGCAATCTTCTCTGTTTTTTTGTCCTCAAATTCTTCTTTACCTATCTTTCTTGCCCCTGATGTAGGCTTTCCGGCTCTATTAAGGTCGGTAAGGACATTCACCTTTCCTTTAACCCTACTCTTTAATTTTATTGTAGCCTCTTTAAATAAAGTTGCAAGCTTCTCATCAATCTCTCCGACTATAATTTTATAGAGTATATTATCTTCATCAAGATAAAATTTACTTTTCCCAATCCATTTTTCTCATCCTCGTTTTTCTTATATTTATTTAAAAGCTTATTTTATTGGCAATCTTCATTTTTTCCTCCAATATTACGTAGCTTTAACATTATAGACATATCATTACCAAAGTGTTTATGTCATTTATTAAGTCTCTATGCAAATTAGTACTGATAATACTCATCCAATATTATCTATCTAATAGACAAAAAAATATCAATTTAATGAGATAAAATCACATAAAAGCTTGAAATATATTAAAAACTGTGAAATACTTTGGTATAAAGACGAAAATACCACACTAAAAAGTAGAAAGGTGGAAACCAATGCTTATTAATTTCACCGCTAGTAACATTCTCTCCTTTAATACAGAAATTAACTTCAGCATGTTTGCCGGGAAAACAAGATTACATTCAGATCATATTATCCAAGTTGAAAGTATAAAAAGCCCAAAGATATTAAAATCCGCTGTACTTTACGGAGCTAATGCCTCAGGTAAATCGAACCTTGTAAAAGCAATCAATTTTGCAAAGGACTTCATAATTCAAGGAACAAAGACAGATGAGGCAATACCTATTAAACCTTATAAGCTGGATAAAAAAAATGTCAACAAGCCTTCTAAATTCGAATTCACATTCCTTATATCTAATAAACTTTATGCCTACGGTTTCGTCATAAATCATAAATCAGTTATCGAAGAATGGTTAAACCAAATTGGAAAAACTACGGAGAAAAAAATTTATCATAGGAAGACCTCAAACAATAATGAAGTATCTATTGATTTTAATATCAGTTTCCCAAAAAAAAACGATAAGCAGTTTTTTGAGTTTGTTGCGAGAGGTACAAGACCAAATAAGTTGTTCTTAACAGAAGCGATTGAACGAAATGTGGATTACTTCATTGAACCATATCGGTGGTTTAGAGACTATTTAAATATTATTTTCCCTGACACAACAATTGTTAATATTGAATACATTGTCCAATACAGTAAAAACATCTGTGAACTGTTTAAAAATTTCTTTCAATATTTTGATACTGGTATCGATGGCATCTCTACAAAAATATATGATGTTGAAAATGAATTGACTGAGATTCCAAAAAATATAACAGAAAATTTGATTAAGAAAATTAAGGATAAGAAGCAAAAAGTTTTTTTAAATGGTCCAAATAATATAAGATATACCGTATTTAAAAATGAAAAAAATGAACTAAAAGCAATAAAGTTATCTACACTTCATAAAATGAAACCTGAAGATGAAGAAATATACTTCGAATTATCTGAAGAGTCTGATGGTACAAAAAGATTGATTGATTTTATTCCCGCATTAACAGAAATGATTGAAAACGAAAAAGTATTCATCATTGATGAGATCAACAGAAGCTTACACCCAAGCTTGACTTACAAAATATTCGAATTATTTTTCACGAACTCAATAAATAAAAAAAGCCAATTAATTACAACCACACACGATATTGGTCTACTTGACCTCGATCTTTTTCGAAGAGATGAAATATGGTTTATTGAAAAAAATAAAGATGGTGAGTCATCCGTATATTCATTAGAAGAATTTAAACCAAGGTATGATAAGGATATTGCAAAAGGATACTTACTGGGTAGATTTGGGGCAATACCAGTGGTTCAAAAGGTAGCTAACTTGGGATGGTTATGAATGGCTCCACCACGTCGTAAGTTTACAAGAAAAAGTGGATATAGAGATTCTCAATTAATAATTATCGCCACTGAAGGAACAAAAACAGAGGTCACATACTTTAAAGATATATCCTCAAAAAAGTATTTCAATAATCCAAGAATACATGTAGAAGTTATTAAAAGAGACAGTACATCTTCCGCTCCAAATCATGTCATCAAGGATTTAGATTCATTTAAGAAACAATATAACTTAAACGTCTCTGACGATTTGTGGATGGTTATAGACTTTGACAGGTGGGGTGTAGAAAAAATAAGCACAATAGCTAATCTATGTAATCAAAAAAAGTATAATCTTGCAGTAAGTAATCCTTGTTTCGAACTATGGCTTCTATTACATATTACAAATTTCGATGAATATGATAATGATAAGGTAAAACTTTTATATTCCAACCGCAATAGAGATATTGAAAGGGAAATTAGAAGACTATTGGGAAGCTATAATAAATCAAGAATAAATACAAGCAAGTACATCCCTGGTTTAAATAATGCAATTGAGCAAGCAAAAAAATTAGATACTAATCCAACTGATAGGTGGACACAAAATATTGGGACAAGAGTTTATTTAATTGTTGAAAAAATAATTAAATAACACCCAGATTCTGATTGATAGGGTTTTTTATAATTCGATATTAGCCAACATACGAAAAAAACCGTGAAAAGCTCCCGATTTGCCCGTGAAGTATTCACGAATGCTTTTCCCACCGAAAAGCGACAGCCTTATTGTTAATATGCTGCCCGCTATAGAACATTCCGTCAAGAATAGAGAAAATGTGAAGTTTCCAGGGCACCTATGAAAATATGGATATGCATACTTTACCTCTGGGGATTTCTTTTATCATTGAATTGATGTGTGAGTAAATGAAAATCAGGGAAATCAGGAGGCTTTCGATGCACCCTCATCGAAGGGTGGTGCATTGTTTCTTTTCAGGCATTCAAGTACATTGTTTACTTCATAAGGGTCAGTGGTTATTGCAATTACTCGTACCACGGGCCGCAGGTACTGCAGCGAACAGCGCATATTTGCTTCACTTCCAGAGCCGTACACAATTTTATACCGTATAATTAAAAATGGGTAATTGACGTATATTATCTTGACAATTACGGGAAATGTGTTTATTTACTGGTTTAGTAGTTTACTAATCCAGTAAGGAGAATTGCAAGATGGAAATACCAACTGAATTAAGGCATAAACCGGTCATTGTTTCAGAAGACTATGACTTAATTGATGGGAGAAATGCACATAACTCAGATGCAAAAGGGTTGTCACTAGGCCTTGCTCAATGGAATGAAAGAGGAAATGTAGAGATTTCCGCAAAAATATGGCGTCACACGGGCGAAAAATGGTCCAGACAATCGGAAGAAATGCCATTGCACAGAGTCCTCGATTTGGCAATATTGATTTGTAAAGCGAGAATTTATTTTTTACAACGGTATCGTAAAAAAGAAAATGAGTATCCTAAATACCCGCTATTGGATAGAATTGGTTTACAGGGCGGCGCAATGAATGTGGCAATTTGCAAAGACAATGAACATATTGAAAGTGATATCAATTTATTTGACGAGTGCCTGCATAAGGATGATGAGATTATCAGTGAGAGACTGAATGTTTTATCCGGATTATTAAAAGAAATAGAAAAGGTGTAGGACGGTGTACCACTAAAGCCGGAGCGTGCGCTATTCGTAAAAGGAGGTGCTGGTATGAGCGGCTGTACATTGAACGGTTTTACGTCATTGAAAACGCATCACTGCGTCACCGGCTCGATGCTTCATATTTACCACTTCAATAAACACCCGGTCAGTGAAGAGGCGCTTCTGGGTCTCGGGGGCGGGGTGGGTTTCGTCTACTGGCACATGAAGGGAACCGATCCATTCATGGGAGGCCGGGGCAAGGGGCGGCCCGGCCAGGGGTTTGAACGATGTGCGGGTGAACGTACGGGAGTGGCCATAGATGAATTCGTAACTTCGAGCGTTGCGAAAGCCGCAAAGTCCCTCACCATCCTGCTAGCGTCAGGACAGCCGGTTATGGTCCAGGTCGATATGGGTTTTCTGCCCTATTTTGATTTCGGGGGATACGATTTTCATTTCGGCGCTCATCTTGTCGTTATCTGCGGGTATAATGAGACTTCAGGTACGGTGATGGTCGCCGATAGGGATGAAGGGCTGCACGAAATATCGCTCGAAGATTTGAGGAAGGCCAGGAATTCGAAGTACAAACCTTTTTCACCAAAAAACCGATGGTTTACCTTTGATTTTTCAAAAAAGCGATTTCCCGCGAAAGATGATTTTGTCGCAGCAATACGGGAGCAGACAAAGCAGATGCTGACGCCGCCGATAAAAAACCTAGGGGTTGCGGGAATATACAAGTCCGCCCTGACTATACCCGCATGGATGGACTCCGCTGATGCCGAGGCTGTTCGACGCGGTCTTTTCAACTTTTATATTTTTATCGATGCAAAGGGAGGCAGCGGGGGCGGTCTTTTCCGTTATATGTTCGGCCGTTTCCTGCACGAAGCGGCAGAGACCGCGGGGCTTGACCCGCTGTATGGCTCCGCGGAGGAATTCAAGGAAATCGGGGACCGCTGGCAGAAACTGGCGAAGGCCTTTCATGAAGGAAGTGAAGAAGGGGACAGCCGCGGGCTGCGCTCACGCATACAAGACAATTTGACCGGAATCGCGGAATCGGAACTGAAAGCATGGGAGGAACTGGAAAAATCCCTCGGTACATGAGCGCATCATGAGCAGCCTACAAACTCCTGCTTGTTTTAAAAGCATCTGGAATTTACAGCGGCCGGCTCGAATGTGATGGCACAAAATCTATTACCTGGACGGGGATTGGATAAAAGCATGGATGGAAACGAGCGGAAAAATATCAAGCCGGGTTTTCGTGTTTCAATCGTTCAAAAACAGGATCAGCGCTCGGGAGAATTGACGCAGGGTGTCGTAAGGAATATTCTCACAAAATCTTCAAGTCACCCGCACGGAATAAAGGTGAGACTCGAAACGGGAGAAGTCGGCAGGGTGAAGATCATTCACTAATCGATCGCCCCGCTATGCCCGCTCATAGCACGGGAGGGCCGGGTTCGGGCGAAATCACAGGAGAGGGCCGGATTCGAAAGGGAATACGAGAAGGGGGATATGAACAGAGCAAGAGCAGTTATGTTGATCGCCGCCTGCGCGCTTTCAGCTTTCCTGCCGTACTGCCGCGTTGCCGCAGGAAACGGGAACGGGGCGCCGGGAGATAATTTTGAAGGCCTCGCGCACAGGGGGGTCCATTTCAACTGGGAAAAGGGCACCTATGACAGGGCCACGGGCTGCGAAGCCGGACACATCTTTCCGCCAGCCCTTCCGTACATTGAAAATACGCTCGAATCCATCGAGGCGGCTTTCAGCTACGGAGCGACAATCGTGGAAATCGATTGATAGGGTTTTTTATAATTCGATATTCACCAGCATACGAAAAAAACCGTGAAAAGCTCCCGATTTGCCCGTGAAATATTCACGAATGCTTTTCCCACCGAAAAAC
>Ga0315537_1001770_pt1 | contig 16766 bp, 20 predicted proteins | sample SalMarSW160270MG_FD_203091 | JGI IMG/M metagenome (GOLD analysis project Ga0315537, IMG submission 203091) | Salt marsh sediment microbial communities from the Plum Island Ecosystem LTER, Massachusetts, United States - Salt Marsh Sediment SW1602-70 ... | reverse complement strand
CCGATCCATAACGATGCTCCCTAATTAAGAATTAAGGTAAGATTAGACCACTTATTATTAAACAATACCGAATGGCGGTTCGTTAAGCAGTGTATGCTTTAGTGAATAGCGGTTTTTGGCCCAAGAACGCTCTTTTCAGATACCAAAAAGTCTTTAAGCAACCGCCATTCTTGAATCATACCTATTTTTTATCGACTAATCAACCCCCTTTGTATTATTTTTTTCGCAGTTCTGCAAGAAAATATTGGGCACAGCTGAACGCCGTTTTCTGTTGACTATTTTTAAGAGATTATTTACTATTTTCGGTATCTAACAGTCAACGTTCAAATTTTAAGCTGTGAGGAGTTTTTTCAAGTGAGGCAAATCTTATGGACAGTAATCGACGGAAGTTTTTGAAAATGGTGGTCGCTGGAACGGCTGTGGCGGCGCTGCCGACGTATGCGCAGCAGCCGAAGAGAATACCCAACAAATCTGTAGCGCAAACGGTTCTGCCGCGCTGGCGGGGTTTCAATCTGCTGGATATGTTCACAATGCGAAGCAGAGGCGGTTTCCGGGAGGATGATTTCCGCTGGATGCGCGACTGGGGCTTTGACTTTGTTCGTTTTCCGATGTGCTATCGGCTGTGGATAGAAGACGAAGACGACTACAAGCTCAACGAGCCGATGCTAGAGAAGCTCGACCGGGCTGTGGAGCTTGCCGGCAAATACGGACTGCACGTCAGTCTGAATTTTCACCGCGGGCCCGGATATTCGGTGAACAGGGAATTTACCGAGCCTTTCAACCTCTGGAAGGACAAGGAGCCGCTCGATGCATTCTGTTTCCACTGGCAGATGCTTGCCAAACGCTATCGGGGCGTTTCGAGAGATAAGCTCAGCTTCGATTTAATCAACGAGCCGCCCTCCATTGGGAAGCGTATGAGCCGTGCCGACCATGAACGGGTAGTCCGGACTGCGGTGGCGGCCATCCGTGAAGTAAATCCCGACCGTATCGTCATAGCTGATGGTATAAGCTGGGGCAATGAACCGGCGCCGGAGCTGGCCGACCTCGGAATCGCCCAGAGTACACGGGCATATCAGCCGATGTTCATTAGCCATTACAAGGCCTCGTGGGTAAACAGTGAGAGTTACCCCGAGCCCGCCTGGCCCGGACACGGCTGGGACCGCAAGCGCATGGAACAGCATTACAAGAAATGGGCCGACCTTGCTAAAAAAGGTGTTGGCGTGCACTGCGGCGAAGGTGGCGCTTATAACAAGACACCCCACAAGGTTGTTTTGGCCTGGCTGCGGGATGTCCTGGAGATTCTGACCGGTCACGGTATCGGCTTAGCCGTTTGGAACTTTCGCGGCTCATTCGGCATTCTCGACTCCGGCCGAAAAGATGTAGACTACGAGGACTTTCAGGGCCACAAGCTCGACCGCAAGCTGCTGGAACTACTGCAGGAGTTCAAATAAGTCTGTACTTTGATGGATTGGAAACTACTTCTCATTCTCTGTAGGATTGTTTTGGCTCGGCGTACTTAAATTCTCGTTCTCGTATTGAAATACAGCATCTATCGGTACGCCAAAAGCGTGGGCTATTTTAAAGGCAAGGGGCAGTGAGGGCGCATACTTGCCGGCTTCGGTGGCAATAATTGTCTGGCGAGTAACACCTACGCGGTCGGCCAACTGCTGCTGGGTCATTTGGCCATTTTCAAAACGCAGCTTGCGGATGTTGTTGGTTAAGTTACTTTTCGACATTTTTGCCCACCCTTCCGTACTGAATCAAAGTGGTTACGCTTTGAACAAAGATAAAGACCGCAATTCCCTCAACAATTACTATTGGCATCACATTAACCGAGATAGAACGGTCCGGAGAGGAAGTTAACCAGACATAGATACATGCCGTAATGAAATATATCCAGAGCACAACGTATCCGGCCAAGGTTGACCTTATTAAAATTAACTTGTCTCGTTCATCGAATTCTATCTTTGCTTTTCTTTTCCACTTTCTGTTGAAGAATAAAAGTAACAGCCAAGACAGCCCTCCTATGATAGTTGCGCATGCAAATGAGAACAAATGCAAAAAGGATGGACCTTCAAGATAAATAAGTAATACGGGTAACTGGCCGAAGATGGCCCAGACTGGTACTACCAAAAGCAATGCAATCCATGTTTCTCTCTGAACCTTATTCATGATTTTTCTCCTTTGCTTTCCCAGCCATATTGAATCAGGGCGGCAGCAGATGACACCAAAATCCAAACAAAAACGGCTAAGTATACCAGACTCAATATCAGGGAAGCTTTAATGGAGCCCAACTTGGTTATTACAGTTAAGAACCAGCCGGCACCGCCTAAAAATATGAAAGCTCCTACTATTCCATAATATAACGCCCTGCGCTCGATTTCGATATCCCGTTCGTCGTATATCTTTTTCCAACGCCACTCCAGGATGACTATCAGTATCAAGGGGGGTCGTATTAAGCAGCCCCAGCATTCGAATCGCGTTATGATCCTGTGGCTCTCTCATTTCCAGGTTATAAATTTTCATGATAGTTAGCGCACCGGACATGACCATTAATCCAAGTATTGAAACTGCAAGCTTACACCATGTTCTTTTTTGTGCCTTATTCATTATTTTTCTCCTTTACCCGCCCGGCCGTACTGAATCAGTGCGGCGACGGATTCCACTATTATCTTAAGACCTACGCCCACCAGCGGTATTACGGGCAACGCAAGAGGCGGGAAGCTGCCTCTGGGTCCCACCGCAAAGTAACAAACCATGATGGTCGCCGCCATACCCAGACCAAAACCTGTCCAGCCAAAAAGATTAGATCTGTGGTGTATCTGCCCGTCCCGCTCGTCAAAGTCCACTCCCTTGTCCGCTTTGCGAAAAATAGTCTTTGCCATTCCCACAAGGACTAGCGAGATAACGATTACCACAGTTACGCGGTTCGGGGGCATTAAACGCTCGTCAGGCGGAAGTGTCCCTGCCACCACCACGCTAATCACCGAGCCCGCTACTATTACGATCAGATTAAACCACGCGATTTTCTGCCATCTATTCATGATTTTTCTCCTTCTTTTTACATTTTGGGATTCTCTATGTTTGTAAATGTAAAGTTTACTTTACATTTTGTCAAGTATATCTTACATTTTTTGTAATTTTTTTCTCAAGAACGGTTGGTTGAAAGCTGGGTTTCATCATAAGTCCAGTGCTAATAAAGCGTTGGACAAATTGGGGAAAAACGGTCTTTTTTGGAAATTTCGTAAGAAGCCATTGTTTTGCTTGTGTTTTTTAGTCAGCCAGGAAATCAATCAGTTTGAGTTTCTATCAGTTATATACGAAAAAATCTCTTGCTCAAATTCTCGTGTATTTCCGATATATAGTTAATGGTGTTTACTGATTTCCAGACAAAGCAATGCCTGTTTTGTGCTGAGACCATACAGGCCCGCGCAATCAAATGCCGATTCTGCGGGGAATTTCTCAACAGTGACAAGGCGAAGGCCCTGGAGGCTGACCCGGAACCGGATTCGCAGTCATCCGAGGACGAAGAAACAAGCGATAACGTCCTGTTTGTAGCCAGACCTTCTCTGTGGGGGATGGCCCCGGCGATGGTCAAAGCTTTGTTCTTTATTGTTTTAGCGGGCCTTTTGGTAAGGCTGCCCCTCGAGAACTTCATTAATGACCTGTTAGGTTTGGGACTTACCGAGAGCCAAAGCTGGACCGTTGGCGGGTACAGGATTATCGCCGGCTTTGGGCTTGGCTTGATTGTTGTGCTTATTCTTGTGATGAAAATAGTCAGGCTCAAAATGACCCGTTACGAAGTTTCGCCTGACAGGATAGAATGGAGCCGGGGTATCCTCGACAGACGGGTTGATAATCTGGATATGTTCCGGGTGATTGACCTGAAGATGCGCAGGAGCGTGCTCGACTGTATTTTCGGGATCGGTACTGTGGGGCTGATAACGACCGACAAGACGGACCCGAAGTTTGAGTTTGAAAAGGTGCACAGGCCCCGCGAGCTCTACGACATTATCAAGAAGGCCAGCCTTGAGGCCGATCGGCGAACCGGCGTCGTACATCTGGAATAAATTTAAGAATTCTCATGCTCATCCGGGACATACTCAATCAAATCACCCGGCGTGCAGCTCAATGCTTTGCATAAGCTGTTCAAAGTGGAAAAGCGAATTGCGCGGGCCTTATTGGTTTTAAGGATGGAAAGGTTGTTTACCGCCAGACCTGTTGCCTGGGCCAAATCCTTTAGCTTCATCCGCTTGTCCAAAAGCACATAATCCAGTCGAATGTTAATCATTTCTTGACCTCTTTTAGACCAGCGTTTTAGATTCTTCAATAACTGGCATTATCCGCCGCAAAGTCTGAGCCAATCCGATCAGAATCAATACTTTCGCTGCGGTATACAACAGCATAAGCAGTCCAAGCAATAATCTCAGATAAAGAGACGAAAGGTTAAAACTGGAGTCGTTTATATATATCCAAACGTGGTTCCCAATCAGAAGGACTGCGCACACGTAGAGAATCTTGTCGCCATTATGCAGTATCCAGCCGACTTTGTACTCTCTATCAAACAAGTATCGAATGAACTGCGCAATACCCAATGCCACCAGTCCCAAGAGTATAAACTTGAAGATTCCTGATGGCCAGTCAGTTAGGACAAAAGTCTTGAAAGCCTCCCAATCGTTAATCCTTGAGACCAGTGCCACAGCCTTTGTACAGCCCCAAGCCAACCCCGTAATCAAAAGCACCGACCCCATGATTCGGGCTGCGATACAGTAAAAATGCAACAACCGCCTGTTTTTTTCAATGAATTCGTTCATAATACTATCGCTCCTTTCTTAATTTTTAACGATTTCATCTATATTTCATGTAATTATAAACGAATATCGTTGAATTGTCAACGAAAAAAATAAATTTATGCAAAAAAAATTAGTTTTGTTGCCGAGTTAAGGGAGTGGAAATATAGATAAATAGCGGTTTCAGGTTCTGAGGATTTTACGCTCAAGTTCAAGCATCCTTTTTTTGAGTGTTATTCCACCGGGCGCTGAGAAGCCGCCGAGTTTTCCGTCGCTGCGGATTATACGATGGCAGGGGATAATCAGCGGCAGTGGATTTTTGGCAAGGGCGCTGCCGACGGCCCGGCTTGCGGCGGGTCGGCCTGATTTTTTCGCTAATTGGCCATAAGTTATTGTTTGGCCGAATCCGATGTCTCTGCAGGTGGTTAAAACCGAAATACCAAACGAACTCAATCCTTCAAGGGCCAGAGGAACATCCCGGCTAAAATTCACGAAGACACCCTCAAAATAGGCGGTTATCTGTTCCTGAAGTGTTCTTAAAAAGGTTTTGTCGAGCTGAGGGTTGTGGAAATTTTTTAGAAGAAGGGATTTGATTTTTTTGGGTTTCGGCCCGGGTAGTTGGGTTCGGCAAAGAGCGTATTCGGTGCCGGCAAGGCCAAAATAGCCCCATTTGGTCTTAAAAATCGTGTATTTTATGACTTTTTGCATTTTTAACCACGGATACCCGCCTACGCGGGCACAAGTTACACAGATTTAACCAAAGATTTCACAGATTGCACGGGTTTTGTTTTTTTCATTTGCTGAAGCCAAATCTATTGACGCAAGAGCAAAATTCTGTTAAATATATTGGTTTTTACAAAAATAGGGGTTGGCAGCCGAGATTTGCTAACAGCTTTATTTTTGATTTTTTGTTTTTTAATTTATGTCTCTTGAAGAACTGAGAAAGAAAATAGACGAACTTGACCATCAGCTTGTCAAGCTGCTCAATGAGCGTGCGCGCGTTGTGGTGGAGATAGGAAAGCTAAAGACCAGGACCGACAAACCGGTTTATTCGCCGGACCGCGAAAAAGATGTCCTTGCCAGAATTGTCAAGATCAATGAAGGTCCGCTGCCTGATGGGTGCTTAATAGCTATTTGGCGTGAGTTGATGAGCGGGTCTTTTGTTTTGGAAAGGCCGTTGCGAATCGGCTATCTTGGCCCCGCCGGCAGCTTCAGCCATACCGCCTCGATGCTCAAGTTCGGCCAAAGTGTCGAATACGAACCGTTGGCGGATATCACAAGTATCTTTGATGAAGTGAGCAAGGGTCATTGCGACCTGGGCCTTGCGCCGGTAGAGAATACTATGGGCGGCGGCGTAATAGAAACGCTTGATGCCCTGATAGATTCGAATGTGAAAGTCTGCGCTGAGGTTCTGATGGCAATCCATCATAGTCTTTTGGGCAATTGTTCTTTGGAAGAAATCGAGAAGATTTACTCGAAGCCGGAAGTTTTCGTCCAGTGCCGAAACTGGCTAAGTGCCACCTTTAAGGAGGCACAAACTATACCTGTAGCCTCTACTGCCAAGGCGGCACAAATGGCTGCCGATGAGCCCGGGGCCGCTGCCATTGGCTCCAATGTGGCTGCGGAATTATATGGGCTGCGAATCATTTGCGAGAATATCGAGGATACTGCCAACAATATAACCAGATTTTTAGTAATCAGCCGGGAAGACGCAAGGCCGACCGGCGAAGATAAGACAGCTATATTGTTCAGCACCGCTCATAAAGCCGGTGCCTTAGCCGATGTGCTTGATGTTTTCAAGCGATACAATATCAATATGACAAATATCGAGTCCAGGCCCAGCAAAAAAAGACAGTGGGAGTACTATTTCTTCGTGGACTTTTTGGGACACAGAACGGATAAGAACGTCCGTGAGGGAATGGAAGAAGCGCGGAAGCATTGTTTGCAGCTTTCGATATTGGGCAGCTTCCCAAGAGCGACGGAGCTGCTTTAGTTGTATTTTGCAAAGCCTTTAGTTACGGATAAGAATTATGCAAAATTGAGGTTAGGCATATATTATTTAAGAAAATCAGGTTTTCGATTTTCTTGAATAATTAGCTAACTGTTTATTACGCAACAACGTACTGTTTGAAAAGAAAAAATTAAAAAACAATTTTTTATTTCCAAAGTATGCCTAACCTCAATTTTGCAAAAGTTTAGTAAGAACTAATCAGGAGAGTTTTATGAGAAAGCCGTTTGTCGCGGGTAACTGGAAAATGAACACGGACAGTTACACCAGCGTAGAGCTGGCCGAGCGTATTGCTTCAGGGGCAATGGAGGCAGCAGCGAGCGGAAGCATAACCGTGGCGGTTTGTCCGCCCTTTGTTTATCTGCAGGCTGTGGCCAAGGCCCTTAGCGCATCGAGTGTTGGCGTCGGCGCCCAGGATGTTTACTATGAACCCAAGGGTGCTTTTACCGGCGAGATAAGTTCGTCGATGCTGAAGGATATTGGCTGCACGTATTGTCTCTGCGGCCATTCGGAACGTCGGCACGTAATCGGTGAGACTGATGAGCTGATAAATAAAAAAGTTACCGCTGCAATTGTAAGTGGACTTTTGCCGATATTATGTGTAGGCGAGCTGCTCGCCGAGCGGGAAGCTTCGCAAACAAACCAAGTGGTAACCCGGCAGTTAGAAAACGGCCTGGCCGGCCTGAGTGCCGAAAAAGCCTCAGCGGTAACCATAGCGTATGAGCCGGTCTGGGCCATCGGGACAGGCCTGACGGCCACACCGCAGCAGGCCCAGGAAGTGCACGATTTTATACGAAAGCTGTTAGCCCAGATGTACGATGACCGATTAGCTGAGGGAATTCGTATTCTCTATGGTGGCTCGGCAAAGCCCAACAACGCGGCGGACCTGATGGGACAGCCTGATATCGACGGCCTGCTGGTCGGCGGGGCAAGTTTGAAGGCGGATGATTTTCTCGCAATAATGCAGGCGGCAATATAATTGAAAGGGTAACGAATATGACCGTTTTTCCACTATTGGCAATGGGTTTTGTTTTGAAGGTGGTCGGTGTCTTGTTTGTCGTTTGCTGCGTGGCGCTGATTCTAATCATTTTGATTCAGAAGGGCAGAGGTGGCGGTTTAAGTGCAGCATTCGGCGGCGGCATGGCCGGCGGAATTTTGGGTTCCAAAACCGGTGACTTCCTGACCTGGGTAACAATAGTCTTGGTGGGTATGTTTCTGACCCTTGCAGTGGTGATGGCCAAATTCTACAAACCGAGTGACAGTGGTTATGGAGCGGACCAGCCGGTTCAGCAGCAGCCGCTGACAAGCCCGGAGCAGTTACCCCCATCCGTCGGCATCGAGGATACGACCAGTGATGTTAATGCCGGTGCCGATGTAAATTCGCCCGGTGGTTAATAAGGAGATTGTTTCAAGGTGCGCATATAATGGTTGTGTGCACGGCCGAATTCGGCTTGAAAGCCTAACGTTATGATAAATAGTATGACCGGTTATGGCGAGGCGCAGGGTGAGGTCAACGGTGTAAGTTACGTCGTTGAAATCAAGACCCTTAACAATCGCTACTTCAAGGCGATTATAAGGTTGCCGGAATTAGCGGCGTTTCTGGAAGAAGATATTGATAAACTTCTGCGAAAGAATTTGTCGCGTGGAACGGTAAATTATGTGCTTCGGCTCAAGGATACCTCGGCAAATACGCTCTTTGATATAAATGAGGCAGCCCTTCAGGCAGTTGTGGAAAAATTGAGCCGGGCCGCGTCATCGGCTTCTGTTAAGGGAACCCTTGATGTTGGTAATTTGTTGAACCTGCCCGGAATCGTTCAGCCGGTATCGCCTGAAAAAGAAGTGGCCGAGAAAATCAAAAAGCTGGTTTGCCAAATAAGTCAGCAGGCCATAGATAAGGTCGGAAAAATGAGAGCCGTCGAAGGAAAGATACTTCATGATGATTTGAAAAAACAGTGTGCGGCCGTACAACAAAACCTTCAGAAAATACAGGCTCGGTGCGATGTAGTTCTCAAACAGTACGCAAAAAAACTAAAGCAAAGAGTCGATGAGCTGCTTGCACAGGCAAGACTGAAATTGGATGAAGAAACACTTGCCAGAGAAGTTGCGGTTTTTGCAGACAGGTCGGATATATCCGAGGAAATTGCTCGGTTGGATTCACATCTGCAGCAATTTGTTCAATGCTGTCAGGCTGATGACCAGGTCGGACGCAGGTTGGACTTCATCAGCCAGGAGATGCTCAGAGAGGCAAACACAATTGCCAGCAAAGCCTCCGATACTGAGATTATCCGCTGTGTGGTCGATATAAAATGCCGAATAGAACGGATTAAGGAGCAGGTTCAGAATGTAGAGTAGAAAGGATGCAGAACGTAAAGAACATCGCAAGTTCGTACTGGAGCTGGAATGAACGACATTGGGAACAGAAAAGGCAAAGTGGTGATAGTGAGCGGCCCATCTGGTGTCGGCAAGAGCACTATCTGTGAAGAGGTGGTTAAGCGGCTGAATAATGTTTATCTTAGCGTCTCGGTTACTACCAGGCCGAGAAGCGAAGCTGAAGTTGACGGCCAGGATTATTGGTTTATATCGGAACAGGAGTTTCAAGAGCGAATTGATAAGGGCCTGTTGCTGGAACACGCTGATGTGTTCGGTCATCTATATGGGACCCCGAGGGATAAGGTTGAAGAAGCCGTGCGGGAGGGCAAAACTGTTATTCTTGAAATCGACGTTCAAGGTGCCAAACAAGCCAGGGTAATTTTCCCGGATGCGCTGATGATTTTTATTTTACCGCCGACTGAAAAAGACCTTATAGAACGTATGGACCAAAGGGGCAGAGAAGCCGTTGATGCTGCTGAAGAAAGACTGAGCGGGGCAAGCAGTGAAATCGCCGCGGCCTGGCAGTATTATAAATATATGGTTATAAATGAGGATTTGCAGCAGGCAGTGGACGAATGTGTGCAAATCGTTGAAAGTGCCTAAAGTGGCACGTAAGTGTCATCCTGAGGCGAAGCCGAAGGATCTGGTCAATGAAAAAGAGATTCTTCACTTCGCTGCGCTGCGTTCAGAATGACAGCAAAGCTGTCACTTTAGGCACTTTAGTTATGAGGTAAAAGATGATAGATGAGCTCAAGAGTGAAGAGATAATTAACAAAGTTGGCGGTAGATTCAAATTGACGGCGCTAATTCAAAAACGATTGGGCGAGCTTTTGCAGGGTGCCAGGCCGTTGATTGAGGATGCCGCAGACAGAACAATGCTCGAAATTGTTGTTCAGGAGATCCTGCAGGACAAAATCACCGTCGATGACGGATTGCCCGCAAAGGCCTCAGGGAACAAAAAGAAAAATTAGAGATAAATCAGCTCTACGCTGCGCATCGGCGGTAAAACCCCGTTAGAAATTCTGGAAATGATGAAGATGCGGCACGAAAAGGAAAAATTCTAACGGTGTAAAACGAGATACGAGATGCTCGACAATCTGAATATTCTATTAGGTGTCAGCGGCGGAATCGCTGCATACAAGGTGGTCGATTTGGCCGGCAAGCTGACCGCTGCCGGTGCCAGGGTAAATACCGTAATGACGGAAAACGCCTGCCGGCTCATTGGCCCAAAAAGCTTCGAGGCGGTTACTTGCTCAGCCGTTTTTACGAGCCTGTGGAGTATGCCCGAAGAATATAAAATCGGCCATATTGCTTTGGTTGACTGGGCTGATATTGTTGTAGTAGCGCCGGCAACGGCTAATATCATAGGCAAAATAGCAAACGGTATCTGTGATGATTTACTTAGTACGGTCCTTTGTGCGGCTTGGCGGCTGATTAAATCAGAGGCTGCACTTTTAGCTCCCGCGATGAACAATAATATGTGGAACAATCCAGCCGTGCAGCGCAACGTCAAGATGGCAAAAGAGATGGGCTTTCAACTGATAGGCCCTGTCGAGGGCCGGCTCGCCTGCGGAGCTGAAGGCATCGGAAGAATGGCAGAGCCGAAGGACATTTTGGAAGCGATCGAAAAAATCGCTTCGAACATCAAGAAACGTGAAGTGTGAAGCGAAGCACGAGATACTCTTCACGAGATACGAGATGCGAATTTTAATTACAGCAGGCGGCACCCGGGAATACATTGACCCGGTCCGCTTTATCTCCAACGCCAGCAGCGGCAGGATGGGTTACGCCCTTGCCCGTGCGGCGCTCAAGGCCGGGCATAAAGTTAAGCTGGTAACCGCGGCAACCGCCCAAAGACCACCGAGCGATACGAAACTCGTAAAAGTTAAAACCGCCGCCCAGATGTTCGATGCGGTCAAAAAGCATTTTGAGAAGTGCGATTGTCTGATTATGGCTGCGGCTGTGGCCGATTATACTCCTGCCCGGCCGGCTAAAACCAAAATCAAAAAGACCGGCAAGCCCCTGACTATCAAATTAAAACCAACAGCCGACATCTTGAAATGGGCGGGAAAGAATAAAAGGAAAGATCAGGTCGTTGTTGGTTTTGCCCTCGAAGACAAAGCCGTCCGCGCCCGCGCAGAAAAGAAGCTGAGAGAAAAGAACCTTGATATGATAATTGCCAATAACTATGCTGCTATCGGTGCTGAGGAGTCAACAGTTCAAATAAAAATAGCTGGGCGCGAATGGTTAAAACTTCCGCAGGCAAGCAAGGCAACAATCGCCAAAAGAATTGTTTCTCTGGTCGGAAGTAATTAAAATCCGGCTCTCCCATTTTGGTTTGTGAAATACTCGAATGTAATAGAGTAGGGGAAATGGAATGTGTTGAATTATCCACTTAAAAAAGGAGATAAGACAATGAACAAAAAGATTAAAACAACTATTCTGTTGTTGCTGTCTTCTTTAATATTTACAGTAGTCGCAGCGGCTGAGCAGCCGGTTTTCCCAATCAAGGTAAGTGAGAATCGACAGTATTTTATAGACCAGAACGGCAATCCCGTCTTCTGGTTAGGCACTACCCAATGGCAAATCTTTCGGGAATATACTCTGGACGAAGTTAGGACGACTCTTGAAAGGGTGAAAGGCAATGGTTTTGTCTTTGTTCAGGCGATGCTCATGGGCGTTGGTGACGGCACTAAGCCCAATGTGTACGGGGAAAAGCCCTGGATTAATAACGATCCCCTCACGCCAAACGAGGCGTATTTCAAAAATGTGGATTCTGTTATCCGGATAGCCCGTGAAAATAACCTGGTCTTTTCGGTGACCCTTTATCATCAACGTTACCGCAAGTATATAACGCTAAAGAATGCCCGGGCGTGGGCGAAGTGGCTGGCTCAGCGGTATAAGGATGTGCCCAATATTGTCTGGTCGATGACACCTGAGGCCAAACAGGAGTTTGTCCCTGTTCTTCGAGAGCTGGCTGCGGGTCTTCACGAAGGAGATGGAGGTTGCCACCTTATTACTTTTAAGCCTGACCCTGCACCATACTCATCAAGCTTCATTCACAATGAAGATTGGCTTGACTTCAATTCAATGCAAACTTGGAATGGTGTTAAGCTGATTTATCCTATGGTAACAAATGATTATAACCTCAAGCCTGTAAAGCCCGTTTTAATGGCCGAAGGTGCATATGAAGCAGGCTCTGAATATGGATTTGATGTAACTCCCCTTTGGATTCGCAGGCAGGCCTATTATTCGTACCTGGCCGGTGCTCATCACACCTACGGCCATAACGACAGTTGGCGGGTTCTGCCTACATGGAAGAAAGCCCTGGATGCGCCGGGTGCTCGTCAAATGGGCGTCCTTAAGAAAATATTTCTGGGCCGAAAAGAGTGGTGGTATCTCGTCCCGGACCAATCGATTTTTGCGAGGGGCGGCCAAACCGGCGGAGATGTGCTGAATTTGGCGGCCCATCATAAAAACGGCGAATGGATTATGATTTATTTAGGCAGCAAAAGCTCTTTCTCCATCAACATGAATAAAATTACCGAGGGAAACAAAGTGAACGCATTTTGGATTGACCCGAAAAACGGCGATTCGGTCCCGATTGGCAGTTTTCCGAATACGGGGGTAAGGTCCTTTTCGACGCCCGATGAATGGGAAGATGCCATATTGATACTGGAAACATCTGGTGGCTAAATCCCACCCCAAACACCTGAACCGATAGCAAAACCTGCATCGAGAGGCTAACATCATATTCGTACTGGTCATAACATTGGCATAACAGTCATAACTTCAGGCTAATATTCGCCCGCTACGGGCTAAAACTATGGATGCTTCGAGACAAACCAATGGAGATAACGGTCAAGGAATTGCCGGCTCCAGTCAATCTGTGTCTTTTATACCGAGGTCGTTTTTTGTAAGGATGGACTCGAATTTGTATCCGGCCTGGGTGATGTTTTCTTCGGCCCCCTGTTTGCGGTCGATTACGCAGACGATATTTTTGACAGTTGCTCCGGCCTCGGTGATAATCTTTGCTGCTTCGAGGACCTGGCCGCCAGTGGTGGCGATGTCCTCAACCAGCAGAACAACGTCGCCCGCTTTCAGGACGCCTTCGACCATTTTGCCGGTTCCGTAGCCCTTTTTACTGTTGCGAATGATGACCCAGTTTTTGCCGGATTCCATCGCGGTAGCTGCCGCCAGGGCCACGCCACCCAATTCGGCACCGGCTATCAGAGTAACATCGTCGGTAATATATTGGGCAAATTCCCGGCCGAGAGCTTTGAGTATGTCCGGGCAAGTCTCGAAAAGATATTTATCAAGGTAATATTTGCTGCGCTTGCCGCTGCGAAGGACAAAGTCGCCTTCCAGATAAGCCGTTTCTTTTATGCGCTTTATTAGTTCTTTTCTCGTCATAATATAAGTTACCTTGGAGACAGATTTCAAAAATAACTATTCTTTACTTATTACAATTGACTAAAACATGCTTGCAGCACCTATTCTTAATGAAACAAAAAAGGTAATACACATCCTGTGATGAACCTGCCGGCATCAGAGCACAAAAAAGCGACGCTTTCCGCGATATCCTGCGGTGATGTTTTGGTACGCTTCTGCCATGCGGGACCATGGTTACACTGTTCAATAGCTTCGGTTAAGCTTTCGATTGCAGGTACAGGCCCGGGAGCAATAATATTGATAGTTACACCATAGCGCCAGGCTTCATCACGCCCCTGGAGCAAAGCATTTGTTCTGGCGGCCTTACCCACATTGTAAGAGTAAGAAGGTGAGTCATAAGGTGGTAAAAGTGCAATACCAATTATTCTTCCCCACTTGCGCTTATACATTTGAGGCAGTACCAGCGGCATCAAATGGAAGAAAGGTGCAACCTCATGCTGAACATCCTCTATCGCAGCGAATGAGTCAAGCTTGTCAATAGGTTCCGGATGCCAGCCTGCGCCGGGATTAACGACACAAATATCAATCTGGCCAAAGTGTTCAATCGTTGCGTTCGCTAAATTTCTACAATCATCGGCTTCAAATACGTCGGCCTCTATAGCAATTGCATTACCGGCACGGCTTTTGATGTGGTTGACTATGGCTTGTGCTTCATCTTTACTTGTACGATAATTTATAACAACTTTTGCGCCTTCCCGAGCCAGTGTTAGCGCAATGCTTCGCCCCATACCATTGCCGGCAGAACCTGTTATTAAAGCTACTTTATCCTTCAGCTTCATCTTATTCTTTAAACTTTCAGTTCCACTTTTTTGTTGAGTTGCCTGCGGTATTTTCTGCAGAGCGGCGTTACGATATCTCTTATGAATTCATCGACCTGCTGAGGTGCTCTTCCTATGTAATGCTTCGGGTCTAACACTTTTTCAAAGTTGATTTTACTGAAGGCAATATCAGCTTTTAGCCGGTTAATTAAATCGTTTGGCCTGCCGAATTTCTTAACCTGCGCTGCTGCGGCGTGTGAATGCAGCCTTATTTTCTCGTGCAGCTCCTGTCTGTTTCCGCCGGCCTTGACCGCGGCCATCAGGATATTTTCGGTGGCCATAAACGGCAGCTCGGCTGCAACGCGAACCGCTATCACTTTCGGATAGATAACAAGCCCATCTGTCACATTAATAAGGATTTGCAAAATGCCGTCAACAGCTAAGAACGCTTCCGGGATGACTACCCTTCTATTAGCTGAATCATCAAGGCTCCTCTCAAGCCACTGCTCGGAGGCGGTCATTTGCGGGCTGGAGGCCAGGCTTAATACCAACCTGCTGAGTGACGTTGCCCTCTCACATCGCATAGGATTTCTTTTATAAGCCATCGCTGAAGAGCCGATCTGCGTTTTTTCAAACGGTTCTTCAATCTCTTTAAGGTTTGCAAGAAGCCGGATATCATTACACATCTTGTGTGCTGATTGTGCGATTGAAGCTAAAGTGTTGACGACAAGAGCATCGATTTTTCGCTGATATGTCTGGCCGGTTACGGCGCAGATTTTTTTGAAGCCGAACGCAGCGGCGACGAGTTTGTCGAGCTGTTTGACTTTACTGTGCTTGCCATCAAACAGTTCCAGGAACGAGGCCTGTGTGCCGGTGGTGCCTTTGACACCTCTAAACGGCAGCGTTTCAAGTCGATGCTCGATTTCCTTCAGGTCAATCGCGAGCTCGTAGCACCACATCGTTGCCCTTTTGCCGACAGTGGTCAGCTGGGCCGGCTGAAAATGCGTAAAGCCTAATGTGGGAAGCGCACGATGTTTCTTTGCGAATTTACTCAGCAGATTTATTACCGCCGCCAGCTTGCCTGCGATTAGCTGCATCGCCTCTCGCATTATTATTAAATCGGCATTGTCACCGACGTAGCAGCTTGTTGCACCAAGGTGAATTATCGGTTCAGCTTTTGGTGCCACATCGGCGAAGGCATAGATGTGCGCCATAACATCATGACGAAACTGTTTTTCATAGCGGGCCGCTCGCTTAAAATCAATATCATCAAGGCGTTTGGCCATCTGGTTTATCTGGTTCTGTTTTATGTCCAGGCCGAGTTTTTTCTGTGCCTTTGCCAGCTCCAGCCAGAGTCTGCGCCAGGTGCTGAACTTCTTTTGTGCGCCGAAAAGCTCAGCCATTTCCCTTGAGGCGTTTCTCTCTACGAGGGGGCTCACATAGTTTTGAGTTTCGGATTTCTGATTTCGAGTTTTTTTTGTCATTTGTTTCTCTTTGTTTAGGCTTATTAAGTACTGAGTTTTGCCTGACGTTTGGCTAAGAGCTGCTCAATCTGCTCGATATCGTTTTTGCTCAAATTCCAGTCTGATGCCGGGGCGGTTTCGAGAATCTGCTGGGGCCTGCGTGCTCCGACAATGGCGGCGGTAACTTCGGGCCGGCGGAGTACCCAGCTAATAGACAGTTGGGCCAATGTCTTACCATTACGTTCTGCAATAGGCCGGAGCTGTTCAACAAGCTCTAATGTGGCGGTAAATTTGGGCTCGTGAAAATCAGGGTTCCTTCTTCGATGGTCATCCAGAGGCAAATCCGCCAGTCGTTCCTGACTGAATTTACCCGTTAGCAAGCCTCTCTGCATCGGGCTGTATGCGACAACGCCGATATTATTTTTAGCACAATAGTCCAACAGCTCATCTTCAACCTCGCGGTGGAGCATACTGTAAGGCGGCTGAAGCGAGGCGACCGGATGAATCTTCTGGAGGCGTTTTATTTGCTCGACGTTAAAATTCGATACGCCGAGGAATCGAATTTTTCCTTCCTGAACCAGCGCGGCCATTTCTTCCCATGCCTCCTCGATATCTTCCTCCGGCTCGGGCCAGTGCATCTGATAAAGGTCTATTGTCTCAATGCCGAGTCTTTTTAAGCTGGCGTGACATTCCTCGCGAATACTTTGGGCTTTCAGGCAGCTTACTTTTTCCTTTTTTTCATTCCAAAGCAGGCTGCATTTTGTTGCTATGATTGGTTTTTGGCTTGTTGCCTTCAGTGCTTTTCCAACAAGCTCTTCGGAATGTCCCAGCCCGTAAACAGGGGCGGTATCTATCCAGTTGATACCTGTTTCGAGCGCGGCCGGAATTGCGGCAATGGCCTCATAGTCGTCCTGCGGTCCCCAGC
>Ga0315537_1001768_pt1 | contig 16770 bp, 12 predicted proteins | sample SalMarSW160270MG_FD_203091 | JGI IMG/M metagenome (GOLD analysis project Ga0315537, IMG submission 203091) | Salt marsh sediment microbial communities from the Plum Island Ecosystem LTER, Massachusetts, United States - Salt Marsh Sediment SW1602-70 ... | reverse complement strand
ATGGTGTGTTCCATTTGATGCAAAAATAGAATAATTAGTTGAGAAATATTTTGCAGTTGAATTTTGTATAAATTCTTTTAAAGTTATGGTCGGAGTATCGCCTGTTGCTGCCGTATTTGTTTTATTGGCAAGACTTCCAGAAACATCATATGTTTTTACTTCTGCATTTGCTGATGCTGTGCCATCACTTTCATTAACATAAACATCAAGGTGCCATTTGACATAAACACGGCTATTTTCTCTAGTTCCCCATAAACTTAAGCTTATCTTATCTTTATCTAAATTAGTTGTGTTAATAAAAGTAAGATTTGTACCTTCATTTCCTATTGCTATTTGCCAAGTTATTGCACCAGAAAAATTTGTATTATAAAATGTCGTATTTGTAGTTCCTCCATATCCCGCCATAATTGCATAGGTTGCTCCATTACAAGTGGTATTAATAAAAGTATTATTTACATATATAGCTGCATTAAGCATTATACAAGCTGACGAACCCCCAGGATTTTCAATATAATTATCTTCAAAAGTATTATTTTCTTGAGTATTCCCTTTTATAGTAATTCGGGTATTACTAAAGGTATTTTTTGAAACATTTAGGTTTTGACCCCCAATATAAACCCTAAAACCATCGGTACAATCATAAAAATCATTAATGTAAAAGGTATTATTTGGACTTCTGATATCTATACCCATGCTACTAGCTTTAGATGAGCAATTAATAGTATTATTTTTAATTGTATTGTTAATACAATCACTTGTTTGTAGAGTGACACCGACAGGGGCACTGTTGGGGCCAACTTTAGGAGACGAGAAAGTATTATTGATTACTTGATTATTATTCGCCGAATTTTGTATGGTTATTGTTCCTTCATTAAATGTATTATTAATTATTTCATTATTATTTGAGGTTGATTGTATGGTAATAGAAGCATTATAAATATCATTGTGCTTAAATTCTGAACTGCTTGTTTGATATGACCAAAAAGCAGTACCAGAACAATTATCGAAATCATTATATTTTATTTTATTTCCTGTTCCACATTGATAGAAAGTAGTGTCTCTTCCATTATCATAAAAAGTATTATGTTCTATTACATTATTATTCCCCCCTCCAAAATAAACGCCATAACCATATCTATTCCAAACAGCTAACCCTTCAGTACCACAATCATGAAAGATATTATAACTTACATTATTATCATCGGCAGTTCCATAAAACTGAACACAACCTTCATAATCCCCATATGTATGGCTAAAAGTATTATTATATATGGTCCAATTATCTCCTGCCTTACCATATATTTGTCTTGAAAAGTTTGTTATATTGGCAAAATTTTTTATAGTTATATTGTCATATTCAGTGGTGCCATTTATTCCATATCCTGTTGTATTTCCAGAGATATTATGGCCATTTCCATCAATAATAATATTATCGCTTGCTATTGTAAAGCAGGTTCCATTACTTTCTAAATCATTTTGCAGTTCATAAACCCCTTCAAAACTTAGGGTTCCACATGCGCTTGCACTTATTGTTCCATAAGTGACATTAAGATAAGGGTATTGACTCCCTGCAGAAAATTCTCTTGAAGCGAAATCAAAATAATTACTATCTGAACCAAATTTCATAGTGGTTCCGTCATCTATGGTTGAGGCGCTAGAAACACCAACATCTAGGTCTCCTATTCTAAAACTAGTATTTTGATTACTTAAATCATAATCTGTGCTTACTGCTGGGGTGACATTAATGCAAGACCAAGTACTAACAGTTATACTACTCCAAGTATAACTTGAAGTGATATTTGTTTCACTCTGGTCATTATAAGTTTTTGTACTAATAGCTTCATCCCATGTCTGATCATCTATTCTTGCAAAATTTGCATCATTATCAGGTCTGCCAGATTCAGCAGCTATATATAAACAAACCTTAGCATCTTGTATAGAAGAACTAGAAGGAAGGCTGTTAATGTCCCATTTCATTTGTATTTCATTAGCACCAGGATCAGATTCATCACTAGCATGAACATCTGCTACATCATTAGTATAAGCTAATTTAATCACAGGGTCAATAACTATAAAATCATCAACATTATTTGAAAAGTCTTTTTTTAATTCTATTCCTCCTCTTTTAGTTTTTATTTTATTACTTATTCCATCTACTATCGCCTTTCCAGTTATTCCTTGCCAACTTTCCTCACTTAATAGTCTAATATCAAAATCTTCTTTTGCTTTTTCTGAAAAATCAAATTCAATATCATCTAATCTAAAACCATAATCAATGCTTTCTAATTCCTTATTTGCTTCTATAACAACTTTAGGAATAAAATTTGAATCATTAATCTTAAATTTATAATCATATCTAATTTCCTTATTTTTTTTGTATAATTTTGTTGTAAGAATATTTTTTGGACCCAATCCAACAAAACTAATATTAACATCATTATCTTTCCATCTAACATTAAATTGGTTCTCATTTATCTTTATAATCTTGATAATATCATCAATAGGTAAGTATTTTCCTTCAGAATCCAACATATTAGTTTGGCTTGAATAAAAGGTTCTTGTATATGTGCCATCATCATTTAGATAATCATCCCAATTAGGGCCCCTATTAACTATTTTATCCTCTTTTTCAGTTATTTCTGCAATATCATTTGCTTTAGAGACATTACAAACAACTTTATAATTTATTTTTCCAGAAGAATCAAAATTTTTAGTATATTGATAAAAAGGGCTTATAAATAACATATTATATTTTTGGCCATCAAAAAATATACTGCAATTATCTAATATTGATTCTCCTTCCATATCTCTATAATTTGCATAAAATGTTACATTTTCATTAGGATATTTTGCTTCATAGTCTGTTTCATCCCATATTTCCAAAGAAGTGTTAGTAATATTAGTAATGTTAGCAACATTTATTATATTCATCGATTGTACGCCAGCATAAGCAGAAAATCCCCCCACATTAAAACTTATGTGTGTATCATTTTCTAAAAAATCTAAATTTTCTTCAGTCCAATCTCCATTACATGAAAAAGTATTCATATCCCAATTATTGCATCTATAAATAGAAGAAATATTCAAAACATTAGAAACATCAGAAACATTAGAAACATTAGAAATATTATTGAAATTATTATTTATATTAGTCTTTTTTAAAGTTAAAATAGCATTCTTTATTATAAAGTCTTTAGCAGGTTCTATTGCCAAAATTTCTGTTGCTATTCCTATATCTTTTTGTTCTTTTGTTGGCTCTCCTATTTGGATTTTTGTATGTTTGTTTAAATTAATGACATCAATTTCTGTCTGAGGTAATTTTAATTGTTTTTTCTTAAGTACAGCAAGGCCTGTCAAAACCATCGCTTGTTCAGATTGGTTCTCTTCTTGGTTATTATTTTCATTATCTTTATTTTCTTGATCTTCTTCATCTTCTTCATCTTCTTCATATAATATAAATACAATTTTATCTTTTATTATCTTCAAATTTATTATCTGATTTTTAGATTTATTTAATATAACTTCATCCATTACTTTTCCATCTTGGTTAATCATTTTAATAGAAAAATTAGAACCAGTCATATTAGTTGCATTAGATTTTGTTATGCTTTCATTTTCCATTATATTAATTATAACAAGGTTGCTTTCAGTGATATTTTCGCCATCACTTGCATAAAAGAAAATATCTCTTGTTCCAGTAAAATTTTCATCAGGAATAATCGTTGTTATGGAATTTTCAAAAAAGACACTTATATTTTCTGGATTTGTAGAATTAAAGATTAAAGTATCATTATCTGGATCTATAAAATATTCATTAAGATTAAAAGAGTAATCCTTATTTTTAAGAATGTTAATGTCGGGAATTTCTTTAATAAGTTTTGGTTTGTGGTCAATAATATTAGTTATATTAGTTATATTTTGTTCTATCTTTTTTTCTTTAGTATAATTTTTAAAAGAAACTTTAATAGATTTTTCATCTAAAATAATGTTTGAATAGATAAAACTGACTTTTAAATCATGAACCCCTATTTTATAACTTGTAAAATTAAATTTTTCTATATCAATATTTATTTTTTGTGAATCTCCAATAAAATCAGAACCATAACCATATTCTTTTTCAACATAATTTGTTCTAACTTTAACATTTTTATTATTATTCTTAACATCCAAAATAGAATCTTCTAAAATGCTCTCATCATTGCTTTTTACACTTCCAGAAATAAGTTCAGCTATTTCATCATTTCCTAATTGATAAGTAAAAGCTTCATTTTTTGAACAAATGCCATTGATAATATTTCCTTCTCGTATAACTGCTCCTGTTATGCCTAAATCCCCCTCAGGTTCTCCAGAGCTTTCCTCAGAACTCTCTCCTCCACTTTCTGAACTGCTTTCTCCTCCACTTTCTGAACTGCTTTCTCCACCATTTCCTTCTTCAGAGGGTTGTGAAGGTTGTTCTTCTGGTTGTTCTTCTGGTGGTTGTTCTTCAGGAGGTTGTTCTTCTGGTGGTTCTTCTGGTGGTTGTTCTTCTGGTGGTTGTTCTTCTGGTGGTTCTTCTGGTGGTTGTTCTTCAGGAGGTTCTTCTTCTGGTGGTTGTTCTTCAGGAGGTTCTTCTTCTGGTGGTTGTTCTGGTGGTTCTTCTGGTGGTTGTTCTTCTGGTGGTTGTTCTTCTGGTGGTTGTTCTTCTGGTGGTTGTTCTTCTGGTGGTTGTTCTTCTGGTGGTTGTTCTTCTGGTGGTTGTTCTTGTGTTTCATTTGTTGGTTCTTGTGGTTCTTGTGTTTCATTTGTTGATTCTTGTGGTTCTTGTGTTTCATTTGTTGATTCTTGTGGTTCTTGTGTTTCATTTGTTGGTTCTGTTATATTAATGTCATTAGAAATATTAACATCTTCACTTATATTTTTTTCAGGTTCAATTTCATTTTCTTTTGAAATAATTTTTAATTTAAAAGAAACATCAACAGGAATATCTCTAGAGCCTTCAAAACCATAACCAAATCCATAATTCTCTATCTGATTCTTTGTAGTGTAAAAATTTTCTTCTTTTTTTTCTATATCTGTTTTTGAAAGCTCAATGAATTCATCTAAAGGCATTTCTACCATTTTATCATCAAAACTTATTCTAATTATAGAATCTGCGGGATAAAATTCTCCTTCCTTAAATTCTAAAGAAAGATTCCCAGCCAAGGTTTCTCCAAGATCATATTTATTTTTAAAATCAAAAATTATATTTCCAGTAATTCCTGACTGTAAAAAATAAAGAGAAAGAAATAACATAATAATAAAAATAAAAATGAATAATATTCGCTGTTTTTCTATAAATCCTAAGCTCTTCTTTTTAAAATTTGGCCTTCTTACTTTTTTTATATATTGGCTTTTTACACTACCATCCTTAGCACGATAACTTTGATATTCATAAGGGCCATACTTCTTATTTCCTATTCTAATATAACGTTTATATGCCATTTACCTTTTTTATTTTTTTACACTACAAACCTACATAAATAATAGGATAATATCTATATAAAGTTTTTTCTTAAAAATAAAAAACTTAAAAATAAAATAAAAAATAATAATTTAGTGAAATAACATTTTTTTCATTAAATTTCAAATTATGCATTTTAAGATTACTTAATTTTCACTTATTTACAAAATTTTAATTGTTTTTCAATAATTTTTTTCTCTTTTTTATAAATTAGATGCTGCAATTAGAAACTGCTGGAAACGAAAAGTTTATAAAGTATACATTTCTTTGTGTATACATTAAAAATACATATTAAAAATACACAAAATAAAAAAATATGAAAATGCCAGATTTATTTGATGAAATCATAACTTGTAAGAATTGTGGTAAAAAAATGTCCAAAGAAACCATAATTAAGAATGGATTTCCTATAAGAATGCTTAAATGTGATAAATGTGGAAAGAAAATTTATCATCCTGCTGACATTGAAGAATATAAAAGATTCTCTAGCCTTAGACAAAGACCTTTTTCAGTCAAATTAAGAATGGTTGGTAATAGTTATACAGTTAGTATTCCTAAAGAAATAATTAATTTTCAAACACATATGCACAAAGAGATGCAAAAACAAATGGATGAAATGAATAAAATTGTTCATCTTTGTTTAGAAGGACCAAAAAAAATATCTCTATTATTTGAAGAGGAGAAAGAATAAATATAAAAAAATAAGATAAAATATAAAAAATAAAATGATAACAAAAGCCAATGATAAATTTACAAAATTGAAGGTAATGGAAGCCCTTCAAGAAGATGCATATAAAGGCATTGCAAGAATTGATACTATTACAATGAAATCTCTTGGAGTTCGTCCAGGGGATGTTATTGTTATTTCTGGTTCTAGAGAAACTGTTGCAATAGTTGACAAAGCCTATCCAGCAGATGTTGGTGAGAAAATCATAAGGGTGGATGGAATTATAAGAAGAAATGCAAAAACTGGAATTGGCGAAATAGTTACTGTTACTAAAGCAGATATTAAAGAAGCTAAAAAAGTTATTATTGCTCCTGCACAAAAAGGGGTCATGATTAGAGCTGGTCCTGGCGCGATTGAAAATTTAAAAAGGGGTTTATTAGGCAGGGCCGTTATTACCGGCGATCTTGTTGTTATTGGTGGAGCAAAAAGAAGGCAAGAATTAATGGCTTCTAGTTTTGAAGATCTTTTTGATATTTTTGGAGAAGCATTTGGTGGTATGGAAAGAGGAAATTTTGGTTTTCCTGGTTTTGAAACAAAGTTTGTTGTTGCAAATACAAACCCCAAACAACCAATTATAATAACCGAAACAACTGAATTGGTTTTAAATCCAAAAGCTGTTGAAATTATAGAAGAAAGAGTCCCTGAAGTAAATTATGAAGATATAGGCGGTCTAGAGGAAGAAATTAAAAAAATGCGTGAGATGGTTGAACTGCCTCTAAAACATCCTGAAATTTTTTCTCGTCTTGGAATAGAACCTCCAAAAGGTGTTTTATTGTTTGGACCTCCAGGAACAGGTAAAACCCTCCTTGCTAAAGCTGTTGCTACAGAAAGTGAGGCAAATTTTATTCTTTTAAATGGACCAGAAGTTATGAGTAAGTTTTATGGTGAAAGTGAAAAAAGAATTAGAGATCTTTTTGATCAAGCTGAAAAAAATGCTCCAACTATTATTTTTATTGATGAAATTGATGCTATTGCTCCAAAAAGATCAGAATCATTTGGAGAAGTTGAAAGAAGGGTAGTCAGTCAGATTCTTACATGTATGGATGGTCTAAAGAATAGAGGAAGAGTTGTTGTTATTGGCGCAACAAATATGCCAAATTCACTTGATCCTGCTCTTAGAAGACCTGGAAGATTTGATAGAGAAATTAATATTGGTGTTCCAGATAAAAAAGGCAGACTTGAAATCCTTAAGATTCATACTAGAAATATGCCTCTTACAAAAGATGTTGATTTAAAATATCTTTCAAACATAACTCATGGTTTTGTTGGAGCAGACCTATCAGCTTTAAGTAAAGAAGCTGCTATGAATGTTTTGAGAAGAATTCTTCCAGATTTAAAATTAAAAGAAGATGAAGCAATTCCACAAAATCTTCTTGACAAACTCAAAGTTAAGAAAGAAGATTTTAAAGAGGCTCTTAAATATGTTCAACCATCAGCCATGAGGGAAGTTCTAGTTGAAAGTCCAAATATAAAATGGGAAGATGTTGGTGGGCTTAATCATGCTAAACAAGAATTAAAAGAAGCTATTGAATGGCCTCTTAAGTATCCAGATTCATTTGAAAAGATAGGTATAAATCCGCCACAAGGTATCCTCCTTTACGGGCCCCCAGGAACTGGTAAAACCTTGCTGGCTAAAGCGGTTGCAACAGAAAGTGAATCAAATTTTATACAGATAAAGGGCCCGTCACTCCTTAGTATGTGGGTAGGAAAATCTGAAGAAGGAATAAGAAAAGTTTTTGAGAGAGCAAAACAAGTTGCTCCTTGTATTATCTTTTTCGACGAGATTGATTCTCTCGCAGGAAGACGTGGAGTAGAAATGGGAAATAAAGTAACTGAAAGAGTGCTTAATCAACTTCTGGCTGAAATGGATGGTATTGAAAATCTTCATGATGTTGTTGTCTTAGGTGCAACAAATCGTCCAGATATGTTAGACCCAGCATTGCTAAGACCAGGAAGATTTGATAGACTTATCTCAATTAGCGCACCAAATGCAGATGAAAGATCAGAAATATTTAAAGTCCATACAAAAAAAATGCCTCTTACTAAAGATATAAATATAAAAAGTCTAGCACAAAAAACACAAGGATATAGTGGGGCAGATATCGAGGCTATTTGCAGAGAAGCTGGAATGCTTGCTCTTAGAGAAAACATTAATGCAAAGGATGTAAAAAAGAAACATTTTGAAGCTGCATTAAAAAAATTTGGCCCAACAATAACAGCAGAAACAATCAAAAGATATAGGGAGATGGAAAGAACCCATCTAAGAAATGCTGGAGCCAGTTTAGAAAAACAAAATCAAAGATATACTGGTTAAAATTTAATTTTCAATTTTTTTATTCTCTTTTTATTCTCTTTCTGTCAAAACTTCACAGCCTTTCTCAGTCACAAAGATTGTATGCTCAGCTTGACTTACTGGGGCTTTTGTTTTCTCAACTAGCTGTTTAAAATGATGTAATGCTCCAGCTTGTTCTAATAATCTAAGGGAAAATAAAGCACGGGTTCCAAATTTCTTAACAAGCCATCTTGAACTGAAAGGCAATTCTTTATATTCTTTTTCAATAAATTCAAAAATCTTGCGGGCATTCATATCGCGAACAGGTTCATAATTTTGCAGCTTATAAATTCCACTAGGTTTTCCATCTTGTACAATGCCCTCTCCAGTTGTTGCAAAAGGTTCTATTGCAATAATCATTCCCTCTTTTAATTTTGTAGTATTGCCATTATCATAGTTTGGGCTTGTTAACCCAGCATGAAGGTTCCATTGCTTAATCTCATGACCGCTTAGATTTCTTACAGAAGCCATATTATAAGTTGCCATAGTATCTTGTATTAATTTGCCTATTTCCATTAACATAATTCCAGGCCGAATTATTTTAATAGCTTCTTTAAGAGCATATTTAGATGCTAAAATAATATCTTTATATTTTTGTTCTGGTGTCAAATCAAGACTAATGGCTGTGTCAGAAAGATAACCACCTATATTGACTCCTAAATCAACTTTAAGAAGACCTTCAGCTTTGCGCTCGTCATTATATAAGGGACTTGAGTGAGCTGCAATTTCATTTATACTTAAATTAATTGGAAAAGAATTTTTGGCCTTTAGATTAGAAATTTTCTTTTCAACCTGCTCAGCAATTTCCAATAAAGACATTTCTGGTTTAATAATTTTTTTAGCATAAGTCAAAACTTCTGAACCAAGTTTACCTGCTTTACGCCATTTTTCTAATTCTTCTTTTTCCATAATTAATTAACCACAATAATGTTTAAAATGTTTGTGTTTTTTCTTTTAATATGTCTAAAGAGAATAAATTCTATATTGGGCTAAGAGAATTTTTAGGGCCATTTATTAAGGCCTGGTTTCGTCTAAAGATAGAAGGTAGCATTCCTAAAAAAAAGCCATTATTACTTGTTGCAAATCATCCAGGGGTGGATCCAATATTTATTTCTGCAGCAATAAAAGAAGAACTATATTGGGTTACAGATAAAAAAACAGTAAAAGATCATTGGTTTAGGGGTCCAGTAACAAAACATTTAAATTGTATTTATGTTGAAGAAGAAAAAATAGATGGAATTAGAAAAGTCTTAGATAAATTAAATGAAAATAAGATTGTTGTTATTTTTCCTTCTGCTGGAAGAGAGGATAAATATGACAAAACAGGAATAAAAAACATATATGATGGAACAAGTTGGCTTGCCTTGAAATCAAAATGTGATATTATTCCTATAGGTATTTCTGGAGCTTATAATCTCTTTAAAAAAGGAGCACTGATTCCTTTTTATAGAAAAGTCAAGGTAAAAATAGGAAAACCAATAAAATATTCTGTTAATGGAAATTATAATAGTAATGATAATGATAACAATAACTACCATAACAACCACAATAAAAAGAATATACAGAAATTAAATAATATAATTAAGAAAAGTATAGAAAACCTCATAGAATTTTATTAAATACTATATAGAAAGTTTAATATTAAATCTCCCTAATCTTCTTTTTTTGATTTCTTTCCTATCTATTAAGATATCTTCATATTTTACATTAATATAATCCAAAAACTGATAAACTTTATCTATTTTATCATATCTTTCTTCTCCTAATAATCTAAAAAGCAATTTATCCTGCGATCCTTTAAAAACTTCTTCTTTTTGTTCATTTAATATACTATAATCAATACCTTTATTTTCAATATCTTTTTCAAAATTGTACTTTAAAAGAGTTGCACAAGCTTTTAAGAAATTTTGCTCTCTATCATGGCTGTTTTCATATTCCCCAATTAAGTTTTTAGTTTTTTTGGTTATATTCAAAAGTTTTATTAAACCTGTCCCGGTTTCTGGTTTATATTGATATTTTTCTTTTATAGTAAGAATTAAAAATAACGAGGGCAATATCTTTTTTTCCATTTTAACTTAAGCAGTCCAGACTGTATTTCTTCCCATATGTTTTGCTTTATAAAGAGCAGCATCAACTCTTTTAACAAATTGCTCTCTTTTTTCACCTTTCTTTTTTTTACCAACACCAAATGAAGCTGTTACAGTTCTTTTTGCCCTTTTAGGATAAAAAGCTTCAATCTCTTTTCTAAGAAGTTCAGCAATCCTAACAGCATCATTATAATCTGAATTAACTAAAATAGCAAATTCTTCTCCACCATAACGGCATGCTTTTGTTTTTCTTGCTTTCTTTTGAACTATTTTACCAATATTGCTCAATAATTTATCTCCTTCAACATGCCCATAAGTATCATTATAACTTTTAAAGAAATCTAAGTCAAAAAAAATCAGATTTGGATATTTTCCTTTTTCAATTTGTTTATCAATAACTTCAATAAAATATCTTTTATTATACAATCCAGTAAGTTGATCAATAATAGCTCTTCTGGCTTCTTTTCCATAAAGTTTAGTATATAATTTTTTTTCTTTTTCTTTTAATTCTGTAACACTTTGTCTAAGCCGGATATGTTGTATGGCTATAGCGGTTTGAACAGCAACAGCATTAAGAATTTTAAAAGTGGCTGTAGTAAAACTTCTATATTGAGCCATTATGATTATAGATCCAATAGGTCCAGAATATGACATTAAAGGCGCGCTGATTAAACTTTTTATTCCAAATTTCTCAAGTCTTGTATGGGGTTTTGCTTGTTTTATAAAAATAGGTGAAGCGTCTTTAACAGTATCTTCAGCAACAATCTTTAATAATTCCTGAAAATCTGGATGTAATGGTTTTCTTTCATCTAAATTTTTTATTTCAAATTCTTCATCATCTGAAAAAACCATGAAAACTAATGCGACTCTAAGTTCCTTATTAATTAATCTTGTAACTTTTGAGGCAAGTACATCTATATTGTCTGTAGAATTAACAATTTTATTTATTGTTTTTAAGATATGTAATTCTTTAGTTGTATGAATAAACTTGCTAAAAGCTTCTTCTGCCATAAATTTTATAAATTACAAGACTTTTTAAATCTTGTGATTATGTTACTATCTAAGAGTTAGGACAAAATCCTTCTCTCTTTTGGCACAAAATTCAGCAGTTTTTTTCCAGTAAGCTTGCCACAACCAAGAATATCATTATTGTGTTTGATAATAACATACATTTTTTTAGATGATTCTTTCTCTAAATCCTGGCCTTGGAGCCATTTCCTAGTTTCATTATCATTTAATTCAAGAAAATTTGCATTCTCATTCTTACCAAAAAGAATTACAGAATCAAATGAAAGTCTTAAATCTTGATTTTTTAAAAATGCAAAATATAATCCTATATTATCTATAGTAAGAATTTTATTTAATCTAAGAATATCTTGGCTTCCTAAATTTCCTGTAAAGATCCTAATTTTTTCTTTTCCTAACTTAATAAATTGATATTTGAATGGAATTTCAATATTATAAATTCTATTGAGATCTTTCTCTATTTCAATCCTTTTGTTTCTCTTCAAAATTTCTAATCTCATTTTATTTTTCTAATCTTATTTTATTTATTATCTTATTTTATTTTTCTTAACTTAGCAATAAAAAATCCTTCTGTATTATTGTCTTGTGGCCAGATGCGCAAACATTTTTTTATTTCTTTATTTAATTTTTTACCTTGCCATTCTGTTATTCCTTGCCTAGTTTTAATTGGGATATTTGTTCTTTCAACTTCAACATTAAAATTTTTCAAAGCAAAATCAATAACCATTTCATTTTCTTCTGGTGTAAGAGTACAAGTAGAATAAACTAATGTGCCTTGGGGCTTTAAACATTTAAGAGCAGCTGAAATAAGTTTTTTTTGGAGTGCTGCAAATCCTTTTATCATATTAATATTCCAAGACTTTAGCATTGATGACTTATCTCTTAAAGTTCCTTCTCCAGAGCAAGGAGCATCAACAAGAATTTTATCAAAGAAAAATCCTGCTTTTGCTAATTTTTTACACAATACTAAACCATTCATTTTTGTAATAATAGAATTTGTAACAGCGATTCTTTCAAGATTTGTTGATAAAACCTTAAGACGGTCAAATTTAACATCGTTTGCTATAATTGTTCCTTTATTTTTCATCATCATGGCCATTTGTGTTGTCTTACTTCCTGGAGCGGCACATAAATCAAGAACAATTTCATTTTCTTTTGGCTGTAAAACTAAGGGGGGCATCATACTTGCCAATTCCTGTACATAATAATAACCTAATTGATGTTCTAATGCTTTTCCAAGTTCTCCAGGAAAAAGTTGTGATTTAATAATAAAAGCATTTTCATAAGGTGTTTGTTCAATTTCCCAACCTCTTTTTTTCAACTTTTTCATCAATTCATTTTTCGAAATTTTAATTGTATTAACGCGAATTATTTTAGAAAGCGGTTTGGTCATATAATTAAAAAAAATCTTTGATTCATCGCCAAGAAGAGATTTGATTCTTTCAACAAAAAGCTGTTTTGGTTTCATTTTTGTTCTTCCTCTGTTGATTCTGGCGGTTCTTTTTCAGATTCTTCTTCAGGTTGTTCTTCTGTTGGTTCTTCTGTTGGTTCTTCTGTTGGTTCTTCTGTTGGTTCTTCTGTTGGTTCTTCTGTTGGTTCTTCTGTTGGTTCTTCTGTTGGTTCTTCTGTTGGTTCTGTTGTTTCTTTTTGTTCTTCTTTCTTTTTACTATTTAAATCAATTTCAGGAAAAGCATAACCTACAAAACCGCAATTATTACATCTATAAACTGTTGGTAAACCAAGAGCTGTTAGGCCACTTAAACCTCCTTGGCCCCTTATTTGAATATTAAGACTATGACATCTAGGACAAATCTTCACATATCTAGGACCTTCAGGTTTCTTTTTGATTTTATTTTTTCTATTAAATGGCCACATAATTATGCAAAACAAAGAAGATTTAATAAATTAACTAAAAATAACATAATTTTAAAAATTGTATCTTCCTCACCATAAAATGGGTTTTTTAGATCTTTTTAAAAGAAGGAAGAAGGAAGAAAAACTTGAGAAAATAAAACTCGGGGATTTAGATAGATGGATTCTTAATAAAAAAGAAGAAGTTGAAAATAAAAAAAATGCTCTTTCAAATCTAATTAAAGAGAAAATCATCCAACTAACTCAAGAATCAGAAAAAAATATAGAAACTTTAGAAAAAATAGATTTTAAAAAGATGAAAGTAGAGGAAAAAGCAAAAATTATGGTTAGAGAAAATTTAAATTATTATGTTAAATATCTTAATGAATTAATAATAAATCTTAAAAATCTAAAAGAGGAGAAATTTGATGATTTAATAGAAAAAATAGATTCAGCTTTTTTTAATTTTAATAAAAAATCTTTAATGAATTTTCAAAAAGTGACCTTCTTAATAGGGAAAGAATTGGATATGGTAAAAAAAAGTTTAAATTATTTTTTAAAAAACACTAACAATATTATAAAAAAGAATAAAAATTTAATTGATCTTTCTAAAACAATAAATTCTGTTAAAAACAATCTTAAGGAAACTAATGAAACCCAAAAATTTGAGTATATGATTAAAGATGATATTAAAGAACTTGAACAAAAAACAAATGATTTAAAAAACAAAACTGAAAGAGAAAAAAAAGAAATTGATGATATTAAACAAAGTAAGGGATATTTAGAAGAAAAAGAAAAGGAAGAAGAATTTAATAAAAGAAAAGAAGAGCTAAAAAAAAGAATTTCTGAATTAAGAGGGATAATAGATTTCAAACTTTTAGCCAATGTCTTCCATAGCGATAAAAAAAAGATGAATATTATAAAAGAATGCAAAGAAAATTTTATGGAAGATTTCTTGGAAAATTTTCAAAATAAAAAAACAAAGATTATTGATTTACTTAAAGAAGCTAAAGCAAAAAATGAAGAAAAAGTACTAAATAAAATAAAAGAAATAGTTGAGAAAGAGCAGGAGATAAACAAAAACTCTTTTAAAAAAGAGAAAACCAAAGAAATAAAAAATTTAGATCTTGAAATAAAAAATACAGAATCAAAAATTGAAGAATTAAATCATAAGATAATCAAAGAGAAAAAGAAATATAAAAAAATTAAAAGTGAAAAAAATAAGTTAATAATTCTAATAAAGAATGAGCTATTAAAAATAGGGGCAGAATTAGAAATTGACGAACAACTCTCTCTAAATTTAGAAGATAAAAATTTAATTGAAACTAAAAATATTAAAATATTATTATTCACTTCACCAGCTTGCCCACATTGCCCTCAAGCAGAAAATGTTGTAAAAAAAATTGTTCCTTATTATAAAGATAGATTGCAATTTGAAAAGATTAGAACAAGAACAAATAAGGGAAAACATCTTTCTATTGAATTTAATGTAATGTCGACTCCAACAATTTTAATATTAGTTAATGGAATTGAAAAAAAGAGGATTGTTGGAACGCCAAGCGAGAACAATTTTAAAAAAATGATTGAAAAAGAGTTTTTGTCTTGATTGAACAGCAGACAAAATGGGGGTGCAATTAGATTTAAGAGGGCAGCATTTAAGAATTTTAAAATAGATTAGTGATTTTAACCTGCCTATTTTTTCACCATACCATCAGATATTTAAAGGAATAGTGATTATTTTAATCACCACCATAATAAAGATATGGGTATAGATATAGATAAATTAAAAGAAATTAGAAAAAAATTTATGAAATTAGTTAGAAAAGGGTTGGGGTTTTAAAATGATAAATATAAGTAAAAATAAATGCGTTGGATGTGGTATTTGCGCAACTATTTGTCCAGAAGGAATAGAAATAAAAAATGGGATTGCCAAAATTAAAAATAAATTCACAATTAGATGAAGACCGCTTAAAAAAACTTAGACACATTACCCTCTCGGAATTATGGGTAATGGGGGCTTATGAATTAATTAGATTGATAGATGAAATAAATAAAAAGAGAAGTTTTCTTAAGGAAAATCCAAAAGAAAAGCTCAAGAAAACTTTATCAACTTTTACTAAAGTTAGAATTCCATTAACCAAATTTCAAAAAGAAGGAGAAAAAAGATTGTATTCTAAAATATCTACAAAAAATCTTTTTGATTCCGAAAAAGGTGTGGGGTGGAATTTTTATGACGGAAAAAAGAAAGAGATTTTTTATCGTAAAGATTTAGGGGATTTGTTTTTAGAATTGTTGAAAGAAATAAAAAATAATGTTCTTGAAAGTGCCCAATAAATAATTCTCGGCGAAGCCGACTATTTGTTTTCGTAGAAAACTCGCGCGCTCTTTCCTCGGGGGTTAGGTAGACAATTTTAGTTTTTTATTTTCAGCAATTTCGTTTAATCAGCGATGTTATGCGACAATTTTAATTTCGCATTGGAGCGTTAAACGAAGATATCAAAATCGGAATTTTTGGTTTACCGACGATGAGGAGGAGATTGGAAATTGAAATGAACATCAGGGATAAAAGAAGTTTTCGTAGCGTAGCGGAGAAAATTTGGGAAAATTGCGAGCCGAGCAATTTTCCTTTTATCCCTTGTTATATGACCCGAATGTAGCGCAGCGGAATGAGAGCGCAGCGTGGCTTGAGTTTTTATGTCAGGGCTAAAACGATGAAAGCAATCACTGCAAATGTTATACCAATATACGCTCCAGGAGATAAAACTTCTTTTAAAACTAAAAATCCTAATAGATTGGCCAGCATTATTGAGACAGCTCCAAAAAGTGCCATTGTTTTTCCTAGCTCAATTGCGGTAAATACATAAAGTTGACCAAACATGGCAATTATTCTGATTGAAAAATAGGCTACGAACCAACCACTAAGAAATGTGGCTAATACAAAGCCTTGTTTGGGCATATAAGTTCTTGCTAATAGATCGCTTGTTGTAAAAAGCAATTGAGTTCCGACAATAATAACAATTGGCCAGTTCATATTTAAATAGTTTTAAAAGAAGTTAATAAAGATTGCGATTGCCCTGACATAAAAATTTCATATAACATCGGAATTTAACGAAGTTTGATTTTCCCTCGTGAAGCGAAGCGGAACAGAGCTGGAAAATCAAATTTGGGAAAAATGCGAGCCGAGCATTTTTCCGTTAAATTCCTGTTAATTGCCCCGAGCCGAAGGCGAGAGCGCAGCGTGGTCGAGGAGCGAAGCGACGAAGAAGTC
>Ga0315537_1001767_pt1 | contig 16779 bp, 20 predicted proteins | sample SalMarSW160270MG_FD_203091 | JGI IMG/M metagenome (GOLD analysis project Ga0315537, IMG submission 203091) | Salt marsh sediment microbial communities from the Plum Island Ecosystem LTER, Massachusetts, United States - Salt Marsh Sediment SW1602-70 ... | reverse complement strand
TCGAGACGCCTGTCAAAGAGAACATCAAAGTGCTTTGCGAGGTCTTTGGGAATAATTCCTGTCTTGACAAACTCGCGATGCATTAGTGAACGGAGATAGCTGTGTTTACTTGTTGAGAAATCTCGCGTGAGAAGCAGCGCTGAGACCGCATAGAAACAGGCATAATAGAGCCGATTCACGTGTGCGTTAATTCGACCCGCGTCTAACATCATTTTAGCTTCATCGAGAGACTCACGTGCCCGCTCCATCCGATATGAAATCAATGCGTGTAGTTCTTTTGTCATAAGACTACTCCGTCTCGGTCAACATTTTTATGAAAAGGCATAGCGCGATAAAGAGGGGTGTCCCATTGCTGCCTGTCGTAAGTCATTAACGTGAGCACTGCACCGGTTTCCAGTTCAAGATCAAGAGTATGGTCATAGAACCTTTCTTTGAGGGACATACTGATCGGCCCGTTTGTAAGGATAAGAATATCGTAGTCGGAATACTCATCGGCGTTGCCGCGGGCGCGGGAGCCGTACAAAATGACGTCCGCATCCGGCACAACCTGTCTTATGGCCTTTTTGCATCGCTTCAGGAGTTCTATATCCTCAGCCTTACCTTTCCATGAATCGATGGGTATCATTTGCATTAATCCCAAAAACGTTCTAAATTGTTTTTTCTCATATTACCGGAATCAGGGAGCTTTTTCAACTTTTTTGCCATTGCTTCGATATGTGCCGGGCCGGTTCCGCAGCAGCCGCCGATGATATTGATACCGGTTGAATATATTTTTTCCGCCGTTCTTGCGAATTCTTCAGGTGAGACTTTATAAACCGCCGTATCTTCAACCAGCTCCGGTTTGCCTGCATTTGGCTCGGCGAAAATAGCTACATCATCCGATAGATTCCTTACCGCTGAGACAAGCTTTTCCGCGAGCCAGATATATTCGTCAAGTGACAGCGTGCCGCAATTAAAGCCGATTGCGTCAATATCAAGTGGTATAATTTTTGCCGCCATCGCCTCTAAACCGACGCCCATCATCGTTTTGAAATCATCGCCTGCTTTATCAAACGACATTGATGCGAATACAGGCAGGTCGCCGCAAACCGATTTGACCGCTTCTATTGCCATTATAATCTCATCGAGAGCGGTCATAGTCTCTATTATAAAACCGTCCACTCCACCGGCTACGAGTGCCTCTGCCTGCCGGACAAAAGCATCTCTGCATTCTGCCGGTTTCAGGCCGCCCAAAGGCTCCAGAAAATCGCCGGTCGGGCCGATGTCGGCTAAGACGTAATGTTCGTTACCGGCGGCCAGCCGGGCGATTCGGGCGCCGGCTTTGTTTATCTCGATAACTTTTTCGGAAAGCTCATGGCGGGCCAAGGCAAACTTATTGGCGCCGAATGTATTGGCAATGATCGCATCACTGCCCGCCTGAAGGTATGCGCGATGAATTTCAGAGATAATCTCGGGTGATTCGATATTCAGATAGTCATTGCATTTGCCGACATTGATCCTGCGGGCAATCAATTGCGTACCCATTGCTCCATCCAGCAAAAACAGGCCCTGTTTAATTCTCTCTCGCAGGTTCGCTGGCATAGATTCCTTCTTTACGATTTATTGGGATTGTTCGACCCATCTTCCGTTAACAAGTTTAAGCACATACTTAAAACCCTGTCTCGGGACGGGTTCGAAGAAGCTGTTTTGCTTTTCAGTAAATTCCTGCCGTTTTATTGAGTCAAAATTAAATTTAATACTGAAAGAGTCCTCCTTTTTGTCTCCACCGTAGGTGACAACTGTGATGCGACCCGGAATGAAAAATTTCTCAGTGACTTTTTTGTATTCTTCCATTTCCACACGGGCCAGAATTTTCCCGTCGGCGTTGAAATACTCGATTTTTCTTGTAGTGTAATCACAGCAGAATATGTATATTTTTTTAACCACTATGCCCCTGTCCCGTTGTATAAGTACATCGAAAGGACCTTCGTTGGACAGGGACCAGTCGGCGCCGATATCGATTTTGGTAACGCCGAGGGCTTCGAGCAGGGTTTTTGGATTTATTAAGAGACCCTCGGAAGAATCCAGCTCGGACCATGTACCCCACCAGTATGTGCTGATTTCCTTGGGTTTTACCGCCAGCCAGAATTCGCGTTTGTTTGTGCCGAGTATGACCGCCTTCGGGACGATAGACATATCGCCTCTGAGGTAAATTTCATCAGGTGATTTCACTAAAAATCTGATTGTGAGGTTCTCTTTACGTTTCTTTCCATTGTCATAATATTGCAGGCGAGATTTGCCTTTTGCATAGAGTGAGGTCATATTCAGAGATTGCAACTGCAAAGCCACCAATGCTTCGGCTACGGATTCCTTGCCGGGACATATCGGCAGGGGCTTTCGCATTTTCGCAGCGCAACCTGTAAGAATCAGTAATATGGCGGTAAACAGGAGTGATTTTCGCGGCATTCTCGTATAAACTCCTAAAGAATTTCTCGAAGAATTTTGCTTAAAACGAATTTACAGGTCTGTCTGTAGTATTTGGCCTATCTGCGATGAAAGCTGCTCGATTTGCTCTTCATCGAGATGAGGATTGACAACCTCGACGATTTGTTTATCTCCGACAATTCTCAATCGCCATATTTCATTGCCGTCTTCGATTTTGGTTTCATCGTATTTCAGACGTCTTTTTCTCATAAGAATCAGCGCCAGTACAAAACGGAAATTAATTTTCTCCGGCTCTGTTTCTTTTTCCAACCTTTCAAAAAAAGCCATCAGCATATCGTCATCGACGAATATCTGCTTTTTCTGGTCCGGGTTCGGAAGCTTTGTTTTCCAGAAGCAGAACACATTCGGTTTTTCATTCAGCCAGTAGTCGGCGCAATAATCCCGCCTTTGCAAACCTTCCTCTGTTTCTACAAGAGCACCGAAGTATTCCTGGCCGTATTCGATTTTTCTGCCGCTTCCCCAGCATTGTCCGAGCGGCTTATTTATTTCCCATTCGCCCATATTTTTTACTGCATAGTTTATGTTATTCAAACTTTAGCCATTGCACGATATTTTGGGCTGTTTTTGGCCCTATACCATTGATTTTCTGCAGATCGTCACAGGATTTAAAGGATTTACGGTTGCTGTTTGTCTCGGCGAAGTCTCTGCGGTAGGCTATTATTGCTTCAGCTCTTGCAATACCTATTCCGGGCAGTCTTGTAAGACTTGCCAGCGGAGCTTCGTTCGGATTTATTAAGCTCTCTAACCGGATTTCGCTGCCTTTGGCGACCGGCTCAAATCCTGTAAAATTTAAGACCAGAGTACAAGACAGGCAGAGTGCAATTATTATGCTTATAATAAAAGCAAACGACTGGATCCTGTTTTGTCCGGTTTCTGTCATATCGTTTCGTCCGGCTCCCTGAAGTCACGAGCTACGATTAATTTATCGCTTGAAAATACTGTCGTGAAGGTCCTTGAGAACTCTAAAGGAATCCTTTGGTTCAAGCTTGTCGGTCAGCAGGCCGCTGCAGGCTATGTCACTATCCCCTGTATCCATCAGGTTCGAGTAAGTGACGGAGCTTACAAACGGCTTGCTCATCGCTATTTTATAGAACTGCTCAATCCATTGCGCCTGGTACGACTGGTTCCATTTCTCGTGCCATATTCCGGCAGAGTCTCCGTTTTGCAATCCGTTACAACTTTGGCTTGGAACTTCCACGTTGGTCATATACAACGGCTTGGCTATAGGTGCGAACGAATCCAGAATCGCCGATATTTGCATCATGTCCCTGACATGCATACCGGACTGATCCCTGCCGAATTGTATTGGAAGTCCGAAAGCATCGAAATTAATCCCGCTTTGTACAACCATATCCATATATACCAACGGCGGGATACTATTGGATGTTGTCGTATAATATTCGCCCCATGGATTGCTTACCTCGATTATTTTTAAGGCTTTGTCACTTGCCTGCTTCACGGCCATATTTGCGGCGCGGGTCATTTCGAGAATTTGCTCGAACTTGAACCCGAATTCATTGAATGCATTCAGGCCGCTTATGGCATACCATGCACGAATGACATTGCCGTATCGAGAAACAACTTCCGATATAAACTGGTACGCAGTCTCCCGAATCTTCTCAAATCCCCCCTTGCTTTGAAACAGCCACTTGGGTAAATATTTTTTGGAAAAGCAAAGCAGGGGGCCCGCGCTAAGCGTCAACCTTTTTCTGCTGAGCACTTCAATACAGGCATCGATAGTGGAAAAATCATAATTACCTTTGGTTGATTCTATCCGGGCCCAGTTTATTGGGATTGTCACTGAACTGAACAGTTCCAGCAATCTCTCGATATAGACAGGATTATCTATCTCAAGAGGGTCTACCCTGCAACCGAAACAGCCCCGTCCGAAGCCATGACTTTTACTTCTGTTCTGGAATAGTGACTCCGCCTGTTTTATCGCCAGTTTTTCAGCGATAATGATCGCTTTTTTGAGTGCATCGTCCGCAAGTTTCGACGCCGTTGATGGCTCGGAGATATTCTGGATTGCCCTGATAAATAAATCCTGGGCCTCTTCCGACAACTCAACCATGCCCTGAATATTGTTGAAGAACAACCAGTCCTCACGCTTGTTAACGATCTGCATCAGTTTGGCGCGGGCTATCTCGACATTCAAATTATAAGGTTTGTCTCTTTCCGGCAGGCATGTTGTAGGTAAAAGCACCTTACCGAAACCATCGATAGGCCACAACAGGGCCATTCCCGCTGATACGAGATTCGGCCTGTTACAGTGGATATATCCATCCTCGAAGATAATTTGTGCCCGGCGGATACCTATTCCATCGCCACCGAAGAGGTACGCCCCGCATAATGTGAATTTATCAACAATTTGGCCGTTCTTGAAAACCTGAAATTTCACTTCTTTCCTTCACCGATTAGATTGTTACGTTTATCACCTGTATTTTACGGCTTGTGGCATCATAAAGCCTGCATAAAGTTACCCGAACAACATCAGGAAAAGCAGGAATTTAATAATATTCTGCTACAGCCTAAAACTGCCTGCTCATTATAGCAATTCTGTCTCTGAACGCAATTCAAACTTTGCTGAAAGTCTATTTTGGTAAATTGAATGAATGTGCCGGGTACGATTTGTACTGTGTGAGAATTAGTTGAAAGCTATTTCATCGTGGACTTTTTTGTGATGGTTTTTTATTTGAACTTCGTGAAGGAGGTTGTTCTTCTCGATCAACTTGGCTATCAGGTTGAATTGATTAAGCAGCGTTTCAATCAATGTCATGTTGGTCAGGGTCGATTCACGATTATATTGTGGCAGGGCGATAATTACATAGCCGCAATTACTCCGCGTCGTTGCTAACTGTGCGGCAATGATACTGCAATCGTTCAGTTGAGTAACGACAGGTTCGACGCCGTCGTCAATTTTATTACAGAGTTCTTTTAAGTCCGATTCGTTAATATTCAGCTTGCCGAATTCTTCCGAGTCACTGGGCCAACTGTTACCGTGACGGTCCATAATTAAGATGATAGGGCCTTGTTCCGGCAAGACATCGAAAAGCTGTCTTGCAATTTGGTCGTTCAATTCAAACGCCGGAGATAACAGTGATTCGTATATATTCATTAAAGAAGCTCCTTATTCTGTCTGTTATTAAATTCGTACTGTTAGCGAAAACTTCGGTATAATGATAAGGAGACTTTTCTATCTGATATATATTGGGAATATTCTACCAATAAAGCGGTGTTTTGAAATGGCAGAGCAGGTTTATAGGACTCAGCAGATACGCTGCTTACATTTTATTCAATATCTGTATGAGTTCATCAGTCGAGCATGGATTTGAGTCGTGACATTGGGAAATTATCGCCGGGGCATTCTGTTACTCTTGCTCCGGGCGTCGTTCTGTGGCCGTAAATTCGGCTTTTGGGAATTTCGTATTGCTGTTGTAAAAAGCGAATCAATTTTACGAGTGACTGCATCTGTCGTTCGGTGGGGGCGGTTTGGCTGAAATCACCTACGAGACAGATTCCTATCCCGTCTTCATTGGCCCAGTTTCCTGATGTTCCTCCGCAATGAGCACCGGGAATCTGTTTTTTCCAGCGGAACGTCACCTCAACCTGTCCGTCGCCGCTGTCAGTGCCGTTGCCTATAACAAAATCGTAGCCGACGCCATCCCAGTGGTTATTTTCTTTATGCCACTTATCAAATATCTCGGCATTTCCACTTTCCGTTGCTGAATGATGAATTATTATTGCTGTCCATTTCTTTTCCAAATCGGAAGGCGGATACCATACTCCAGGGGAGTTTGTATAGGAATAATCCCGGGATTGTTTTGGTTTTGCCGATTTCGGAAGGATAAGTTCCGTCGCGGAGCCGGGACTATATACTATCTCCGGCATCGGCACGTTGTTGCTCGCACAACCGCTTAAAATCATCAAACAACTACAAAAGAGAGTCGCTATATCAGATGATTTCAGATATTTCCTGTTATCTTTCAACGGACCTTTCCTTTTTTTACCAGTAAGAATTAGCTCAAGGCGATTATCCCTGTTGGTCTTTGTTTTTTGTAAGATACGGTTTTTCCTTATATCTAATCATACTTACAGAATTGCCCTCCGGATTGTATTTGACCATGTCCATATAGGAATTCATAAGTAATAGTCCTCTGCCTCCGGGTTTGAAGAGATTTTCGCCGAATCTTGGGTCTTCGACTGCGTCCGGCTTAAATCCCGGACCCTGGTCTGTTATGGATATTTCAACTTTATCTGCATCTACAGAATATTCGACGGTAATTTTTTTCGAAGGATCCATTTTATTGCCGTGTTTAACGGCATTAAGAAAGGCCTCCTCCAGGGTCAAATGGATGGCAAAAATATCATCTTTACCAAAATTGTTATCTATAAGTTTCGACCGGATCTGCTCGAAAACACTGACTATAGCAGATGGTTTGCTTTCAACAACTATTGAGTAACTCGCTGGCATTTTAGATGTCATAATAGGCTTATAGCGAGACTTCTTCAAGAGTACTGATTTCAAGAAACGCAATCGTCTGCAGTTTAATCCGCTTGTGATAAATCTTTGGTTGCGCTCTCAATATTTTTGTAGATATCGAAGGTCTTAGTCAGTCTCGTTATTTTGAAAATCTCATAAATCTTCGGGTCTATATTACAGAGTCTTAGCCGGCCGTTGTGCTCGTAAATCCTTTTACTGATCCTTATTAAAAGCCCCAAAACAGCAGAGGACAAAAACTTTACATTGCTAAAATCTAAAATCAGGTTTATTTGTTCGGTCTGCTCGATAACAGACATTATCGACTCTTGAAGCGAATTAATATCTTTTTCTTCGAGTATTTTTTCATCGGTGAAACTGACTATTGTCGCATTTTCAGCATACTCAACACCTATATTGGGCTGAATTGTAGCCATGGTCATCTCCATAAATAATACTAAATTGTGAAAAAATCCTATATTAGAAACTTTCAGGTGTCAAGTATATTGCTTGTCCTGGTTAAAATTAGTTTGCTCGGGCATATTTCGAATATATTGTGAGGATATGAAATTCATTCTTTGGGTTTGCAGATTTTTAGGTAATCAGTAAAGAGATTGTGCTTGCAATATCGAATAAAAATTGACAATAATGACTATAAGCTTTATTGTTTTTTCATTATTGGACGTAATGAAGGAGATTGGAATGAGGATCAGCAGATCTACGGGGTACGCGCTACTTGCAGTCGGTTATATCGCCCAGCACAAGGATAAAAAGGTTATTTTGTCTCAGGATATATCCAAAAAGTACGATATACCCCTGGAATATCTTCTGAAAATATTACAACATTTGGTTCGGGCAAAAGTGTTGCATAGCAAGAGGGGGCCTCATGGAGGATACTCGCTGGCTAAGCCGGCTAATAAAATCACGGTCCTCCAGATTGTCGAAGCTGTTGACGGCCCCTTGATAAGTCACTTGAGCCTGGCTGAGCAGATACATAAATCAAAATTTGGTGTTCGTACCGATAAAGTTTTTGAAAAGGCGATGGCTCAGGTCAGGTCAATATTTAATCAGACTAAACTCTCAAGTTTAACAGAAGGATAATGAACTAAAAAACATAAGGGCGCAGGCGGATTGTAAAATGAAAAGCTTGCGTGATTATTAAATGCATATTAAAGAATTTCAAAACCTGATATCACGGAAATATGAAAAGCAGGACCGCGAAAGGGGTACACCTCGCACTTTTTTATGGTTTATTGAAGAAGTCGGAGAACTTGCTACCGCTCTTGCTTCGCAAGACCATAAAAACAAGGAAGAGGAATTTGCCGATGTTTTTGCATGGCTGTGTACGCTGGCGAACATTAACGATGTGGACCTGGAAAAATCATGCGCCAAATACACTTCCGACAAAGTGAGAGGCTTAAAACCCAAATAATACTGATATGCCTGTGTCAGCCGTTTTGACGGATGCAAAACCGTGAACTAATTGCCGCGGTGTTCTAATTTCAATCCGGCCGTTCATCGTCGCCGACTTCATCGGGATATTGTGTTTGCTCCTGTGCTTTCGTTGCTGTAACTGCTCGGTAGAAACACCATCCCAGGCCGAAAATAACCAGCAGCATTACGATACTTAAAATAATATAAGATATCGGGCTAAGTGTTTCACTATGGCTTGGTGCTGTTGTTTCAGATGAATTACGAGTCATGCCGATAAGATAGATCGCAATACATGCGGCGATACTCATGGTAGCTGTCATGCCCGCCCATCGGGCAAACCATGAAGCTTGTGTTCTTGAGCGATTGTGTTTGTCAAGCAGCCTGTTTGCCGCTAACATCGCAGGAATACCCAGCAGTAAAGACAGGAGAATGCCCCGGTTGCTGTTCAACTGCCCTTTAACCATGCTTCTGAACAGGACCAATACGATAATAGCGGATGATAATGCCAGCAGCAGTACGATTATTCCCGCCGAGCGTCCCTTTATGGCTGATTCATCCTCAAAGAGATATCCTTCCTGTTGTCGATTCCTTTTTATCCAGCTAAAAGCGACCGCCAGGATCGGTGCGCCGAGCATTATTGCCATTCCCACACAGTTCGGCAGGACTAAAACACCGTTCTTGTCATGTAGCATACCGCCTTCTTTGGTCATATCGGAGAAAAGACTCCAGAAGAAGAGAGCTCCGAGAATGATGGGAATAATCATCCTGATAAGGTAATCCCACCAGCGTCCCAGTTTCCAGTCACTTCGGTCGTTTGCGTGTCTGCGCAGATAGTCTATGCGCCATAGCCAGCCCAGCAAAATGCATTCGGCCAATCCGACGAATCCTATACCCCAGGTACCATATACGGCATCGACTACCACACCGAGCCAGTTTAATCCCCCCCGGGTGGTATAGACAATACCGATTGCCATGCCTGTTATGCTCATCACGACAAGCACGCTCCCGCGCTTCCAGGCTGTTTTATCCACAATCGCCGCAAGTACCGACTCGGTGATTGAAAATGCCGAATCCACACCCAGAGTCACCAGGGTAAAGAAGAAAATAAAACTCCAGAAAGCCGAGCCGGGCAGTTGTGCCAGGGCATATGGAAATGCAACAAAAGCCAGCCCCGGACCTTCATCGACGACGTTTTCGACTGCCACCGGGTGACCTGCTTGCGCGGTTATGTAAGACATTCCTCCTAATGTGGAAAAGATTGCCAGACCCGCTATAAAGCTTGTGGCGAAATCCGCAATTCCTATCACGGCGGCGTTATTGTTTATATCGCTTCGTCTGTGCAGGAAGCTGGCATAAGTGACCATTACACCGAACGCCAGACTCAGGGAAAAGAATGCCTGGCCGAATGCAAACTGCCATGTCGTGGGCTTGGCTAATTGTGACCAGTCCGGATTTAAATAGTAAGCCAGTCCCTTTATACTGCCGGGCAGCAGAAGTCCGTTAACGGTTAAAACAAGCAGCATAAGCCACGGCAGCGGCACTGTCAGCCATACAATCTTTCCAACTAAGTTGACACCTTTACAAATACACAGATACATAACGAGCCAGGTGATACCCAGTGACAATACTATATTGAATCTGACCGAACCAAGAGCAAATCCTTCGGTATATTGGAGATATTCCTGATAAAAGAATGCTCTTGCCTTTTCGACGCCTTCCAGTCCTTCACCCGCCCAGGGCAGTTCGCCGCCGCTGAACATCCCCTGCACGCTGTACCACAGGAAGCTAAAACAATAGGCCATGATAACAGGGTAGAAAGTCACGATGACGAATCCCAGAATGATACCCCACCAGCCTACGAATTCCAGCTTCTTGTGACCCCTGGCAAAGGCGTTCGGAGCCGCTCGCTGGGTAAAATGACCGATGCTGAATTCCAGAATCAGAATAGGCACTCCCACCACGAATATGGCAAAAATATAGGGTATGAGGAATGCCGCTCCCCCGTTCTCGTATAGTTTGTATGGAAATCCCCAGAGATTACCCAGACCGACGGCCGAACCGATTGCCGCCAGAATAAAACCCCCACGTGTGCCCCAGCTTTCTCTTTGCTCTTCTAAAAGCTCAGCCATCGTTGCTTATCTTTCCTTCTTCTTTGGCAGCACTTGAGCTCTTGCGTTCTTTTATTTTCTTGATTTTCTTTTTTGGTTCTTCCGTTTCTGTATTGTCTATTCCAAGCAGTTCGAGAGTGTTTCGTTCGATGATGTTACGAATACTGACTCTCGGAACTGTTGGCAGGTTTGTATCGGCCAGGAGCATGTTCAAACCGAGCAGTGTTTCTATACATTGCCCTGCATTGCCCGAGGGGAATCCACTGCCGAACAATAATTTGTCCATTACCCCGTGTTCGTGTGCTGCTACTACCGTATTATAAGTCTGCCAGAGGTTTTTCGGTTTTATAGTCAAATCCGCGTACACGTTTTTGTGTTTGTCTGTCATTAACAGTGTTTGCTCGATAAAAGGTATGCCCATATTTGCAATAATTATTTTCAGAGCGGGAAATTCTCTTGCGACTTCGTCCAGAAGATATGGCTGCGTATAGTCCAGAACTGCGTCGGTTTTTATATTTTCGTCACTGTTATGAAAAAAAACGGGAAGGCCGAGCTCCTGTGCCGACTCATATAATCGCATTGCTCTGCTGTGAGCAGGGTGCATACCGGAGGCTGAACAATACAGAACCACTCCCTTGAGACCCAGTTTATCCTTGATAGACTTGATGTTGTTGGCGTTTGTTTTATTGTCCCTGGGTTCTATAGTTCCAAAGCCGACCATTTTTGTTTTATATTTGCCGACGTAATCAGCTAATTTCTGATTAGTTTCTTCTATCGGCCCACCTAAAGCGGACAGTACTATACAGGCATCCACAGTTTCGGCCGCTGCCAAATGCTCCGACCTTGCAATATCTCCGCCTGCAAAATCTATATGTGTATGACAGTCAACTATCATATCCCGACGCTTTCAGTTAAGTTGGTTTATAATAAGCAATAATCAATAATATATTGAATTGCTATCGTCAAGAACAATTATTTTTGCTTATCCGCCGATTTTAACGCACTTGCTTAGTAATTCTGTAAATGTTTTTCGCCTCTTGACTTAAAGGCCCTGTATTTATAATATTTCACAAAATTATTGATTTGACTGCGAGGGTGCTGAGAAAAGAGGTAAGAATGAGAGAATAGTCCCCATAATACTGTGACAAAATTAATAGATTTTATATTTTTATATATGATTTTTTCTGTCATCTCGTGCGTCTTGATAGTAGAATCAGCGATTGAATTTATAAATATTCATCACTGACCTTATAGATTTGGATATTTTGTATATTTAGTCTTGGGTCGTCAGATATGGATTGTCCTGTTTGCAAAGATAGTGCAATGATCACACTCGAACTCGATGAGGTTGAGATTGATTACTGCACGGTTTGTAGCGGCATCTGGCTCGATGCCGGTGAGCTCGAGATACTGCTCGGAGAACCGGAGAGGGCCGGGAAGTTACTTCAATCGTTCAAAGTTGACACCGACTCGGTCGAAAAATCGAGAAAATGTCCGATCTGCGACAAAAAGATGCAAAAGATTGTCGTCGGGTCTTCCAATCCGAAATTGCTGATCGATAAATGTTCCGGTGGTGACGGTCTGTGGTTTGATAAGGGGGAATTGAACGATATTTTTGAGAGAGCACAACTTGACAAAGACAATAAGATTCAGGAATTATTAAAAAATATGTTCAGATATAGTTGAAATTAAATGAAAGGGGAAAGTTATGAGTACGTTGAGCTATGTGTTAATAGGTGTTGCAATTGTTATTATTGTCGCCGTGATAATAATAAAAAAGAGGTCGTAGTGCAAAAACACAGCACTTCTGATATAGGAGAAAGCCAATGTCGGGATTTATTGTTATTGTCTTATTAATCTTGCTCGTTCCTGTTCTGCTTATTCTGTTCGTAATCGGAATATACAATGCCTTGGTTCGGCTGAGAAATCAGGTTAATAATGCCTGGTCGCAGATTGACGTTCAGCTCAAGCGCAGACACGATTTGATTCCCAATCTTGTCGAAACGGCCAAAGGATATATGAAGCATGAGCGAGGAACTTTCGAGGCTATAACGCAGGCGCGAAGTCAGGCCATGGGAGCCAAAACCGTTGCCGAGTCTTCAAAAGCAGAAGGAGCCCTCGGTGAAGCGTTGAGTAAGTTCATGCTGGTCGTTGAAAATTATCCTGACTTGAAGGCGAATCAGAATTTCCTCGCGGTCCAGGAGGAGCTCAGCAGCACTGAAAACAAGATTGCATTTTCACGGCAAAGCTACAATGACCAGGTCCTTGCTTTCAATAACAAGATTCAGATGTTCCCTTCGAATATTGTTGCAGGCATGTTCAGTTTCGGTAAACGTGACTTCTTCGAGATAGAAGTTGCCGCCGAACGGGAAGTACCAAAAGTGAGTTTTTAGTTTTCTGTTTTGAGTTTTAAGCCTTATAAATAATATCGTCGGACAGAGCATCTTTGAAAAAGACTTTGAAAACTAAAAACTACAAATTTAGAACTGAAAACTTATTTTATGTGGGAACTGATTAGAGCCAACAAGAGAAATTCCATCATCCTGATGGTATTAATGGCTGGGGTGTTGTTGCTTCTGGGCTTTGTAATCGGCCTGGCTTTCTCCGGGAAGCCGGAAGGCGGCTTTTTCGGCCTGATGATCGCAACGGTGATTTGGATTGTGCTGACACTGGTTAGTTTTTCGAGCGGCGACCAGATATTATTATCTGCAAGCAGGGCACAGCTGGTAACCCATGATGTGCATCCTCAATTGTTCAATGTCGTCGAAGAAATGAAAATCGCTGCCGCCTTGCCGGCCATGCCGAAAGTTTACATTATCAACGATCCCGCCCCCAATGCTTTTGCCACCGGTCGCAAACCCGAAACCGCATCCGTCGCTGTTACCGCCGGCCTTTTGGCCCGGCTCAACCGGGATGAGCTCCAGGGTGTCATCGCACATGAGATGAGTCACATTCTAAATCGTGACATCCTTTTTGTCACACTTGCCGGCATAATGCTCGGCTCAATCGTCTTACTCTCACAGGTGTTCCTGCGGGGCATGTTTTACAGTTCACTCGGCGGTTCACGCCGGAGATATTCGGGCGGCGGAAAAGGCGGCGGTCAGGCTCAGATAGTAATGCTGGTAATTGCAATACTCGCCGCCGTCCTGGCGCCGATAATGGCGTATCTTCTGTACTTTGCGCTTTCAAGAAGGAGAGAGTACCTCGCCGATGCCGGTGCCGCCAGATTGACTCGTTATCCGGAAGGGCTTGCCAGCGCTTTGGAGAAGATTGCCGGCGACCGCTCGCCACAATTGGCATCGGTCAATAAAGTGACGGCTCCGATGTATATTGTTAATCCCTTCAAGAAGAAGGGACAGATGAAATTATCTGATCTGACCAGTACGCACCCGCCGATCTCCGAGAGGATCCGAATTTTGCGTAATATGACTCACGGGGCCTCTTATAAAGATTACTCGAACGCATTTAGTGAGGTTACACATTCCAAAACAATTGTACCTCCTTCGGCCCTTGGCAAAGAAGAGATAGGATTACGGAAGGCTGGGGCCAAAGCGGAAGGGCAGCAGCGTCAACAGGCACAAATGCGCCAAGTCGGCGATATAATGCGTAAGGTCAATCAGTTCGTATTTCTGACATGTGCCTGCGGCCTGAAACTAAAAATACCCCCAAACTTCAAAGGCGACCAGGTCCAGTGCCCTCGTTGTCATAAAAACCACCAAATCCCTGGAAAATAAACAGGATCTGCTCGTTAAATAACAGCTTGATTAATATTGCGGCTGAGAGGTTCGATTTTACTAACCGGCTTTCAAACCCAAACCGGGATTGATAACTGTTTTTCTTATTCTTTCGATATCTTTTTCAAGCCTGTCGAATTTCCGTTTGCAGACAAATGTAAATAAAGCGTCCTCGGGGCGCAAATTCCCGTTTTGGCCGTTATTCTCATTCGCAGAACTCACACGCCGGGTAATGTATTCGTTTATCAGCTCGCGCTGCTCTTTCAGCAGTTTATGCAACAGCGTAACCTTCCCGTCGAGCACAACGTTGTCTCTTTCCAATGCAGCAAGGCGTTGTTCTATTGTCAGTCTCATTTTCTGTTCCGCTTCTTTCGATATTTTAACTATTTTGTCCATTTGCTGCCCAGGTTCTTCATGTTCCTATATATTTATTATACCATATTTACGGGATTTTTGTTCTTTATTTATGGTGTTTATCCGGCGAGGTAATAGGATTGTTTTAAAATTTCACTTGAGATAAAATCAGGTTTCAGGATCGTGGTTACGAGATATACTTTGCCCAGTACTATCAGGTCGCGATTATTCCAAGTTAATCGTTTGGCCGGGTGTTAGTATCATCACTTCGCACCGGACCTTTTTTGCAAATTGTTCGGCGTCTTTTTTCCCGCCTACGATGTCACCCCAGTGGTACGGTATCGCCATTTTAGGATTTATATACTTGGTCGCTTCGGCGGCATCCCCGGCATCCATGGTGTATGTCCCGCCGACGGGAAGCAGTGCAACGTCAATATCGCCGACTGCTTTCATTTCCTCGGTTAAATCCGTATCGCCGGCGTAATAAATCCGCTTGGAATCCAACTGAATGATAAATCCCACCCAGTTGTTCTCTTTAGGGTGGAATTGTTTCCTTGGATTATACGCAGCCACTGCCTGTATTGTGATCCCGTCCAGTTCGACCGTCAGGCCCGGCAGAATCGGCTCCTCTGCTTCCTGCATTTTGGTGACATCGGCGGCGGCGATAAGTTTCGTATCCGGCCCGCTTACCCTGGCGATGTCCTCCTCGCTGTAGTGGTCGTAATGGCCGTGACTGACGAGCACCAATGTTGCATCGTGCGCCGAATCCTTGATTTTCCATGGGTCGATGTATATGACCTTATCATCGTGAGATATCCTGAAACTGGCATGACCCAGCCATTGCAATGCTATACTCATAGCATACTCCTTTCCCACTTGATTTTCTGTTTCCGTTTTTCCTCAACACCGAGGCATTTCATAAGGAAAAACAATACTTGGCACAAAAAACAAGGTACCGGCCAAATCGGGGCTTGTCAATAGTATGGTCTGAAAATACGGCCGTCAAATTTGTCGGAATCTTTTTTTTGCGCAAAGTTAAATAAAGGGATGCAAGTATTGACTTGTCCTTACGTTTAGAGAGATAGAAAACGGAGAAATTCTACAGGATTTATGACCTGATTTTAAGACAATCATTCATAAAACAACAGTTAGTGTAAGGGCAATGGCCGTTTGACCATCCGAAACACGGTGAGTTTCCCTCTGCAGTCTGGATTGCGCGAATGAGTTCGGTTTTTTTCATTTTTCCTGGAATTATCCCGAGTCCTTGTGCCTTAATTTTTATTTCGGGCATTTTCATACTCTTATCTGCGACGTTCGTTGCAGGCATCTTTATTATCTCCTTTTAATCTTTAAGACGAATCTTAAGGTTGTTTAACTTTTTAGTAACACAAAGCTGGAATAAGCCCGGATTCTTAACTCCAATGAAATTTTATTTTAATCGTTCGACAATCCGAACGATATACCCAGCTAATATATTTTCTATTAAATCGGCATATACCCATCGTAAAGATATCCGGAAAGTACAATTTTTTCATTTTCCTGCAAATTCTTATTTATCGCACTGTTTTTAAGTTTATTACGCTCAATTTTATCGGATTTAATCTGGAGACGTATTTTTATATCGCCGATTATATTCGCAACTTATACACTAAGTCTGACGTTTTGTTTGTTTTATACCTGCCTGATAAATGGTGCACATACTATTGTTTGACAGGGCGATATCAACAAGTTAGATTTATGAACTAAGCTGTTGTTGGAGCAGGTGTATATGAAAGCAAAAATATGTATCATTGGAGCGGGACCGGCTGGTCTGATGGCGGCGATTTTCTCCGCCGGGGCGAGTGCTGAGACCATTGTAATCGAAGCTAATTCAAGCCCCGGACATAAGCTGCTTCTGACAGGGGGGCGGCGGTGTAATTTGACACATCAGGCCGAGCCGAGGGAGCTTGTTCGTAAATTTAACGGTAAAGGCAGATTTTTAAGTTATTGTCTTCATGAGTTTTCACCGCAGGATGTGCGGGAGTTCTTCGCCGGTCTGGGAGTGCCCACGAAGGTTGAAATAGACGATTGTGTATTTCCTGTAACTAATCGTGCCGGTGATGTAAGGGATGCTCTTTTTAAGCGGGCGAAAGGCCTCGGTGTGAAATTTTTATTCGGTAAACGAATTGATAATATTACGAAAGAAGAC
>Ga0315537_1001765_pt1 | contig 16786 bp, 15 predicted proteins | sample SalMarSW160270MG_FD_203091 | JGI IMG/M metagenome (GOLD analysis project Ga0315537, IMG submission 203091) | Salt marsh sediment microbial communities from the Plum Island Ecosystem LTER, Massachusetts, United States - Salt Marsh Sediment SW1602-70 ... | reverse complement strand
AAGCACACCGGCCGCGGCAATGCCAAGCACTACCGTCGCTACCATTGCTTCGGCTAACGTGAAGCCTCCCGCCTTCTTACCCGACGTTCGTCTCATATTAAAAAAACCTTATCCACGAATTAACACGAATGAACACTTATAAAATTATATGCCAAAAATTCTTTTCTTATAAATCAGTGTTAATCAGTGTAAATCCGTGTCTAATATTCGTTTACAATGCCGAGTAGGCCGGGTCGTTATCGGCCTGGAAAATTCCGGTCTGCGTATCCAGCCGCCAGCCCGCCGTATCGGCCCCGGCCGGTTCGCCGTCGAATCTCACCGTATTAAGACCATTGAAAGGGTTATCCGGTATCCTTCCGATATACGGGCCGTACTGACCTAACCTCTGCGTCAAGGCCTTGACGAACTCAGCGCTGCTGCTGGTCGACGGAAACCGGCCGTCGTGTTCGGCGCAGTAGAGGTCGAGGCTCGCCCGCACCTTGACCAGCGATTCTATCAGCTCGGTTGTGTTGCTCTTGATGCTCGCCTGGCCGGATTGTGGTCCCGCCATCTTCGCCAGCAGCCCAAGGACAAGGGCTATTACCACAATCCGCAGATAAGAAAGGTCAATATTTACTTTCATCCCCGCCTCCCGGCTAATCTCAAAAAAGGCTGAGCAGCTTTTGGCAAACTGCTCAGCCCACATTCTGTTCTAAGTATTTTCTGCTAAGCAGGTCTTTTGCTTAGTAAGTACTCTCGTCTGCGTCGCCTTCGTCAGACGCGCCGTCGCCATCGGCATCGACGTAATTCGGATAAAATTCACCGGTAGTCAAGTTGAACGCCCAGCCCCAATCGTCGTTGCCTAAAGGTGCGGCACCCAGAGCAACGTTGACCGTTGCAAGATCGACAAACTGATTTGTCGGCAGCTTCTGCATATACGGGCCATAGGCCTTATCGCCGCTGCCTTCGACAAAGAGCGCGCCATCGACAGTAGTTTGTTCTGTCAGAGCTTCCTCAAATGACTCGCCGGAAGCCGCCGCACCGGGAAGTTGCTCGTTGTGCTGCAGCTTGTACAGCTCGATTTGTGACCGTATGGTCTGCAGGTCACTAACCAGACTGCTGAGCTTGGCCTCGGTGCTGGCGCCGGTAAACTGCGGAATAACTATAGCCGCAAGGATACCGAGAATCACCACCACTATCAGAATTTCGACCAGTGTAAATCCTCTTTTAGCCTTCATCATTTCACCCCTTAAAATTGTTGTCCTGTTTTTGACTTAACCGAAACGTAACCACTGCTTTTTCTACTATCGTCCCTACAGAGGCGGGACTTAATCCTCACCAATCCCTTTACTAATCCTGTATGGCCCTCCAAAATAATCTTGAATTTTTCCGCAGACACTTCGCAAATTATCGACTTGATATCTAACTGAAGATTCAGGTTTCAAACTCAAGTCCGAAAAACTCATTCTTTGCGCGCTCCAAAGGCAATTGATGCTTCCATGGAAAATATAAGAAATAAACCTGTGCTAACAAACAGACCTTATAATCAAAGGCCTTTCAGAAGATATTGTGGTGCATTGGAGATGTTTATCGCCCTTTCGACCGGGGCAAGATGTGAAAGTTCGATTCTAATTAAATTCACCCCATCCAGGGCCGGTATGATTTTATCGGCCCACTCTATAAGCACAACACAGTCCGGCCTGCAGTAATCATCGAAGCCGAGCATCTCAAATTCAGCCGTGGAATTCAGCCTGTACGCGTCGATATGATATATACTAAAACGGCCCTGATATTCATTGACGATTACGAAGGTCGGGCTGTTGACGTTTCTTTGTGCCTGCTCTGCTCCGGCCCCCGCCGCTATTCCTTTTATAAGGTGCGTCTTGCCGCTTCCCAAAGGCCCGACTAAACCTATTATCTCCGAACCCTGCAGACGTTCGCCCAGTTTCTTTCCGAACTCTATCGTCTCCTGCGCCGATTTGGAAATAAATTCGAATTCCATTACCGATTTATTACTCGCTCAAATGGTCATAGCCTAAAGGCCTCAATTCACTAACCGTCCCGTCAGGCATTTTGATAAGCATTCCGGAATTTTGTGTGATTGTGCCGATTTCTGTTATTCCCAAATCCATATCCCATCGAGTCCGCAGCTTTTTAAATTCATCCGCTGAAAGTGTAAACAGCAATTCGAAATCCTCGCCGTCATTCAAAACAGACGCAAACGGGTCATCGCATTTCTTTGCAGCTTCTGAAATAGGAATCTTCTGCGCCTCGACAATAGCTCCGGCCTTCGACTGACTGCATATACGGTTAAGGTCGCTGCTAAGGCCGTCGCTTATATCAATCATAGAGTTAATCTCAGCCAGCTCAGCCAGCCGAAGTGCTTCGCTCACCCGCGGCTCGAATTCCAGATGCTTACCGAATCTCGACCCGCCGAGCGTACCGGTTACACAGATAACATCGCCGACTTTTGCGCCGCTGCGCCTTACCGGTTTGTTCTTTGCTCGTCTGCTGAGCATCGCTGCACAGATTACCAGCTTGTCTTTTCCCGGCCAACTCGTTATATCGCCCCCGACCAGAAAACAGCCGTACTTGTCGCCTGCCCTGCGAATCCCGGCGTGCAACTCCTTCAGCTCGGACTGTCCGAAATCCTTTGGCAAGGCTGCCGCGACCACCGCCGCTACAGGTATCGTCGCCATAGCAGCACAATCACTAAGACTGACGGCCATAGATTTATAACCGGCCTGTTCGATTGTTGTGCTGTTCAAGTCGAAGTGCACACCCTCGATCAGCATATCCGTTGTAATCAGGACACTTGTCCCGTCGCCCAATACAACCTCGGCCATATCGTCGCCGATACCTATGGGAAATTTCTCTGCGGGAAGCTCACTTTGCTTGGCAAACCACGCGGTGATTCCGTCTTCGCCCGAACTCATCGGCCCGCCAGCTCTTTCTTCCAGAATTCGACCTGCTGTTTGGATTGCTTTAGACCGGCAGAGCCTTGCGTAACATATTTGCCCGCCACCTTCACAGCTCCCAGACAATCATAAACATCTTTGTCTATTACATCGCAGGCCGATTTTAATTCGCCAAGGCTGAGCTTGCCCAGCGGCTTGTTATTCTCTTCGCACTGCGCCACTAATTGCCCGACAATCCCGTGGGCCAGTCGAAACGCAACGCCCTTTGTTACCAGGTACTCCGCTAATGCCGTCGCGTCCATATAGCCTGCATCCAGACCGGCTGAGATTTTCTCCGTGTCGAACTTCATATTACCGACAATCGCCGCGGCCATATCGACCGACGCCTCGACCGTATCGCTCGCAGTAAATATATGTACCTTGTCCTCCTGCAGGTCCCGGTTGTAACCGCTCGGCTGGGCTTTGAGTATTGTCAGTATCGCAACAAGCGAACCGTACACCGCCCCGCACTTGCCGCGTATCAGCTCCAGTGCATCCGGGTTTTTCTTCTGCGGCATCATACTCGAGCTGGTGCAGAAGCTGTCTGCGACCTGCACAAATCCGAACTCATTCGATGAGTAGATAATCAAATCCTCGGCCAGCTTTGACAGATGCGCAGCAATCAGCGCGCAGTCGAAGATAAACTCTGCGGCAAAGTCACGGTCGCTGACCGCATCGAGACTGTTACGGCTAAGACCGGCAAAACCCAATTGCTTCGCTGTATTATCCCGGTCGAGTTTCAATGTCGAACCGGCAACGGCCCCACTACCTAACGGATTGACATCGAGCAGGCGACGGCAGTTGCTTAATCGAACAAAGTCGCGCTCGAACTGCTCGACAAAACTGAGCAGATACGCCGCTATCGAAATCGGCTGTGCCCGCTGCAGATGTGTGTACGCCGGCATAACGTCTTTAACGTATTTCCCGGCCTGACCGACAAATGCCTTCTGCAATTCGGTTATCTTATCCTGCAGTATTTCTATCTGGTCGCGCAGCCATAAGCGTATATCGGTCGCCACCTGGTCGTTTCGGCTCCGGCCGGTATGCAGCTTTTCTCCTGCCTTGCCCGTCTTTTTTATTAACGCTGCTTCAATCGCCATATGTATATCTTCGCAGGTCTTATCGAATTTGAACTTGCCTGCTTCGATTTGTTCCGCTATCTCCAGCAGCGCCGTCTTAATCTGATTGAATTCGTCCTTTGTGAGCAGTCCGTTATCCGCCAGCATCTGAGAATGTGCAATCGAGCCGACGATATCGTATTTGTACAGACGCTCATCGACGCTGAGCGATTCGACAAAATCGACCATTCGTTCATCCGGTTTACCGCCAAGCCGCTTCTCCCAGCTCTTTTTGGCCATGTTCAAAGCTCCAAATATTTACGTTTAAACAAATAATACGCCCGCAATGGGGGCATGTCAAGCTGCACCAAACTCCGCCTGGTGCACCTATAGAATTGCCGTATCATTTCAGATAGTGGCCGGTCCGCCCCGGTCCTGTGGCGGATGGATAGTAACCTGCCTGCAAAGCACCTTTCTCTCCCCGAGTAAATGCTCACCGGCAAAGAGCTGAAATCTGTACTCTCCGGAATGCTCAAAGACCAGTCCCTGCAGCGCAACTGCAAGTGACAGTACGTGCTTTACATCCTTAAACTCAACTATCCCCGATTTTTCAAATACCACCTGTTCATCTTTTTCCACATCAACCAAACGGACCTTCGTCTGAGTCTTGCCGTGGCCGTTGGTCAATTCGCAGAAGAAGACAAGCTGGGCACTGCGCACGGGAAACTTCGGCGAGTTGAGCGCCTGCAATATATTAATCAGGCTCGGCATCCCGGTAAGCCTGTCAAAAATTACCCTGTCGCAAACTATGGCTGATAACAGAACCGGCGGTACTTCCGACATCGCTGAACCCTTCTATATTTAAGGTATTATTATTTTCTCATGGCACTGCGGGCATTTACCGACCTTGCCCGAGTACTTGCCCGGCACCTTGATTTTCCTGCCGCACTTACAGCTAAATCGAATCATACCATCTTCGCCGCCGCTTTGCATAGCTGATTCTGTCGCAGAACTTTCGCTCGTCTCCGCAATCGCAATCGCCCTGCCGCACTGCGGGCAGCGACCTGTCCTGCCGGCGTATTTCGCGGGGAACTTCACCTTCTTGCCGCACGAGCAGAACACCTTAACAAATCCCTGCTGAACTTCGAGAAGCGGCTGTACCGAAACCTCCGCCGGCTCCTGCATTACAGGCGGCGGCTCTGTAGAAACTTCCGGCAACGGCACAGGGTCCGCCGTAAGAGAAGGTGCAACATCGCTGCCCGGAGCAGTCGCCGCCGCTGCCTGGGCCTGCTCCTGTAAGTACGCAAAGTTCGGGTCCAGATATTCCCTGTCGGACATGGATTCTTTTTTGTGCAGACCGACAAGCTGCAGCAAAGATTTTTCATGGTCCTCCATCGTCACCCATTTACGCTCGAGCAAAAATACCGCCAGGACAACACCGGCCGCAAAGCCGCCCAGATGAGCAAAGTAGGCCACATTCTCTGTCCCTGTCATTGCTCCCCAGATATCAAATACAAACCAAAATAATATGAGCCAGTAGCTTGATAAGCTGAATCGTCTCCAATAAATCAAAAATAAGCTAAATACAGCGCTCGTATCGTTTTCCGGGAAGAAAACAAGAAACATCCCTACAACACCGTTTATCGCGCCGCTGGCCCCCAGAGCAGGAGTCCCCTCGAACAGCAGATGGGTCACCGCCGCCGTGAACCCGAACCCGAGGTACATCACAGGGAACCATTTATTCCCGACCTTGGCACAGACCGCGTTGCCGAACAGCCACAAAAACCACATATTCCCAAAAACATGCAGAAGACTATTAAGACCCAAAAGACTGCTGATATGAAAATAATTGCCGTGAAGCCACATATGCCCAATCAGCCCCTTAATATTCCAGCCGTGAAGTACCCATGAATTCAACGGGTGTTCGAGCTCGATTTTATCATTGCCGCCCTGCTGCCGGCCGGAACCTTCCGGGTCATTCTGCGACTTTTCGATTCGCTGCCGTATTTGAAGTTCTATTGAAGAGCTGTACTTGGCTGAAACAGCTATCTCCTGACAGAAAACCGCCAATATCAGCCCGAGTATCAGCCAGTTCGCAAAAGGCCTGCGGTCGTAAGGAACATCCACCCAGTAAGGTATAATCAAAAACACGAAGCTGAATCCCTGCCTAAAAAGTGGAAAATATAAGACTATATGCCGCTTGCCTGATTTTAACCTTTAACGCGTAAAATTCCACTTTTTCCTGTATCCGGGCTGAATTTCCCATTTCCCTACTCATACTATCCAAAGTACATAAAATTTTTGAATTTGGCGCCCAATTCCGCTCAACCCCCGCCTGATTGCTGCCGATATACACGCCTGCAATTGGGACTAAAAGGCTCGAAAAACGGCAAGGAGAGACAAATGGCGATTTGCAACTTCTCACAAGGCATAATTATAGCTGAGCTGCCGACGGAACCCCATATCCGGACCGAGCTCGATACGCTCATGGAAATCCTCAGCTGCGATGCCGACTGCGACGTGGTAATCGACTTTGCCAACGTCGATATTATGACGTCCCTGACGCTTTCCGGCTTCCTCAAGGTCCGAGAAATGGTTGTCGAGGCCGGCAGAAGGCTTATCTTTGTAAACCTCTCAGCGATTACAAAAGACATCTTCAACGTTACCTGCTTCGACGGCATATTCGAATTCGCCGAAGACAAGGATGAAATTCTCGCGGCCCTTACCGGCAACAAGTGTGAGCAGCCGGCTCGATAACAAGTTTCGGACAGAATATGAAAACGTTATCATAATCAATACCAACTACTGGCTCCTTACCCCAGATTTTCAATCCCTCAATCCTGACCCTTGGCCCCCCAACCAAGGGTCACTTTTTTGCGCCCCGCTGGACTTGACCCCAAAAAAACAATTACTATAATGCTTTGTTCCTGAAGATTAGGATACTTGGGGTGTCCTCCCTGAGAACAAATATGCGTTTTTATGTGGAGGCTGATATGATTAACGTAAAGCAGCTTCGTCGAACGTTCGGGCCCATCGTCGCCGTCGATTCTATCTCATTCGACGTCGAAAAAGGCCAGGTCCTCGGCTTTCTGGGGCCCAACGGCGCCGGCAAAACCACCGCCATGCGGATGCTCACATGTTTTCTCCGGCCCGATTCCGGCACCGCCGCCGTCTGCGGCCACGATATAAACACTCAATCCATCGCCGTCAGGCGATGCGTCGGCTATCTTGCTGAGAACGCGCCGGCCTACAGCGAAATGACCGTCGGCGCATTTCTCAACTTTATCTGCGACACGAGGAACATCAAAGGCAAGGACCGCAAAAAAGCCCTCGACCGAATAGTCTCGATGTGCTCCATCGAATCGGTCTATCATCAGAGCATCGAAACACTCTCGAAGGGATACTGCCGAAGGGTCGGCCTGGCACAGGCACTTATCCACGACCCGCCCGTCCTGATTCTCGACGAGCCGACCGACGGCCTCGACCCAAACCAGAAGCACGAAGTACGCCGCCTGATTACAAGCATGGCCAAAGACAAGTGCACCGTCATCTCGACGCACATCCTCGAAGAGGTCGAAGCCGTCTGCACACGTACCATAATAATCGCCAAAGGTAATATACTCGTTGACTCCACACCTGAAAAACTCAAAGCCGAGTACAACTGCGGACTCGACGAGGTATTCAGAAAAATCACTACCAAAAAGAGCGCGTGACGATATTGCTAAAGGGAGTTTTTCCAAATGAACGCATTTACAGCCGTGTTCAAAAGGGAGTTCAAAGGATATTTCACGACTCCTATCGCCTATGTATTCCTGGTCATCTTTCTTTTCATAGCGGGCTACCAGCCGTTCCAGAACGATTTCTATGAGCTCAGGCAGGCCGACCTGCGATTGTTCTTTCGCGGCATGCCTTTGCTTCTGGGCGCCATGGCCTCCTGTATCGCCATGCGACTATGGTCCGAAGAAAGAAAAAGCGGTTCCATCGAGCTGCTCTTTTCACTGCCCATCACCGTGCCACAGGCCGTACTGGGAAAATTCTTCGCAGCATGGCTGTTTTTGTTTATCGCACTGCTGCTGACCGTCACGATGCCCCTGACCGTCATTTACCTCGGCTCACCCGACATCGGCGTAATGCTCTGCGGCTATCTCGGCGCTTTGCTCATGGCCGGCGCATTCCTGGCCGTGGGCTGCTTCTTCTCCGCGCTGACAAGAAACCAGATTATCAGCGCCATTCTCACCTTCGCCGCGATATTCCTGCTGTACTTCTTATCGATGCCATCCACCCTCGACTACTTATCCGACTTCCTGCCGCGCGGGATGCTCTCGGTGATTGAGGGCATGTCGCTGCTCGGGCATTTCGAATCCATCCAGAAAGGCCTGCTCCAGCTAAGTGACATCTTATACTTCGCCCTGCTCATATTCGGCTGGGTCATCGCGTGCATGGTTGTTCTTGACGAAAGGAAGACCGCATAATGAAAAGAACGCTCAAAACCATCATCGCCGTCATATTCATAGGTATAATCGTATTCTCTGCAATCAGCATCACACAGGACCTGTTCAAGAACGTACGCCTCGACGCTACGGACAAAAAACTCTATTCACTGTCGGACGGCACAAAGGCCATCCTCGCCAGGCTCAATCAGCCGATTAAGATGAAGCTTTATTACACCAGGACCGCCGCAATGAAAGGCCCCGACCAGATTCGATTCTTTAACAACTACGCGTCCTTCGTCGAGTCCCTGCTGAACGAGTACGTCTCGCAGGCAAATGGAATGGTGCAGCTCGAAGTGATTGACCCTCGGCCGTTCACCGACGAAGAGGCCGACGCCATGCGCTACGGCCTGAGGCGAATACCCATGAGTCAGGAAGAAAGTTTCATCTTCGGCATGGTCGTGCAAACGCCCTTCGGCGCCACCAAAAACATCCCGCTCTTCTCACCGGACCGGCAGAACTTCGTCGAGTACGACATCAGCTATTTGATTGACACCGCCACCAGGCGACAAAAGAAAAACGTCGGCGTACTTAGCTCACTGCCCGTCATGGGCGAAGTCAGCGAATATATGGCACGAATGATGGCGATGCAGGGCCGCCAGCCGCAGAGCTCCTGGACAATCGTCGAGCAGCTCCGCACAAAATATAACGTAAAGCAAATCGAATCCCAGACCGACGCTATCGAGGGCGTCGATATCCTGCTCGTAATTCACCCCAAGGACCTGCCCGAACAAACCTTATTTGCTATCGACCAGTTCGTTCTTAAAGGCGGACGCCTTATCGTATTCGTCGACCCCTACTGCCTCGCCGACCGGCCCCGGCAGCAGACTATGATGCAGGCCGATGTGGGCAGCGGCTCGAACCTCGATATACTGATGAAAAACTGGGGCCTGAAGATGCCCAATATGACCTTCGCCGGCGACAGGAAGCTGGCCCTAACCGCAGCCCCGGACAACAGACCCGAAAAAATCATCGCTTTCCTCGGATTGACCAAAGCGGATGAATGCTTCAATAAAGACAGCGTAATTACCGCCGAACTCAACGAAATCAGATTAATCTTCGCCGGTGCCCTGCAGCAAACTGCCCTGCCCGAAGGCAATGACATCAGCATCGAACGAACACCTCTTATAAGTACAACATCCCGCGGCAACACATGGACGGTCGACAACCCCTATGAGCTTTTGGCCCTCAACCCCTCGCGATTGATGGAAAAATTCTTCGACGGCGCCGAGCCGGTTCACATGGCCTATCTCGTCAGCGGACGATTCGCCTCAGCCTTTCCCGAAGGCATTAAAATTAAAAACGAATCCGACCCCAACGCCAAACCGGATTTAGTAACCGGCCTGACCGTCTCAAAAGAAGATTCACAGATTGTCGTCTTCAGTGACGTCGATTTCATAACGGACGACATGGCTTACGATAACACGTTCTTCGGCAAGATTGCTTTGGGCGACAACGCAAATGTCGTCCTCAATGCGATAGACAGTCTCGGCGGCTCAGCCGACCTGGTCGCCGTAAGGTCGCGAGGCACCATTACACGAAATTTCGAGGTCGTCGACCAAATCGAAGCCGAAGCAGAAAAATCAGTGACGCAGCAGGAACAGGCCATCAACGCCGAAATTGCCGCGTATCGACGCGAGCTTGAGAAAATCCTCAGCACCGCAAAACAGGGCCAGGAGGAAATCATCGGCAGTTCGATTCTGCAGAAAAGGGCCGAGCTGGAGGTCGAAATTCGCGAAGCAGAAAAACGCCTGCGACAGGTCAGGCGGGACGCATATCAGGGAATCGAGAATCTCGGCGACAAACTGCGAAATCTCAACACCCTGCCAGGCCCCATTCTCATTCTGCTCGTCGCTGTGATTCTCGGCATATACAGAAGCACAAGAAAAAGACACTACGTCAGAGGCGGCAGTGACAGTTAGTCGAACTTTCTAACGGAGCTTTCCATAATGAGTAACAAAAAGCTTTCTCAACTCGCCGTAGCAGCGGCAATAGCCCTTATCGCAGCCGTTGCCGTGAACTATATCACTAATCGACCCAAACAGGCCCCGCACAGCAGAACCTATCTTATCCAGGGACTCGACCCCAGCATGGTGGCGGGTATCCTTATAAGCGCAAACAACGATTCCATTAATCTCCAGCGCCGCGGAACAACTTTTGTCGTCGCCGAAAAGGACAATTACCCCGCGACAACCGAACGGATTAACGAACTGTTCACCGAAGTGCTGGACATAAAAACAAAAGAGCTGATTACTGATAAATCCGAAAACCATCCCGGCCTCGAAGTCACCGAAGACAAAGCCGGGGACATCGTTCGGTTTTTCGACAAAGACGCCAATACGATTACCGGTGTGGTTATAGGAAAACGTATCGAAAGCGACGACGCCTACGTCCGCCTGGCCGATTCTGACCGGGTTTACCTGTGCGAAAACGTGCCCCAGGTCCGTACCAACGCCATGGACTACATCGACCAGCAGCTTATCTCTGTAAAACGGGAAAATATAATCAGCGTGACAGTCACCGACGTCAACGGCCTTACCTACACCATCGAATCCGAACCCAACAGCAGCGAGTTCAAGCTCGCCGGCGGCTCACCTCAGGGCAAAAAGTTAAGTCACCGTGCAAAGTCGGTATTCGACGCCCTTGTCTCTCTGCGATTCGACGACGTCTTCGGCGCGGGCTCCGAACCGAACAACCTGACCTTTAACCGTACCTACATATGCAGGCTGAATGACTCAACCGAATACATCCTCAAGCTCGCAAAGACAAAACGCAAAACTTACATCACCTGCAGCGCGATATTCACCGATACCGAAGAAATACTTCTCGATAGAAGGGATTCGGACGAACAGCTGAAGAAAAAAGAGGTAAAGCTGCTGGCCCGAGACGCCGTTGGAAAATTCAACGCAACCTGCAAAGCCTGGGTCTACGAAATACCGTCGTGGAAAGCTGAAAACCTCACCAAACCGCTCGACGATATTCTCGAAGACATCAAAAAAGAAGAAACCAAAAATTCAGAAGAATGATTCGGATTTTTTTGATTTTTAATCTTTGCCTTTTCTTTCAATATCTTTGAGCAAAACATTCGCCGGCGATTTCTTGATTTCCTCTGCAAATGTTGAAAGGCAGTCTGAAAGTTTTTTAAGCCCGTGCGTCTCGGCGACAGGTATATCATTTTTGCCGCTTTCTTCCATCGACCTGACCACATACTCCACTGAAATCATCGAGACATCGACAGCCGGCTGATACGCATCTTCCTTGCCCTCGCTGCTCCTCACCTCTGACAGCACGCCGGCCTTGACTAATTCGAACAACTGCTGCCTTACAAGGCGAATCGGGATTTCCAGCTTATGTGCAACCTCTGCCGAGCTGCGAGGCTTTTGAGCCGTGCAAAAATCCTTCACTAGTGCGTGCGTAATTTCAAGCGAAATCAGTTTCTTAAATGAATAGCTCGTCTGCAGGCAGTCCGGCTCGAACTCGTACGTCTCTACATTCTGATGTGCAAACGAAAGCTCCGCGCCGAACAAAACTACCAGCCAGCTAAGATATACCCACAGCAGGAACAACGGCAGCGCCGCGAAACTACCGTAGATTGCACCGTACCTGGCCGCGCCGATTTGAGAAGCGATATAGCCCCACTGGACCAGTTGAAATATAGTTCCTCCGATAATCCCCGCAAACAGAGCGGACCTGAAATGGACTTTTGTGTTCGGTATGAACATGTAAACGAACGTAAACACCAGCCAGATAGCGCAGTAAGGCAGCAGCCATATTATAAAGACCACTAAAGGGCCGAGGAAACCGAGAACAGGGTAAGCACCTGCCGCATCCTGCAGCCTGCTGCTTACGATGACCGTCATACTGCTGGAAACCACCAGCATAAAAGGGCAAAGCAGCACCAAAAACAGATAGTCACTTAACCGCCTTGAAAAACTCCTTGGCTTTTTTACTCCCCATATCGTATTAATCGAATTCTCAACGTTGCCTAATAATCTCAGCACAGCAAGCAGCAGGAAAATCACACCGACCCCGGCGATAAAACCGCCGTTGGCGTTCGACAGCAGCGTATTGGCGAAGGTAATTATCTTATCCGCCACATCTTCCTGGCCATACAGCCATCCCCTCACCCGTTCATCGAGAAGTTTCTCGTATCCGAACCCCTTTGCGATACCAAACAGAAGCGCGATAATCGGAACTATCGTAAGCAATGTAAAATAAGTCAAAGCAGACGCGCGGAACTTGCACTGGTCCTCGATAAATCCGCGGATGGACAAAAGAAAGGTGCGAAGCTGCTTAAACAAAAATGATTTCGAACGAGGCAGCTTGTTCAGACGCAATCGCCATATCTCGGTCGTCAGAAAATGCGTTATCTTCGACAGCATAATTACCTGCTCCTTAATGTATACATCCCTGCTTTGTCCCCTCAGATTATCCTTTGAACCGACAACCCCGTCAAACACTTAATTACCATCCCGGCCGAAGCAAAAAATCTTTGTGGTTATAGCCGGCTTATAATAAGCCCTTGCAGACAACAACAAAAGGCGTCATAATTACGGCTGTAACGGCGTCTGAATCCCAAAATATTAAAAGTTTTAATTTTAGCTGACTTTCCCGGCCGGATGGAGCGTTTCGTGTAATGGGCGGAAAAATTAAAAAAAAGCTGATAATATTCGTATCGGGCTTTGGCTTAATTGCATTGGCGCTCTTTGCTGTGTCACTTTATATATTGAGCAAACCATTAAAAAGCAAAGTTGTTCGAATCCATGACGTGGCACATAGAAAAACGATACTGCTCAAAAATGCCCCGGATACATTTACTACTCACATTTCTCTGTTTATCACCGGCCACCTGGATGGAACTGCAATGATACACCAGTGCCGTGTAACCGGTAAAAAGGACACAACTTACTACATTAAAGAAGGAGACGTATGTTTTAAAATATCGAGAGATTGGTATGAAAATGAATGTATAATCGAATATGAACCAATTAACGTTGCATCCGGCGAATTAACAATAGAATACAGCTTCGGCTTTCTGGACTCGCAATGCGAAAATACAACTGCACCGGACACCGTACCCCGTCTTTTCGACGAAATAAGAGCCGGAAACCTTGAACAGGTAAAATCTCTGCTGGCAGAAACGCCGCAGCTGCTCAATGCATACTATGAAGGCGTTAATCCTTTACACCTTGCGACCATATACGGACACAAGGAGCTATCCGAATTCCTGATTAACAACGGCCTTGAAGTAAATGATAAGACGGCTTATGGCAGTTATACTGCATTGCATATGGCGGCCGCGCATGGGCACACCGACCTGGCCAAATTCCTGGTCGATAATGGAGCTGATGTAAACGCACTGGACTATTCCTGCCAAACCCCTCTATACCTGGCGGCCGACAGAGGACACATAGAAATCGTTGATTTTCTCATCTCGAAAAAAGCGGACATGGAAACTGTCGAGAAAACTTTTGGCTGGACTCCACTCCATGTAGCCGCCATTCGCGGACATCATCAGATAGTAGAGCTGCTTCTATCCAACGGCGTAAACGTCAATACCGGGGACAATAAGGGCAGAACAGCTCTCGACCTGGCCCTTGATAATCACCGTCAGGAGATGGCTGACCTGCTGATAAAATATATGGACTCATCCGAGTAAGACGCCATACCTACCGTCGAAAGGCGTCCATCAGTTGTGTAAACTCATCGAACAGATAGCTCGAATCGTGCGGCCCAGGCGACGCCTCCGGATGATACTGAACACAAAACGCCGGAACATTCCTGCAGCGGAAACCCTCCAGCGTATTATCGTTGAGATTCATATGCGTTATCTCGACGTCCTTATCTCTTAACGAATCTATATCGACGCAAAACCCGTGGTTCTGACTTGTAATTTCTATCGCACCTGTCCTGAGGTTCTTGACCGGATGATTCGCGCCGTGATGCCCGAACTTCAGCTTATAACTGCTGCCCCCGAGCGCAAGACCGAGAAGCTGATGCCCTAAACAAATCCCGAAAACCGGCACCTTGCCAAGCAGACCTCGTATAGCATCGATTGCATACGACACCGGCCCGGGGTCGCCAGGCCCGTTACTCAAGAAAACTCCGTCAGGCTTCTGCTGCAAAATCTCCTTAGCCGTCGATTGCCCCGGCATCACAATCACCTCACAACCGTGCGACCGCAGCAGCCGCAGAATATTCTGCTTGATGCCGTAATCCAGCGCCGCCACTTTATATTTGGTCGCCGGCTTGAGCTCCTCATCCTTGATTACGTCCACCACCCCCTTGTCCCACTTATAAGGCTTCTTCACGGCGACGCTCTTTACAATGTCCCTGTCAACCAACCCGGGATATTTGGCGAGTTTCTCTTTCAATACATTTATCCGCTGCTCAGCCGAGCTGATAATCCCGCGCAGTGCGCCCATCTGGCGGATATGCTTGACGAGTTTGCGCGTATCAATCCCTTCGAGTCCGACCACGTTATTCTTCTTGAGGTATTCGCCGAGAGTATGTTTATTCCGCCAGTTGCTCGGGTACTCGCAATATTCCCTGACCACGAACCCGCTGGCAAAAATCCTGCGAGACTCCACGTCCAGCGAATTCGTCCCGTAGTTGCCTATCAGAGGATACGTCATCGTAATAATCTGCTCATGATACGACGGGTCGGTCAGTATCTCCTGGTAGCCGGTCATCGCCGTATTGAACATGACCTCACCGCACCGGGTGCTCTTTGCCCCGAAGCTCCTGCCCTTGAACACCGTCCCGTCTTCTAATAACAATACCGCGTTCATATTTAAATCCTTTGTCATTCCTGCGTAACCAGGAATCCAATTCGTTTAGCAGTCGCCGGTCTGCCCGCCGTAGTCTCGACGAAGACGGGTACGGCGACTTGGTTAGCCCCCAGGTTTATCCTGGGGGTTTTATATTAAAAACTCGTCGCACAGCGACTCCACACCTTTACATTTTTACTTTTAACTTTTTACTTACTTATAATACAACTGCACCGCCTTAACATCTACCTTCTGTTTCCGCAGCGCGTCTATCGCCTTGACCACTGCCATCGCCCCGCGCATCGTCGTCACATAAGGCACCTGCCTGTCGAGCGCCGTCCGCCGTATAGAGAACGAATCGGTGATTGTCTGCTTACCCACAGTGGTATTGATAATCAAGTCAAGCTCTCTGTTGATTATCAAATCCACAACGTTAGGCCGCCCTTCAATCACCTTCAGCACAAACTCCGCAGGAACATTATTATTTATAAGATTTATGCACGTCCCCTTGGTCGCGGCAATCTTAAATCCCATCGCCGCCAGGTCACGCGCCACCTGTACGCTCCTTGGCTTATCCGCGTCCTTAACGCTGATAAAAATCTTACCCTCCGTCGGCAGCGTATTGCCCGCCGCTATCTGGCTCTTGGCAAATGCAATCCCGAAATCACTGCTGATTCCCATCACCTCCCCGGTACTCAGCATCTCCGGCCCGAGCAGCGTATCAATACCCGGAAATTTCAGAAATGGAAACACCGCCTCTTTAACAGAAAAGTAACTACGCTCGACCTCTTTTGTAAAGCCCAGCTCATCTAATGTCATACCCGTCATTACCTTCGCCGCTAATTTCGCCAGCGGTACACCTATCGCCTTGCTGACAAACGGTATCGTTCGCGACGCTCGCGGGTTAACTTCGAGTATGTAAATCTCGTCGTCCTTAACGGCGAATTGAATATTAAGAAGTCCCTTAACCTTCAATTCTTTGGCAAGCTGCTTCGTCTGCTTCTTAATCTGCTCTATGACCTTCTTTTTCAGCGAGACCGGCGGCAGCACGCACGCACTGTCACCCGAATGCACACCCGCCTCCTCGATATGCTCCATTATCCCGCCGATTACCACGCGATTACCGTCGCTTATCGCATCGACGTCCAGCTCCGTCGCGTCATCGAGAAATTTGTCTATAAGAATCGGATGCTCGCCCGATGCCTCAATCGCGTTAGCCACGCACGCCTTCAGCGACGTCTCGTCGTGCACAACCTCCATCGCCCGCCCGCCGAGTACAAAACTCGGCCGAATCAACAGCGGATAACCTAAGCGCTTGGCGATTTTCAAAGTCTGCTCATAGTTCATCGCCGTGCCGCTGTAAGGCTGACGCAGCTTCAGTTTTGTGACCAGCCGGTTAAATCGCTTGCGGTCCTCAGCAAGGTCGATACTGTCCGGGCTCGTCCCGATGATTTTCACGCCCGCCTTTTCCAGCGACACCGCCAGTTTCAAAGGTGTCTGCCCGCCGAACTGAACAATCACTCCGTCGGGCT
>Ga0315537_1001762_pt1 | contig 16788 bp, 11 predicted proteins | sample SalMarSW160270MG_FD_203091 | JGI IMG/M metagenome (GOLD analysis project Ga0315537, IMG submission 203091) | Salt marsh sediment microbial communities from the Plum Island Ecosystem LTER, Massachusetts, United States - Salt Marsh Sediment SW1602-70 ... | reverse complement strand
TTTCAGGAAGATAGTTATAGATTCGAAAGATTTGGACATGGTTTATTTCGGTGAGAAATTCGAATTTGCAGCAATGCATAAGCTCTGGAACGATGATTTCTCCGAGGAGCAGAATCTCGAGGTTTTCGGAAAATGCGCAAACCCCGCCGGTCACGGCCACAACTATATCGTTGAGGTCACGATAAAAATGCCGGTGCGTAAAAATGATTTCCATATCAGCGATTTTGAAAAAGTAGTTGACAACGAGCTGATAAAACTCGTTGACCATAAGAATTTAAATGCCGACGTTAGCCAGTTCAGCAGAACCAATCCCACCGTTGAAAATATTGCAGCTTTCGCATGGAACAAACTCGTGGGCAAATTCGGCCAGGCGGCTCTTCATTGTGTTACGGTTTGGGAAACCGAAAAGACATACAGCTCGTACTACGGCCCACGCAATAGCGAATAACGTAACTCCAGGACAAAGTGAAACTGAGTTTCGGACTAATACAATTCCAACAATGTTTGATTCTGAATAAAAGGTGATTCGAACAAACAAACACAAACTAACCGGCGGGATATTGCTGTTTACGACATTATTTTTTTTATACAGTCTGGCAAGTCCCGGCAACCTGCCCGGTGACACGGAGATACGCTGGTCGGTTTCCAGGCAAATTCTTCGCAGCGGAACTTTTTCGCTGGAAGAGGACTTCCAAACACGCAATTGTGCAATTGGTGTGGACGGGAAGCGCTATGCAGTATCCGGCCTTGGGCAGTCGTTTTGTCTGCTGCCTTTCGCCGGGCTTGGTTTCATCTTGGAGAAGGTTACACCGCTCAGTGCCGATGTATCGGATTTGTTAGCACAGTTTCTGGCCTCGGTAATTCTCTTTGGCGGCATGGGGGCAGCAGGGGTCTGGATTTTTTGTCACCTGACGCTTTCGCTTGGTTACAGCCGGAGGACATCGCTTATCGCTGCAGCTGTACTGGGTTTTGCTACGATGCACTTTCATTATTCGGTAAATACACAGGAGCAGACACAGATAACCCTGCTGTTGGTCCTGGCAATATGGTTAATGGTCAAGTATTATCAACAACAGCGTTTTGTTTACGTGTGGCTATTCTGCGTGGTGCTGGGGCTTTGTCTTTTGTTCAGGCCGTCATCGGTCTGGGCGGTTCTGCCCATATACCTGGTAGCCCTCGGCGGTGAAGTGTTCACGTCAGAAAAAACATTGCGGGCCAGAAGGGTAAGCAAATGGCTGGCAGCGGGTGTTTGCGGAACGGGCAGTTTCCTTGTGCTTCTGGGTTGGTATAACTATGTCCGGTTTGGCAGTGTTTTTGAAAGCGGCTATGGGCTATCTACAACCACGTCGCTGGGCGGCCACGGGCTGTTTGAAAGCTCACCTTTGCCAACTCTGGCAGCGATGCTGTTCAGTCCGGGAAAGAGCATATTCCTCTACAATCCGGTCCTTTTACTCTTTCCGTTCTGTATCTATGGTTTTTACCATCGTCATAAGGTAGTGGCTCTGGCCATTACAGCCGCGATTATAAGCAATCTTGTGTTCCACAGCTTTTTCACAGCCTGGGCCGGCGATTATGCCTGGTCAATCAGATATCAAGTGCCGCTGCTGCCGTTCTTAATTTTGCCGATGGTGGTTTTGTTCGGCAGAGGAGTGAAAACTACGGCAAAAATTTTAATCATAACACTGATATCAATAAGCTGCGTTATACAGTTGGCCTCAGTAGCATACAATTTCAATCTTGAGTTCATCCAAAATCCTAATCATCACGTAATTGCTGATAATTACGTTTGGGACTGGTCGCAGTCTCATTTGCGGAAGCGATTTGAAAATATTATCGGACACATAACCGGTAACCGCACCTTTAGCTCTGTGAAGGTAATGAATGAAGAGCCGACGCTGCTGAAGTTCAATCGGACTAAGCAGGAGGTACAAACCGCCTATTGTGTAAATTTCTTCCCCTTTAAGGCAAAGAGTACGTTGAATTCGCAGAGGCTGTTTTATCCGCTATTGTGTCTCTGGCTTGCTTTGTTAGTGCTTTTTTGGGTGGCGGCGTTCAAACTAATTCGGTTCTTCATAAGATTGAAGACAGATAACAGAGAACAGATGACGCGGGGTGGTACGCCTGAGAGGAAATCAGGAAAAGACAAAATTATCATTATATTCTAATAACCCGATAATCCGATAACCTAATAACCTGATAATCCGATAACCTAAAGCTATGTTCTTTATTTGCCGATACTTATGGTGTAAGAATACTGCCGGTCAATCCATGCCAATCAGAGGTGAGCATCAATACAATTGGTGCGGCTATGACCGTAAGAAAAAGGTTTCCACAGAAAAATCGGGTATGATAGTCAGGCTGTATTTGTTCGTATGCGCAGCCGACGGGGACGGAGTCTAATCAAATAGATTCCGCCAAAAGACAACGGATCTACGATATTGATTATTGCTTTAATGTTCTGCAAAATGGAGATTAGGCAGAAATAACAATAGAAAATTCTTAAGTGGATTTGATATGACAGTATTGATTACAGGCGGGGCAGGTTTTATCGGCTCTCATCTGGCCGAGCGGCTGCTCAAAGATGGCAATAAGGTGCTTGTCATCGACAACCTCAGCACCGGCAGTTTGGAAAATATCGAAAGTTTCAAAGAGCATACCGGCTTTGAGTTCGTTGAAGGTGACATCCGTAACGCCGAGCTGATAGGACCCCTGGTTGAGCAGAGCGAAGCGGTCTTTCATCTGGCTGCTGCTGTTGGTGTCAGGTTGATAGCCGAGGACCCGGTACATACGATAGAAACCAATATCGGCGGCACCGAAATAGTGCTGGATATAGCCAACAAATTCGGCAAAAAAATTCTGATTGCTTCAAGCAGCGAAGTGTACGGCAAAAGTGAGGCAGTTCCATTTCGTGAAGATGACGACATTGTGCTCGGCAGCACGTGTCTATCGCGGTGGTCGTATGCCTGCAGTAAGGCGATAGACGAATTTCTGGGCCTGGCTTTCTATCAACAGTATGGATTGGGCGTAGTAATCGGCAGGTTCTTTAATACAATCGGGCCGAGGCAAACAGGTCAGTACGGCATGGTTGTGCCGCGATTCGTTCAAAGGGCGTTGAAAAATGAGCCGGTCCTGATATACGGGACGGGCAAGCAAACACGATGCTTCTGTTATGTGGCCGACCTCGTAGAGGCGGTTATCAGCCTGATGAAGCGTGAGCAGGCAGCAGGTAAAGTATATAATATCGGTTCGAGCGAAGAGATTGCCATTGAAGACCTGGCTGATAGAATTATCAAAATGACAGGCAGTAAAAGCAAAAAGCAATTTGTGCCCTATGAAGTTGCTTACGGAAGGCCTATTGAGGATATGATGCGGCGAGTGCCAAACCTGGAGCGAATCAAAAAAACTATCGGCTGGGAACCGAAGACAAGCCTGACCGAAACGTTGCAGCTAATTATTGATAACGAAAAGCGTAAAAAGGACTGAACATTATGAAAAAAGCATTGATTACCGGTATTACCGGGCAGGACGGCTCTTATCTTGCCGAGCTGCTGCTGGAAAAAGGTTACCAGCTCTGGGGTATCATGCGGCGAAGCTCGTCGTTTCATACAGGCAGAATTGACCATTTGTATAAAGACCCGCACGAACATCCACGACTTAGGTTGGTTTATGGGGATTTGACCGATGGTAATAACCTCTCAACAATTATTAACGAGATTCAGCCGGACGAGGTCTATAACTTAGGCGCACAAAGCCATGTTCGGGTAAGTTTTGATATGCCTATCTACACGGCTGATGTGGATGCTCTTGGGACACTTCGGCTCCTTGAGGCAATCCGTTCCAGCGATAAGCCGGCCAAGTTTTATCAGGCCTCCAGCAGCGAGATGTACGGCAAGGTCGTCGAAGCACCGCAAACAGAAAAGACGCCGTTTTATCCGCGAAGTCCGTATGGTTGTGCGAAGGTGTACAGCTTTTGGCAGACAATAAACTATCGAGAGGCTTATGGGTTATTTGCCTGTAACGGGATTTTGTTTAATCACGAATCGCCGAGGCGAGGCGAGACATTTGTTACTCGAAAAATTACACGAGCGGCGACGAGAATTAAATTGGGCCTGCAGGACAAACTCTTTTTGGGCAATCTGGAGGCAAAACGAGACTGGGGTTTCGCCGGCGATTATGTCGAAGCAAACTGGCTTATGCTCCAGCAGGACAAACCGGACGACTATGTTGTGGCCACGGGCGAAAGCCATTCGGTCAGGGAATTTGTGGACGAGGTCTTTGGCTATCTTGAACTGGATTGGCAAAAGTACGTCGAAATCGACCAGCGGTATTTTAGACCGAGCGAAGTTGACTACCTGCAGGGCGATGCGAGCAAGGCAAAAAAGGTTCTCAAGTGGGAGCCGAAAGTAACCTTTAAGGAGCTTGCGAGATTGATGACCGATGCCGATATGGAAATCGCCGAGAACGAGAAAATCATTGAAGACCATCAGAAAACAAAACAATGAGCACTTTTTTTGAGAACAGACGAGTTGTTGTTACCGGCGGGGCCGGTTTCTTAGGGGGTTACGTTACTGAAAGGCTGAAAAAACGGGGCTGTAAAAATATCCTTGTGCCGAAGATAGAAGAATATGACCTGGTCAGCATAAATGACATAAGTCGGATGTACGACGATATGAAGCCGGATATTGTCATTCACTTGGCTGCGGTTGTGGGCGGCATCGGCGCCAATCGCGAACATCCGGGCGAGTTTTTCTATAAGAACTTAATGATGGGTGTTCAGCTCATCGAGCAGGGCAGACTACGAAACATTGAGAAGTTTGTTGCGATTGGTACGGTTTGTGCATATCCGAAATTTACGCCGGTGCCGTTTAAGGAAGAAAATATTTGGAACGGGTATCCGGAGGAGACTAATGCACCATACGGACTGGCCAAGAAAATGCTGCTTGTTCAATCGCAATCTTACCGGGCCGAATATGGTTTTAATTCGATATTTCTGCTGCCGGTAAATCTTTACGGGCCCGGCGATAATTTTAACCCCGCCAGCAGTCATGTGATTCCCGCGTTGATAAAGAAATGTGTTGATGCCATTGATAGTGGCGCGGATTATATTGACTGCTGGGGGACAGGGAGTGCTTCGCGTGAGTTTATTTATGTCGCCGATGCTGCTGAGGGAATTCTTTTGGCGACGGAACATTACAACGGCCCTGAGCCGGTCAATATCGGTGCCGGATTTGAAATAACGATAAAAGAGCTTGCTGAAAAGATTGTCGAGCTTACGGGCTTTACCGGTGAAATCCGCTGGGACAGCTCCAAGCCGGATGGTCAGCCGAGGCGGCGGCTGGATGTCTCAAAAGCCAAAAAATACTTCGGCTTTGAGGCCAAAACCCCCTTCGATGAAGGCCTTAAAATGACAATAAACTGGTATCGAAAACATAAAAATGAATATCGAATATCGAACAAGGAATGATGAAAGAAAATAGTTCACTTCGACCCAGCAACGCTGGGTTCCGATCGATACCCGCCGTTGGCGGGTCGAAATTCCCTGTTCAGCATTCATTATTCATTTCAAATATTTAGCCCCACGTTTTACGTGAGGTTCCAAGTATTTTCAATAATGTTCAAACGATTCTTTATATTACTTTTATTGTTGTGTCACTGCGCCTTGGTTAGTGCCAGCCCCGTCCCGTCTTCGACGGGCGGGGCCAGGGAAAATCTGGCACTACGCAAAAGTTACACACTCTCGCCGAAACCTAATTATCATTTGTGCACCGACAGGTCCGATGTAGTTCAACTCACCGACGGTAGAACATCCGGCAGTCAATGGACGAACAAAAGCACAGTAGGCTGGCAGAAAGCCGAACCGGCTGTGGAAATCGTGATAGACCTCGGTAAGAAGTCCGCTATTTATGAAGTCCGTATCCACACCATTGGGGGAGGCTTCGCAGACGTAGAGTTTCCTGAATTTGCCGCTGTGTTATTGAGTGATAACGGCCGGGAGTTTCGATTTGCCGGACTGGTGAGTAGTAAAGATTTGGAAAACGTCCGGGCACGCGGCTACCGTGGAGTCTCCCGTACGATGAACGTCGGAAACATAAACGCCCCGGGACGATACGTCAAGCTGGTAATACGGCCAAAATGGCGTTATGTATTCCTTGACGAAGTAGAGGTACTCGGCGATTCACTTTCGGCAGTAAAAAATGTTAAACTTCGAAATGACCTCGAAGTATTCACGAGTTCTGAAGAGCTACTAAAAAGAATTTACGATTACCTGCAGTTGCGTGAAAACGCTGCCGCGGCACTGGAAAGTACCAAAACGAACCCGTCGAAGCTATCCGGCCAATTCAATGAGAAAATATTTTCTGAACTTGAAAGACAGGCCCAAAAAGCAGATACACCTACAAAACTGCTTGCTATAAAGGAGCAGGTAGGCAAAACCCGGGCCGGAATATACAAGGCGGTGTATGAAAAGCTATTCGTGTGCCTCTCGGCAAATCCGATGGAGATTGTATTTGAAAAAGAGATGTTCCTTGGCGAAAATGCCAAGGACATAAACATTCAAATGTGGCAAAATGAATACGAGTCGGCCGCATTTAACATTATTAACTGCTCTGATGAAGTGATGACGATGGCCGTTTCTATCTCGCCGTTGCTTAGCTCTGCCGGCGAGAAAATCGACAGTAACAAAACGTTCACAGTGAGAAGAGCGATATACGTTAAAGGCAGTACGGTCGGCTCAATAGCCGATGCCCTTGTTTTACAGGCGGAGCGTCCCTTTAATTTGCAGCCGGGCGAACTGACACAAATATGGTTGACGATATTTAATCCGACGTTGACGGCCGGCAGCTATAAAGGCCGAGTCGGCATTTTGACAAAAACCGCAAATGGGGAAAATCTGCCGACAGAAACTATTCCCGTTACCATAGAGGTCCAAAAGCATAAATTTCCTGAGAACGTTGCCCTTAATTCCTGCAACTGGTCGTATTATAAAGTTGCTTCCGCGGCCGAGATGGCTGAAGACCTTCGTAATCATCATATTAACGTTTATACTGTTCCCCCGCAGGACCTGCCTTTTCTTCGATTTTCATCGGACCGGCCCGGCGTTGTCAGAAAACCGAATTTCGCAAATTTAGATAAAGCTCTTCGGTATCATAATTACGCCGGGACATACCTGCTTTGCCTGGACTTCAATAACAGTAAGAAAGACCACGGCCGATTCGGGAACGTCAAATGGATGACTCCGGATTGGAAGGCTGTTTTTTCACAATGGCTGAAAAATTTTGTAAAGCATCTCAAAAATGCCGGCGTCGGTTACGATAAGTTCGCGCTGTATCCGTTTGATGAGAGCCTGTGCGATGATTTTTATAAACTGGCCAAACTAATCAAGGCCACAGACCCGAAAGTAAGAATCTACGCCAACTCCTTTGGTAAAGGCCCTAAAGAATTTTCGCGATTTCGAGAGCTTATCGATATATGGTGTCTTCAGGACAGCCACTGCGAGCTAAATCCCCAATGGCTGGAGCAGATAAAAGACTTCGGAAAGCAAGTATGGACGTACGAGTGTTTAAGGCCAATGAAAGCCAAAGACCCTTATTCGTATTATCGACTTCTGCCGTGGCGTGCTTTTAAGCGAGGGCAAACCGGGGCCGGCTTCTGGATTTACTACTACGGACTTAATTTTAAGACCGGTGCCGTTCCGTGGGATGATACTCTAAGACCCAGGGGCTTTTCCGGTGTCGTGTACGGCAGGAGTGGCAGCCCTGTGCCAGGACTTACCGAGAACATCGTCCCATCACGGCGTTGGGAAGCATGGCGAGAGGGAGTTGAGGATTATCAATATCTTTTCGAAGTACAAAAAGCCATAGACCTGATTAGTACTGAAAATCCGGCCAGAGCGAAACAAGCGCAACAATCTCTTAAAGCTACAATTGATTATGTGTTAAGAAATTCCCACGATTGTGATGCTGTTTATCAGGCCCGGAGAGAGCTTACTAAGATTCTGCTGGAATTTAATAATGCAAGATAGAGCAGCACTGGAAACTTTCATAAAGAGTAGTAGTTATACAAGCCCGCAATATATTAAGAGACTAAAATTCATATTTTCTGCGATATGTCACTATGCTCAGTTCAAAAACAAGTATATTGAAGACCTTGAAATTTTAGAGTTCGGATGCGGTACCGGAGGGATCACATTTCCATTGGCTTCTCTGGGCTCTCACGTAACGGCATTCGATATTGACCCGTCGGCGGTGTCCGGCATCTCAGAGCGTATTCAGAAAGAGAAGCTCAACAATGTCATTGTTACGCAAGCGGACGGCCATAGCTTCGATGACAACAAGAGCTATGATATGGTCATTGCCAGCGAGGTTCTCGAACATGCTGTCAACCCCCGGGAGTTTGTACGAAGAATCAGGGCCCGGGTGAATAAGGGCTCCTGGCTAATTGTAACTATTCCCAACGGGTATGGACCATGGCAGCTTAAGAGAAGGTTATCAATCATTGCTTATCTTCGCAGGAATAATTGGCTGCGTCGTATTGTTGCCAAGAAGCCTTATATTACAGGCCAAGAGCATTGTCAATTTTATACCAGGAAAAGATTTCTTAAGATGCTTTCCGAGTTTTCCTTCAGACTTAAAGATTTTGGTAAATCGGACTCCATATTAGCCATTTTTGAAACGAGACGGGGTCCTCTCTTTGGCAAAGCAGACGTGCGGCTTGCAGATATTTTACCATGGTGGCTGGCAAGCGGCTGGTATTTTGTGTTTGAAGCGGAATAAATTAGATGTCGTTACGAAAACGGATAATAATGAACGCGGGCTCGAACTGGGCCAGCACGTTAGTGGCCGCGGTAGTTGGGCTGGTACTGGTTCGATTTATGCTGCGAGGCCTTGAGGCAACCGGCTATGGTGTCTGGGCTTTGCTGGCTACGGGGCTGCGCTACCCTATGATTCTTGAGAGGGCATTTGTATTAGCGATAAATCGTTTTGTGGCTTTTTACCGCAGCGACACAAAAGAATTAAATCGTTTTGTCTCGGCATCATTTATAATACTGACGGCGTTGGCGGTTTTGACTGTCGTAGCTGCGGTTCTGCTGTCCTTTGTAATTTCAGATATATTCTCGGCAATCACCGCTGAATTTGCACGCGATGCCAGGATTACGTGCATTCTGGTTGGCGTTACATTGGCCTTCAAGATGTTAGAGGCGAACTTCAGCGGGACATTACAGGGCTGTCAGTACTACACCAGTTATAATGCTGTTGTAATTACAGCTAATCTGCTCCGGGCAGTTCTTACAATAGGGCTGCTTGTGGTTTGGAAGAGTATAATCGCCGTCCAGTTAGCGTTCGGGATTACGGCGGCAATATCTGCACTGTCGATGTTTTTTGTTGCACGAAGGTCGGTTGCCGGTTTGAGCGTTAACGTACGGCTGATTAACAGAAAAACGCTGCAAGAGCTGTGGCGATATACGTCCCACTCGATAGGACGCTCGGGCAGCTCAATTTTTATGTATAGCACCCTGGCACTATTGGTCGGGCGAGCTGGTACCGCGGCGAACGTTGCAGCGTACGATATCGCCTCCAGGATTCCTGGGTTTGTCCGTGGATTTCTGGCGGCGACGCAGGTCGTTTTCCTGCCGGCTGTTTCGGATCTTTGGGCAAAAGGCCGAGTCAAAGCAATAAAAGCAGTCGTCAAGAAAGGAACTCGTATAAGCTCTGTTCTGTCCTGTGCCCTGCTGCTTTTGCTGTTTGTCTTCACGGAAAAAATTCTGGCTCTCTGGCTCAAAGGTGCCGTCCCGGAAGGAACAGTTTGGGTGATGAGAGTGTTAATCATATCGGTTCTTCCGGGCGGGCTTTTTGAAATATGGCTGCCGGCATTGGTCGGAATGGGACATCTGCGAGGGCTGACCATTGCGTCAATTGCGGCTGCAGTAATCGCTATTTTACTGGAACTGGTACTTTTGCGGGGTTTCGTTGCCGTCCCGATGGCACCGGCGATAGCGCTGGTGGTCGTCTTGTGGGTCAAAACGGGACTCTGGCTGCCCTTTTACGGTCTGCAAAAATTAGGGATACGTCCCTACGAGTACTTGAAAGACAGCTTGTACCAGCCATTAGCGGCAAGTCTCGTTTCGATCATAGCACTGTGGGTGCTGAACAGCGTTCTTTTGAGAGGGAACGTTCATTGGATGGTGATGCTTACATTGTCCACCGTTGTTGTAATGGCAAGTTTCACAGTTATTTCATTGCGGAAAGAGACGGCTGATTTAATCCTCGCGATGAGAAAAAATTTCGATGGCAAAAAGGAATATCGAAGACGATGAAAGTCCTTGTTATTAATCAATGCTCTACCAACAAAGGGGACAGAGCCGTCCTGTTTTTCGTGCTCAGAGAGCTGGCCCGCAATGGTGTTGATCAAGTTACGGTATCCGCAAGTAATCCGGAATATTGGGAAGACAAACCGGACTTTCCTGAGAGGGGTGTGCGAGTTATCCCCTGGGGATGGGATAATTCCCGCAAAAAAGGTGTCGGCTTTTTGGGTAAAGTAATTCATCGAATACAAAAGGTGATACTCAAGAGACGAATTAATTTCCCCCTGGTACGTAACGCCTTGATTGCAGGCAAACGTCCGTGGTATCTTAGGCTTCTTGTCAATAAGCAATTCGCCGAAGCTGTTAAGGACGCTGATATAGTCCTCAGTACAGGGGGCCATCACATAACGACTATGTTCGTGCCCGATGCGGTTACACCGCAAATATTCGATATGGCGGCAGCTTTGCTTTACGATAAGCCGTTGGTACTCTGGTCGCAATCTATCGGCCCATTTGGCTTTAAGTCACCGAAGAGCAGATTGATGGTGCAAAAAATACTTTCCGGTGCCTGCCGAATATTTATCCGCGACGAGGCCTCGGCAGAGCAAATAAAAAATTTGGGGATTTCCCTGGAGCATGTATCGAAGACACGCGAGTCTGTATTCGGCCTGTGCGACATTGTGAAATCACGAATCAGGCCCAGTGACCGCGCAGAAGTAATGGGAGTTGCTGTTTACGTGCACACACGTGCTAACCGGCTCAAAGAACACGAAGAACACCGGCGCTATTTTGCATCGTTGATTGACCATGCTATAGAGGCCGGTTATAAGGTGCGTTTTTTTCCGATGGAGCTGCAAGGCACAGACCGTCCCTGCATTGAGGCCGTGATAAACAATGTTGTTCAAAAAGAAAATTGCGAAATTGTAGAGGGCTTTCCGGGAACCTCGGACCATATCAACGCCGTCGCACAGTGCAAAATGTTTGTCGGGCACAAGACCCACTCACAAATCTTTTCGTTAGTGGCTGCAACACCGCTGCTTGCGATTGCATATCATAAAAAGACCGAAGACTTTATGGCCCAGTTCGGACTCGAAAAGTACTGCATTACCGATACGCAGCTCAGCACAGAAAAATTAATAAAACTCTTCGACGAAATCAATAATAATCTGGACTCCATCAACCAAAAGGAACAAGAGATAGGCTCTAAAACTTGCATGCAGGTCAAGGAAGATTTTGCAAGGATGATTGAGCAGGTCCGAGTGGAAAAATAGAGCAGTGTTAAAACTGCCGAACCTGGAACAAAAAAATCAAAAATCGAATGAAAATACTTAATTTTCTTGATTTTTGCACTGTAATCCCATCCTTTGATTTCCGATATTCAACTTTAGGCTTTATTTCCCAACTTTAATCAGAAGCCTTATTTTTAGAGGAACCTGATGGCAACATTTATTGCAGTACTGTGTCTGATTGCAATAGTAATATGTCTGCCTCTGGTGGTCTTGAAGCCGAAGTGGGTGTTTTACATATTCCTGATATCCGTTACGTTCCACAGTATACTTGCCGGCTTCATATATAGTGCGGGTAACCTTGGTATGCCCCGCACATGGTCACCGGCGGATGTCCTGGCGTGGTTGACATTAGCGGCGGCGCTTTTCGTGCCGCGAGAGCGGCAATATCGTGCCGGCGTTATTGGAAAATGCTTCATTGTCCTAACATTAGTAACCACACTTGCGTTGATACAAGGCCTGCTAATGTATACTCAAACCGCTTTTACGTATTCGAGGGTGGCGCACTTTGTAGCAGCTATGATATTTGGGCTTAGGTACTTCACAAACTATTCTCGCGCGAATGGATTTTTGAAATTCTCGGTCGTTTTGCTCCTGGCAATGTTTGCCGTACATATTTTAATCAGATTTGGCGCATTCACACCGCGGGCCGCCGAAATTGATACTGCTACACAATTGGGAGGTGAGAGAGGTACTTATACTCTTGTTCCTTTGCTCTATCTTTCGCTGGTAAGTATTGCCATAGGCAGACTGGTAAGCAAAGTCGGCTTCCTCCCCGTATCTGTGTTTGTGCTGCTGGTCGGTATCGGCGGCATAGTGCTGAGTGAAACAAGGTCAATGTACGGGTCAATGGGTGTGCTTGCAATCGCTTCGCTTTTGTTCGTCAAGGGCAGGGCCAGAACTTTGCTTGCGTACGGGATTGTCGGCCTGCTCGTGGTGGGGGCCGCCTCTGCAATAGGTTTCGATTTCCTGGAAAGATTTCGAGCCGGCACGACAAGAACAGGCCAGGTCGAAATACCGAGTCCCTTTCAGAAAGGCACCTGGAGGGCTTTGGAACACGAAATAATCCTTTCAAGCTACAAGCAGGAACCTTATTTTATATTGACCGGCAGGGGTATCGGAGCGCTGCATCCGGCACCAGCAGGGAAAGACCCTCTGGTAGGTTTCTACCACTCAGAGTATTTAGGATGGCTGGATAGATGTGGCTTGCTCGGATTGGTAACGGTGCTCATCTTGATATTCGCTATTCTTGTGCGGAGTTTCGCTTTATCCAGAAGCGATGTCCCATATATGCGATATTACGGAGCAACGAGCTTTTTGCTGATGATAGCGTTGGCGGCAGATGGATTCTTCCATCCCATATTCTCGAATCCCCGTGCCGCACCACTGCTGATATGCTTTGCAGCTATAATGGCTAACTGGCAGGATATTTATGTAAGCTTCTATCAGGAACAAGAGGTTCCTGAGGAAAGCCAAGCGTATCCTGAGCTTACTTATGCTTAACTCCACCGTGTATTGAATGTAACTCGGAGTACCTTCCCAATTACAGCAGGAAAGGAAAAATTATCAATGCGCGTATTGATGGTGGCCGGTGCAAGCACAGGCGGCTTATACGCGTACACCGATGCATTATGTAGTGGTTTGTGCGGGGCCGGTGCGGAAGTAACGGTACTAACCAACTCATTATGGGTGAATCTGCCAAGACCGTTCAGAGTTGAAAGACGTTTGTTTGAGTTTATAAATAAGAAAAAGCAGTGGTCACAATTGCATTGGGCCGCGGACCGATTTTACCGAAGCTTGAGAAACAGCTTGCGGCGGAACCGATTTGCTGTTCGCGAGCATTTCGATGTAGTTCATTTTCAGGGCGTTGGCACTCCGCTGCTGGACCAGTTTTTTCTAAAGCCCCTAATACGGCATCTGCCTGTAGTGCTTACCGTCCACGATATTAAGCCTCACTACGAACGTTTTGTCAGCAGGGCTTCTTTTATAAAACGGAGCCTTCAAATCCCTCACCGTTTGATAGTTCACTATGAGGATGGCAAAAGACAAATGGCTGACCACTGGGGCATTTGCACCGACCGTATAGATGTAATTCCCCATGGAATTATACCCCTGCAAAATCCCCCGGACCTGACAGCGGCACGGAAAAAATTGAACCTGCCGTCGAACTGTCAGATAATACTTTTCTTCGGCGCGATTCGTCCGAACAAAGGTCTGGATATTCTTCTCAAAGCGTTGGAAATTATCAAATCGCGTAATCAGCAGATTTTACTGGTCATTGCCGGCGGTCTTCTCGGCAGATTTAATTTCGAGTCATACTCCGATATAATTAGAAAATATGATTTGTCAGAGCATGTGCAAACCTTTATCCATTTTATTCCGGAAGAAGAGGTGGATTATTTCTTTGCGGCGTCTAACCTTGTTGTATTACCCTATTTGAAATTTGAAGCACAGAGCGGAGTATTACTTCGTGCCTATGCGCACAAAAAACCCGTAGTCGTCAGCAATATCGGGGCGATGGGGGAGCTTGTCTCCTCAGATAAGGTTGGATTAGTTGTCGAGCCCGGTGCAGTAGAACCATTGGCCCAGGCTGTTATAAACGCGCTGGATAGTCTCGATAAGTTTCAGTCCCATTACAGCCCTGAACTCGAAGAAAAATATAGCTGGGAGCATATTGCCGAGCTGACTATGCGCAGCTATGAAGCAGCTATCAGCGGCAAGCCATCCCCAAGCTGCACTTGAGGCTGCCACCCGCCGAGGCAACTATCACCAGTAAAAATCAGAGTTGAGTAGTAGAAGAATAATGAAAATAGCATACGTTGTTTCGAGTTTGAAAGTCAGTATGACCTTTGTAGTCAATGAGCTCGAAGCGCACGAAAAAGCCGGATGGCAGGTTTTGCCGTTGGTCAGTTGTAAGCCGGGCCCGCTTCAGAATTTGTCCGAAGTCATGGTCAAATGGAATAAGCGGGCTGTGTTTCGTCCCAACGTCTTTGTGCAGTTGGGCGTAACCTTACGAGAAATCACTTCACACCCGCTTCGTTTCGCAAGAATCTGTTGTTGGCTGGTCACTTTGTTGGTCCATAGTCCGCTTGAATTTGCAAAAGCACTTTATGAGCTAACAATTTCCTGCTATTTTGCCGGCCATTGCCGGCGTTTCTCAGCAGAACACATACACGTACATTTTGCCAGCCGGTCTCTCAGTCTTGGCTTGATGATTGGGATGTTGACCGACCTGCCTGTGTCCTGTACCGTTCACGCCTTTGACATATTCACCAGAAGTCCGGGCAGCTTACAAATGCGATTAGCCAAATGTAAATTCATAGCTGCCATCTCTCAATTCAATGTCGAATATCTGCGCAACACTTGCGGCAACTCTGTTGCCGATTTGTGTCATGTTGTGCATTGCGGTATAGACGTGGAAAAATTCAGGTCTGTTTCTCGTCAACCGGAACCCGGCAGAATAATTTGTGTGTGCAGACTTTACCCGAAAAAGGGTCTGGATGCTGCGATAAGGGCTTGTGCTAAACTGCGGGACAATAATGTAAAATTCCAGTTCGAGATTGCAGGAGATGGGCCGCAGCGCCGGGCCCTTGAGAAATTGATTGTACGGCTGCATTTAGCTGATAACGTCAAGCTGCTCGGCGCCAGGCCAAACGATGAACTGATGGAACTGTTTAATCAGGCATGTATATTTCTTATGCCGTGCGTTAAGACCCAGGGAGGTGATATGGACGGTATTCCCGTTGCGATGATGGAGGCAATGGCATGCGAGGTGCCGGTAGTGTCAACCGCTATATCGGGTATTCCGGAGCTGGTTAAAGACGAACTGACAGGTCGCCTGGCTCCGGAGAAAGATGTCGATGCGTTGGCGCAAATCTTAAAAGAGCTTCTTGAGGACATGGATAAAACCAGGCAGTTCGGAAAAGCCGGCCGTGAACGTGTTCTCAAGGATTTTTGTATTTCCCAAAACGCAGCAAAGCTGAGGGAGCTAATCAGAGCCTGATGCACATTCTCTATATTCATCAACATTTTGCCACGCCGGCCGGTAGCACCGGCACACGGTCGTATGAATTTGCCCGCCGATGGGTAAAAGCAGGGCACAAGGTTACCCTGATAGCCGGCCATTATGATATCGGCGGTCTGCAAGTGTCCGGCGCACTTTACCAGAAACAGAATATAGAGGGAATAAACGTAGTTGTTGTCGGGACCAAATACAGCAACAAGCAATCATATCTGCGTAGAATAACATCATTTCTGTCCTTTTGCCTTTTGAGCATTTATGCGGGCCTGAGGACTAAAGGTGTGGATGTTATATATGCATCAAGCACACCATTGACAGTTGGAATCACCGCTATGGTCATAAAATGGGCCAAACATATACCTTTTATTTTCGAAGTGCGCGACCAGTGGCCTGAAATACCAATCGAGTTAAATATCATAACCAACCGGATTCTTATCAAGATACTTTTATGGCTTGAGAAAACCATTTACAGGAATTGCTCTTCAATAATTGCTCTGTCGCCGGGCCAGGCGGATGGTATAAGAGCCGTGTTGACCCCCGACAGTCACAATCGGGGATTGACTGAGGAAAAACCGATAACGGTAATACCCAACAGCTGCGACATTGATATGTTCAGGCCGGATATCGACGGCTCAACTATTCGGCAAAGAATGGGCTGGGAAGATAAACTTGTTCTTCTCCACACAGGCGCAATGGGTAAGGTCAACGGCCTGGATTTTGTTATCAATGCCGCCGAAAGGCTCAAAGACCATAGCAACATTATCTTTGTACTAATAGGAGATGGAAAACAGAAACCATCTCTGGAAAGCAGGGTTAAAAAACTCGGTTTGACAAACGTGGAAATCTTATCCTCCGTGCCGAAACGAGAGCTGTCCGACTTATATGCTGCGGCTGATATAGGGCTCGTGATAATCAGTAATTTTCCTATTATTGAGCACAACTCCGCCAACAAATTCTTCGACTCCCTAAGCGCGGGTAAACCCGTGCTTCTGAATTATTCCGGCTGGCAAAGAAAGATTCTCGAAGACAACGAAGCGGGTTTTGGCTGCACTTTATGCAATCTCGACCAATTCGTTGAAAAAGTATTGCATCTTAATTCACATAGAAAGCAGATAGAACAAATGGGACAAAACGCCCGCCGAGTTGCTGTTGAAAAATTTAACAGAGACCAGCTGGCAAAA
>Ga0315537_1001761_pt1 | contig 16793 bp, 13 predicted proteins | sample SalMarSW160270MG_FD_203091 | JGI IMG/M metagenome (GOLD analysis project Ga0315537, IMG submission 203091) | Salt marsh sediment microbial communities from the Plum Island Ecosystem LTER, Massachusetts, United States - Salt Marsh Sediment SW1602-70 ... | reverse complement strand
GACGAAACCCGAGATCAAAAACAGAGGCTTTGAAGCTGACTTTTTCACCGCGAGTATAGATTGTTTTATCCGGGCTGATCGTAATCGGGTCGGATTCTTCTTTTATCGACAACCAATTGACGATACCGTGGAGAAACTGACGATACTCGTGATCATCGCCCACGAATCCATAACCGAAAAAGGCCCAGTGCCAATAGGGCATGGCTGAAGTCGCCAGCACCTTTCCGGCGCCGAATCGGCGATATCCCAAAATGGGGTAATCGGTTCGCTCTCCCTGCAGGCTGGCCGTCGCCAGAACCACCGAATTGGGTGTCATCGAATCGAGCGGCACCAGTGCTTCAAAGTGGGGGAGATTCTGCCATGCTTCGCGGATTCCCTGACGGCTGTCGGAAATCCTTAATGCCGGGTGGAAAAGGTTATTTTCGGCCGGCCGCCCGTTATATTTTAAATTCAGGACTTTGCTCTTTTTCCGGGTTTCGACAAAAGGCAGGTACTTATCGAGCCAGCGCGGAAAGGGCGATTTAAGGTAATTATCGCCGAGCAAAACGAACATTCCGCCACCTTTGTCTTTTAAGAAAGATTCGATAAGGGCATCTTTCGATTTTAACGAGTTAATATCAATGTTATAAAGAATTATAAGGTCGTAGCGATTAAGAGCGGCCTGCTCCGAGGGGAATGCATCCCGATAATATCCGCCGCCTTTTTTATAAACGACCTGGGTTAATTCGACCGATTCGGAATTCAACAGGAAACGATTCAAGAAGGCGTATTCCTGGTCCAGCCGGTCGGAGACAAGGAGGACTTTCATCCGGCTTTTGAGAACTGTCATCGAGAATGAACGTTTATTATTGTCAGGCGAAATCTCATCGGCAAATCCGGTTACGGAAGCGGTGAAAGCCTGCTGACCCGGTTTTTCGGGAGAAAATTTCAACTCGATTTCATCCTTAAGATTACCGGGCGGTAATGTGACATTTTTGGAGACAAGCGTTTTGTTGCCGCTCTGAATTTTGACGGCTACATTGTCATTATCCATACCCTGCCAGCTAATCTGCACTTTGACGTCGGTCGGTTTGCCGGCAAAAACAATGTTATTGTGCTCGACCTGCCCGATCGCAACATCTTTCTCCGATGAAAGAAACCCAAAGCCTATTGAATAAATGGGAGTGTTGATGTCGGGGGTGACCTCAACCGGCGAAATACCGCTGTTGGAGATTCCGTCGGATAAAAGCAACCAGGCCTCGGACGGCTGTGCCATCTCGCGCCCGGCGAGTTTGTCCAGGACTTCGCCGAGGGCAGTTTTTTCGATATCCTTCGGTTGATTACCAAAAATGTCGCCGGCAAATGAAACCTTATGAACGTCAAAAAAGTCGGCGAAATTTTCGAATCGATCCGAGGACAATAGCGAATCGACTCGTTGGGAGCGGCTTTTGTCGTTTTCGACGATATCCATGCTTTTCGAGCGGTCGACCAGTAATGTCAGCTTCGGTTTTCTTTCGAATTCCCGCCGAAATGACAAGACCGGCTCAAAAAGCGCCAAAAACAAAGCTGCCAGAGCGATAATTCTTAACGCGATCAGTATACCCCGGATTAATCTCGGTAGGGGCGGATTAGTACGGCGATAGAGATAGACGGCGAATAAAATAAAGAGAATAAAAAAAATCCCCGTTAAGAATGGCCGGCCCGTCAGGAAATTGAGCGATAAATCAGTAATACCATACATAATATCTTTTTACACATCCAGCCTGAGACCACCAACAACTTTTTTGGGAAATTTCACGCCGCCCGGGTGGTGGAAAAATCAACCATTCCCAGAAGAGAGTCGAAATATACCGAGTTTTTCAGTCCTTTGACCATTGCCAATCCCTCATGGGCAATTTCAAATGCGCGGCGATATGCGTAATCTATTCCGCCGGCTTCGGTTACGTACTCGAGGATTTTTTTAAACTGGCTCTTATCGGCGCCGTTGCCGAGAATTTTTAAGATTTCACGGCCTTTCCTTTTATCACCGTGACGCAGCGTATATATCAAGGGTAGCGTAACCTTACCGCTTATGATATCGTTTCCCGGCTCTTTGCCGGTGACATCGACATCGCCGACAAAATCCAGTAGATCATCGGCAATTTGAAAGGCCAGCCCGATTTTTTCACCGAAGGCGGAAAATTGTTTTCTGATTTTACCGTTTTTTCCGGCCAGAATGGGTCCGGCCTCGCAGCTAACCCCAAAGAGCGAGGCGGTTTTATCCGAAATAATTTTCAGGTACTCTTCTTCCGACAGATCATAATTCGAGGTCTCCTCGATCTGGCGCAGTTCGCCGACCGAAGTTCGTTCGGTCGCCACCGACACGGCCGAAACAAATTCCAGCACTCCGGTCGAAACCATCAGCCGAAATGATTTGGCAAAAAGGTAATCACCCATCAGGACCGAGATAAGATTCGTCCATTTGAAATTGACCGTTTCCATACCGCGGCGTATCCGGGCGTCGTCAACGACATCATCATGCAGCAGAGTGGCGGTGTGAATCAGCTCGATGGCGAGCGAGGCATCGATGGTGTGTTCGGTAAAGAATTCCGCCGCCCGCGAAGACAGAAACGTAAAGGCGGGGCGGATTCTTTTGCCCTGGCTGCGCATCAGGTGTCGGGCGATGGAAGTTATCAATGGTGAATCATGTTTGATACATTCGGCCAGTCGCCGGTCAAACAGATTCAGGTCAGGTTCTACCGGTTTTATCAGGCTTTTTAATTTTTTATGATCCATATATAATTTATGCCTTTGTCGTCGATGCAATAATTTTCGGCAAAACCAATTATCGGCTATTATATCGCAATTTTACTATCTTGTCAAATCAATATTTCCTGCCGAAAACAGGACATCTAAACAGCTTTAATTGAAAGCCAATCGTATTTTTATCCGATAAAAAAAACCGGCCATTTGAGGCCGGTTTTTTGTGTTTAATCAGTGATTAACTTAAGGCTTTAATATCATCCAGAAAGGCTCCGAGCCGGAATGAGCCGGCTTGGTTTGCGGGGCGATAACCGAATCGGGATGATTGCTCGTCGCGGCGAGCGATAACTGAATAGAATCCATACCGGCCATGTTAACGTCATCGTAGATATGACCGGAATTTAAAGGACGGGCAAAAACAACGGTCCAGTCGTGCGCAGTAGGATTATACTCTGCGATTGACCTGACATCATTGAGACTTCGACTGGTGTCCAAATAGAATAGTGTAGAATCAATCACATACCCAGGCATGATATAATTTTCCGGCCAGGTCGTATCGCTAAGCAAGGCATCATTCTTGAACGTTACCGCTTTATCCCAGTATAGTACCGGCACCTCGATCTCAACAGAATCTTCATGCATCCATTGCGGTACCCCGTAATTATTGTTATCTCTTATGGCATAATCATTGATAGTGGCATCAGCCGCACTACCAGTACCCGAGAGCCATTCATCAATCGCCATTCTGGCCGGGACAGATGCCGTCGCCATCCATTTCCATACGTCCGCATGTCCGCCGCCGGTGGTTTTCATGCCATCGGCATGACACATAGTGGCGCAATCGGCCATTTCCGTACCATTATCTTGCGCGTCAAATATTATAAATAACATATCCTGTCCGATAAGATTGAGATAATCCCATATATTTGGCAGCGCCATTTTCTTAAAACGATTGGCAAGGGTATCAGCGCCCGACGGATCATGCCAGCGCAGCCAAAGATAAAGTGTGTCTGAATTCAGAATGGCTTTCATTACCAAATCCTGTTCGCCCAGGCTGTTGTTTTTCCCATAAGTATTTGCGTCGTGACCAATTCTTACCATAAAAGAATCGACATTCGACCATGTCGCCTCGTTTACACTTGAAAGTGTCGGCGCCGCGGCTAATATATCGACAACGACGCGAGCCGGCTCGGGTGGCGGCTCCACCGGTGTCGTTCCACCGTCATCATCATTCTTACTGCAAACAGCGAAGATTAAAGTAACCGCCAAAATAGCTGGGACAAGTAACTTTCTCATTCTTCCTCCTTGATTTGGTATTTTCTTATCGGTAATTTAACTTTATATATTCATCTGTCAACTTAATATTATCCGGTCAATCTCCTCCGCAGATCGATTAAATATTTTGCATAAATAATATATGTAAGATAGTTTACAGCTTTTTCAAAACAATCATAGTTAAATCGTCGAAAACAAAGGAATCAGCGGCGAATTCCTTGACCCGTTCGAAAATTTTACTCTGAATTTCCTGCGCCGGTAGAGGGCGAAATTCCTGCAGTGTCTTAACCAAAAGTTCGACCGAAAAATCTTCGCCTTTGTCGTTATCAACCTCGGTGACACCATCGGTATAGAAAAAGATTAAATCACCCGATCGCAAATAAATCGGACGCTCCTCATAATCTTTGTCCGGGATTATTCCCAGGGCCAGGCCGCCTTCCTTTAAAAATTCAACATCGCCGTTTTGACGAAGTAAAATCGGCTGGTTGTGCCCGCAATTGGAGAAGGTAAAAATGTCATTTTTGGAATCGAGAACGCCGTAGAAGGCGGTGACATAATTCCCCTGCTCGACCGATTCGCATAAGAGGGAGTTGACTTTTTTACATATCACGCGGATGGCGTAGTTGTTGCGAATCTCGGCAATCAGCGAGGCGCGAAACGATGCCATAATCAGTGAGGCCGGGATACCTTTGCCGGAGACATCGGCGATGGCGATACCGGTTTGATTATCGATGATTTTCAGAAAATCGAAATAATCGCCGCCGACCTCTTCCGAGGGAATATTAATACCGGATATATCATAGCCGTTGATAACCGGATTTTGTTTCGGCAGAAAAGTGAGCTGAATCTGACGTGCAATCGCAAGCTGCTGTTCAAATCGTTCACTTTCCAGCATTTTATTATGGAGATAAGCTCTCTCAATCGCTATGCCGGCATGACTGGCAAAAGCGGTAATCAAATCGAGGCTGTTGCGGTTATATGCGGAAATCTTATCCGACTCGAGATTAATGACACCAATAATACGACTATCCATTTTTATCGGGACGACGATTTCGGATTTTGTACCCGGGTTGGTATTCAAGTATCGATCATCCTTGGAAACATCGGGGATAATTACTGCTTCACCGGTTTTGGCGGTCCATCCGGCCAGCCCCTGCCCGATTTTGAGCTGGAATATTTCTTCGCTTCCGCGGGCATAACCGACCGAATGGGCGGTGTTGATATTGCTGCTTTTCTCATCGACAAGAAATATACCACCCGCGACATAGCCGACGACTCTTTGCAAAGATTCCAGTATTTGCCTAAGGACTTCGTCGATATTAAGCGTGCTCGATAATGTTTTGCTGACATCATAAAGCAATTTTTGCTCGACCGCTTTATTACTGGCTTCACGATAAAGATTGGCATTGTCGATAGCTACCGCAAATTGATTGGCAAGACCAACAAGCGTATCCAGATCAACGTTATCGAATTCGCCCTCGACTTTATTAATTGCTTCGACGACGCCGATCATGTGCTCGCGGCCGATGAGCGGAACAACCAGGGCTGATCGGAATTTCAATCCGACTATATCCTCAATTTCGCGGCTGAAGCGATCATCCGATTTAAGATCGTTGCTTATAACTGGCTCGCGATGATCGGCCACCCAGCTGATAATACTCCTTTCCCCGGGGAGCTTAAAATATTTGACTTCATCATCACAGCATCGTGAAAAACGGATACGCATACGCTCAACATCTTTATCGATGCGACATACAATAGCGGCTTCGGCATCGGTCGCTTTGGCGGCCAACTCCAGGACCAGCTTCATGAGTTCGTCATAATCCAGCGTCGTCGTCAGCATCCGCCCGGCATGCAGCAGCCATTTTTCCATTCTGGTTTGTTCAGTCATAGCTTTACCTCATAAGGACTAACAAATTATATGTACGGGGAAAAATGTCAAGAGTTCAAAAACAATCTAACAGGTTGTTAACAAAAAGAGACCCTCGGTGGTTCGACCGAGGGTCTCCCGGGCGTACGGCACCGGCGATTACATCCACAGGTTCCGGTCGAGAGAGCGGTAATGGATGGCCTCGGCGATATGCGTCGTGTCAATATCGTCGATATTTTCCAAATCCGCGATTGTCCGCGCGACTTTGAGAATACGATCATACGCGCGCGCCGATAATCCCTGGCGGTTGATAGCCAGACTTAGGAGGCTTTTCGATTTTTCGTCGACTTTGCAATATTCTCTTATGTCTTTGGACTGCATATGCGCGTTGCAGAATATTTTTTTCTCGTTCTTGAAACGCGCCAGTTGACGTCGCCGCGCGGCATTCACGCGCCCGCGGACAATTTCCGATTTTTCACCGCAGGCTTCGGACGATAACTCTTTGAATTTAACCGAGGGAACATTGATATGAATATCGATTCTGTCAAGCAGCGGTCCGGAGATTCTCGACATGTATCTTTGGATAGATGCCGAAGTGCAGTTGCATTCATGGCTGTTATCGCCGAAATATCCGCACGGACAGGGATTCATGGCGGCCGCCAGCATAATCGACGCGGGATAGGTCAGGGAGGTGGTCGCCCGTGACAACGTCACCTGCCCGTCTTCCATCGGTTGCCTTAAAACTTCCAGAACGTCCTTATGAAATTCGGCAATTTCATCCAGAAACAGAACACCGTGATGCGCCAATGAAACTTCGCCCGGTTTCGGAATTCGCCCGCCTCCAATCAGGCCGGCATCGGAAACAGTATGATGCGGTGATCGAAAAGGTCGAACCGCGATTAATGGAGTGTTTTCCGGCAACAGGCCGGCAACGGAGTGGATTTTGGTCGTTTCCAGCGCCTCATCGACGGTCATGTCAGGCAGGATGGTCGGCAAACGTCGCGCCAGCATGGTCTTGCCCGAGCCAGGCGGGCCGATCATGATAATATTGTGACCTCCCGCAGCGGCCACCTCCAGCGCTCGTTTGGCCGACTCCTGCCCTTTGACATCGGAAAAATCGACATCATGTTTTCTCGCGGTCGAAAAAACCGACTCGACATCCAGTTCGAATGCCCTGATGGCGCTTTCGTCTTCCAGAAAGTGAATCACTTCTTTGAGCGACGAAGCCGGATAGACGGGCAAATCCTGAGCCATGGCCGCTTCCGAGGCATTTTCTTTGGAGACGATGACACCCTTAAAGCCGTCAGCTTTCTGAATATGCATGGCCATCGGAAGGACACCGGGAACCGGCCGGATGGCGCCGTCAAGTGAAAGCTCACCCAGCATGACGTAATCGTCGAATTGCTCGCGCAATATTTGGCCGGTGGCGGCCAGGATGCCGACGGCGATCGGCAAATCAAATGCGGAACCTTCCTTGCGTATATCGGCCGGGGCGAGATTGACGGTGACCTTTTTGCTGGGAAAGACAAAATCGGAATTTTTTATGGCGGCGGTGACCCTTTCTTTGGATTCCCGAACAGCCCCATCCGGCAGGCCGACCGTTATGAAAGACGGCAACTGCTGCTGAATATCGGCTTCGACTTCAACCGTGTAGGCGTTAACGCCCAGTGTGGCCGACGAATACACTTTGGCAAGCATAATTTTTTCCTCTCAATCAGGTTTTTCAAACGCCATCCTGCCGGCGTTTTGATGTTGCCTGATTCGAGTATAGGCCTGCCCCCTGACAATGGATGTCAGTAAAAAAATCAATTTAGTAGAATTTCAGGCAAATAAAAGAGGCCGCGAAGGATTCGCGGCCTCAATCCAATAAATATCGAATACTATTATTTTCCCGCCAATTCGATTTTGCGATAATCGGTTCCCCTGCTTATGAACATCAGAGTGTTTTGTACAACACTATATTCAAAAACGCCCAAAGGCCCGACACTGGGATCACAAATTTCCTGATGAGGATTAGGATTGTTATTGGTATAAGTGAAAGTCAACGAATCCCCTCTGAATACATATGAGCCGTTTACACTGCAAGGCCTGAATTGGCTTTCCGGCGTTACGGAATTAACCGTCATTATATATGTCAGGTCGCCTTTAAAATCGATTGTAATATTCGCTAAGGACATATCTTCGTTCGGAGTCTGCCAATCCCTCAGGACATAATATGTGCCGCTGTAAACACCCGGGGGCTTGAATGAAACCGGGGCGGTCGGTTCTTCCTTGCTGCAACCGATCGGCAGAATTAATGAAATAAAAATTATACCGGCGATAATATAAATAAAGTGTGTTTTTGCTGTTCTTTCTAATCTAAATCGCTCCATAAAGCTCCTTTAATCAAAAACCTTAAATCGGAACGGACCAAACTCTCACCATTTTTATACTTATAAATATATCATTTGGAGTCAAATCTTCCATGATTAGTGAGTCTATTTCGCCGGGATAATGATTTGCCGTCAGTGAAAATTCGCCCCCGGGGAATTCTTCATTGCTGCAAGGCGGGGATATGGCAGAAATATTAGAAAGCAATATCTTCCCTGATTGAGTAAATTCATAATCGCCGTAAGAGTCACAGACAAAAGGAGTTGCCTTTTCCTTATTAATCGCTCGGCAGTAAAACTTCGATTCGACGAATTTCCATTCGACAAACTGAGAGTCGACTATTTGCTCGGCGGCTCCGGCGCTGTAATTTATGATCCTTTTATAAATACCTTCATAGGCTGTGGTCGGCACGGGTGGATTGGATACTACGGCTTTATCCTTGCACGAAGAGCCCATTAATATGGAAAATATTGCTATGGCGGATAGGGCGATAGACAGTTTTTGAAATTTTTTATTCATGTGACATCCCCTCCGGAAATATTACTTAATCTAAATACGATGCAACTATTTCTTATTCCGAAACTTTGACAATAGTTATATTTTTGAATGCATGAATGGCCACATCATACTGTTTCAAAATCACTGAATCCGCAGATCGCCTCATCTTGAATTCCCCGACCGGGACTTCATAATGTTGACAGGTTTGCTCGGCAACAACGGTATCTTTCAAGACCATCATATCGGTGATTTCATAGAAGCCGTTGACATCGCAGAATATTTGCGGTTTTTCATCAGTTCGGTCGGCCGTCATCCAGAATCTATTATCGCTGAAAGTCCAGGCGATATATTGCTCGCGTGTTGGTCCGGTGTCAGGATCGATTTCATAAAGCCCCTTGTAGTCACCCCGCAGGTCGGAAGCTTGGGGGATTATAATATCTTTCGCACAGCCGACTATCAGACAGATAATAATTAAAATAAGAAACAGCCTGTTCATTATATACCACTCCTTTATTAGCAATTTAATTCCATAGACATAATAAAAAAAACAGCTCCGATTGACAACATATTTTTTTCCTTTCCCTGAAAATAAAGACTGAATAAAACTCGAATGTGTTTAATGATATTTAATGGTTCCACGACCATTTTTTGGCGAAGACTAAAATATCATACTAAAAGAAGAGTATTTTGATTTCCGGAATTTTTAACAAAGTAAAAGCATCGTCATAAGTTATTGCTAATCAGAGTGATGTCGAGGAGGTCGGACATCTTTTCTATCGTGAAATCAGGCTCTTCCAGAGGATAGCGGATTTGTTGATTTTTATGCGGCCCGACCAGAAGACGCACCGTTTTCATGCCCAGTAATTTGGCCGGGACAATATCATTATCGGGCCGGTCGCCCACCATCAACGATTCCTCCGGTTTCGAGCCGAGATTATCAAGGATTTTCTGGAATATTCTTACATCCGGTTTGGAAAATCCGATTTCGTCGGAGACCTGCGTGGAATCGAAATATTGCAATACGCCTTCTTTTTCCAAAAATTCGTAAGCGCGTTCCGGCTGATTGGCGGCAATACCGAGTTTGAATTTGCCGTGCAGCTTTTTCAGAACATCTTTAACGCCGGGCTGGATACGATAATATTTTACGTATGAAGTATCATAAAATCGTTTGCGGATATCATAAAAGAGCTTTCTGTCCGGTTTAACCAACTGCCAGATAACGTAAGAAAACATGGATGGCGCGTAGCAAACGATAGCATCATTTTCAAGTTTGGTTATATCGGAATCGGTTACCTTCCGCCCGGTTTTTTCCTCGACAAGTTGTTTAATTCGGTTATTCCAGAAGACCTGCACTTCGCCTTCATCGACGATCGGCCAGCCGACATCGATGAGGATGGTGGTGAGTTTTTCCATCGTGTGCTCTCCGAGATTATTGCGATGCCAAACAGAAAACCGCCCGAAGGCGGTTTTCAATTTCCTGCAGCTTCCAAATCCCTCTAATTTTTACTTATCCCTTTCAGCCGTTTGCTGTTTTTGTTTTATTGTCGCCTGGGCGGCCGCCAGTCGTGCGATAGGAACTCGGAAAGGAGAGCAGGAGACATAATCAAGGCCGACCATATCGCAAAATTCGATCGAATCGGGATCACCGCCATGCTCACCGCAGATGCCGACCTTCAGATCCGGCTTGGTCATCCGACCCTTCTCGGTTCCTATTTGTAGCAATCGTCCGACACCATTGCGGTCGATACTGACAAAAGGGTCTTTTTGGAGAATTCCCTTTTCGACATAATAGCCAAGGAATTTGCCGGCATCATCACGCGAGAATCCCATCGCCATCTGCGTCATATCATTGGTCCCGAAGCTGAAAAAATCGGCTTCCTGAGCGATTTCATCGGCCGTCAAAGCGGCGCGCGGTATTTCTATCATGGTTCCGACATGATATTCGAAATCTTTGACACGCGTCTTCTTGATAATTTCGTCGGCGATTCGCCGGACGACTTCTTTCTGATTTTTCAGTTCATTGACATGTCCGACCAGCGGTATCATAATTTCCGGAATTATCTTCTTTTTGGCTTTGGTCAGCTCGCAGGCAGCTTCGATTATTGCCCGGACCTGCATCTCGGTAATCTCGGGATAAACGATCCCCAGTCGGCAGCCGCGATGCCCCAACATCGGATTTATCTCCTTCAACTCATCGATCCGCCGAAGCATCTTTTTCTTCTTGTCGATTTTCTCTTCATACTCCTCGTCGAATTTGTCAATTTCCTCGATTTCTTTCTCAATTACTTTTTTATCGGGAAGGAATTCATGGAGAGGCGGATCCAGGGTCCGGATCGTGACAGGAAGTCCTTCCATGACGTCAAATAATTTTTTGAAGTCCTTTTTCTGGAAGGGCAGTAACCGATCAAGAGCATCCTGCCGCTCCTCGACCGAATCGGCGAGAATCATTTCCTGAACAATCGGGAGTCGCTCCTCGGCAAAAAACATATGTTCGGTGCGGCAGAGACCGATGCCTTCGGCTCCGAATTTCCGAGCCTTGATAGCATCGACCGGGGTATCGGCATTGGCCCGGACTTTCAGTTTTCTGATCTCATCGGCCCAGGTCATAAATTCGGCGAACTCGCCGGATAACTCCGGGTCGATAGTAGGGACGCTTCCCAAAATAACTTCGCCGGTGGAACCGTTGATGGTAATTATTTCCTTTTCCTTGATAATCAGTTTGCCGATTTGAAGCTGCTTTTTGGCCTCATTGACCCGGGCGACTTCACATCCGGCCACACAACATTTACCCATACCACGGGCGACGACGGCGGCGTGCGAGGTCCGGCCACCTCGGGAAGTCAGGATACCGGCGGCCGCATTCATACCTTCGATATCGTCAGGATTCGTTTCCTGCCGTACGAGAATAACCGGTCCGGCGCCTTTGGCCGACGCGGCTTTAACGGCCGCCTCCGAAGTAAAGTAGATCGCTCCGGAAGCCGCCCCGGGGGAGGCCGGCAACCCGGTCGCGATGACTTCATATTCGGTGCCGGAATCCAGCCGAGGATGAAGCAATTGATCCAGTTGCGCCGGTTCGATTCGCATCAGAGCTTCTTCTTTGGTTATCAGTTTTTCCTTGACCATATCAACCGCGATTTTAAGCGCGGCCTGGACGGTGCGTTTGCCGGTTCGGGTCTGAAGCATATAAAGATTGCTGTCCTGAATGGTAAACTCAAAATCCTGGACATCTCGATAATGTTTTTCCAGTTTGCCGGTCAGACTCTTAAGCTGTTTAAATACGACCGGCATTTCGTCGGCCAATTGTGATATCGGCTGGGGTGTTCTGATTCCGGCGACGACATCCTCTCCCTGGGCGTTCAGCAGATATTCTCCGTAAAATTCCTTTTCGCCGGAGGCCGGATTTCGAGTGAAGCCGACACCTGTCCCGGAGTTGTTTCCCATATTTCCATATACCATCATTTGAACGGTAACGGCCGTGCCCAGATCACCGGGGATATCATTGAGTTTTCGATAGCTGATCGCCCGCGGATTGTTCCAGGAACGAAAAACGGCGTCGCGCGCCATGCGAAGCTGAACGTATGGATCATCCGGAAAAGACTCGCCGGTCTTACGCTTAATTATGGATTTAAATTTCCTTATAATGAAGTTAAGATCCTCGACCTGAAGCGACGAATCCTGCTTTATTTTTCTATCTTTTTTCCTTTGTTCAATAATCTTTTCGAATTTATCCTTGTCGATTCCCAGAACGACATTACCGAACATCTGGACAAAGCGACGATAGTTATCGTAGGCGAAGCGCTCATCGCCGGTTTTTTTGGCCAATCCCGTTATCGTATCCTTGTTCAAACCCAGGTTCAGCACCGTATCCATCATCCCCGGCATCGAAAACTTGGCGCCGGATCTGACCGACACCAGCAACGGATTATCGGGATCACCGAATTTGGCCCCGACAAGGGTCTCGATTTTGGCCATCTGTTTTTCGAGCTCGGCGTCAATATCCTTCGGGATTTCAAGATTATTTTCATAATAGATACGACAGACCTCAGTAGTTATGGTAAAGCCGGGCGGAACCGGTATTCCGATGCGGCTCATCTCGGCTAATCCGGCCCCCTTGCCTCCCAGCAAATCGCGCAGAGTGGCGTCTCCATCCGCCTTGCCACCGCCGAAAAAGAAACATGGTTGATTCTCCAAAGTTGTCCTGACCTTCTTTTTTGACACTGTTTTAGATTGAGCGGTTGATTTTGTTTTGGTTTTAGATTTGGCTTTTATTTTAGATTTTACCTGGACCCGAACCGGAGAGCTTTTTTTCTCCGGCTTACGCAGCATGGAAACCGGCTTGGCGGTTTTTTTGGCCGGTTTCTTTTTGGTTTTGGCCCTCGGTTTTGCAGTCTTTTTGGTTTTTTTCTTTTTCTTCTTAGTAGCAACCATTATAATCTCCCTGTTCAGTCAATCTTTACCGGATAATAACCGGTTCTTAAGACATTACGCAACAAAAAAAGGCGATTTTGGACAAAAAATTCCCTTAATCGCCTTTAATCTTTGAATGGATAAAAATCTCTACATCGTGAAAAAGCGCTCACCGCTGATAATTTTCTCAAGAATCTTCAGAGTTTTTTCGACCGGTGCATGCATAATATCGGCGGTGTTGAAAGTATTCCGGATAACCTCCCGAGGGCACATAAAATTGGCTTTGCCCCTGCCTCCCCGCGCTTTTTTCTTGTGCGTTAGGTTATACAGCCTCTGATATTCCTTGGCCTTTTCCTTATGCATCTGGTAGTACCGTCGTTGATACTCCCGCCGAGCCTCCGGAGTTGAAAGCTTCCCCTTACCTTTTTTTCTCCTGGTTTTTGTTTTAGACTTTACGTCCGTAGATGCGGCCGTCCTAGCCATCCCCCACCTCTCTTCTTGGAGTAGACGTTAGTTACTCGTTAAGAACCCGTATATTAGTTATAACTTATAAAAAAGAATATATAGGAAGTTCCCAGCCGTGTCAAGCGAAATCTGAAAAAAATCTTTATAATTTTTTATACCCAAAGAGGTTATGATTATAAAAATAAATTAATTAATGCAATCAATTGTATATCAAGTATTTATCGGCACATGTTTGTTATAAAAAGAAACGCCGTTAAGGCGGCGTTTCTCATAAAGTTATAAGTAATCAAGAAATTATTTTAATTATTCGGTTATTTCTCCTCTATTTCTAAAAAATTTGATTATTTCATATATGGCCCATACGGCAAAAATGCCGAATGTCAAAAACCAGAAGGTAATAAACCCGCCGCCGCTTGATGGATTCCAGGTTACTTTAGTCCAATCGCCGATATATTGAATTCGCTGAACAAAAAGTGATATACGTCCCATGACCGTATACCCGAATGATGCTCCGAAACCGATCATGAGAATCCATATTCCAAATCTGGCGGCACCTTTGAACATGCCAGTATGCTCTTTAGAGAAAAAGAAATAGAATAGTGCTGCCAGGGTGCCCAAAAAGACAATTAATCCTGATAATCCGGAGGCGGCATCCAGAAACCCGGTCCCGAAGAAATTTCCCCAATCAAGTGATTGCATGCTCGCATAAAGCTGCAGATTGACTCGGTTTTTCATTTCCAGAGGAACCGCCACACCGGTGGCGATTCCCATATACAGGGCGATTGGCCAGCGGCTGACCCAGGACCATTTTTTGGAAAAACGGGTCCACATCATTGCTCCCAGGATGGCCGGGATGACATACCATGGTTGAGCGGAATTAAGCCAGAGGAAATAAGAATTACCATCTTTGAGCATATCAAAAAGATTGGGCTGCAGGCCATTGTGCCAGAGAATAATTACAAAGTAACCGGCCGAGACGCCAACTACCAGGTGTTCGGCGATTTTGTAGAAAACATTATCTCTGTAAAGAAACGAAAAAATACAGAGGGTTAAGAAGGCGCCCAGGGTTGTCCATATAAAGGTACCGAATGACATAGCTTCCATCTTACTTTACCTCCTTACCCATTCTTTTCTTGCGCGAGGCAAGGAATCCGATATTACCGATGATAATAAAGAAAATAATGACTATATGAGCATATACCTGAATTCTCATACCGTCCATCGCCGGGCCGGGATTATCGGATAGCTTCTCATATTGCGCCGCGCCCAACAGGCCCCCCATCAATCCGAAGATTTGCCGGGAATTTAAGAAGGGATAATAGTCGGCGCCCATAACCCCGGTTAAACCCAATGCAAGGGGAAAATTGTACCTTCCCTGCCCGTAAGAAATCCAGGCATCAGCCACATTGCCTGCGGTTATATCCACGACGCACTTAATCTGGTCATAATTCAGAATTCCCTTCATCATCGGAATACTGTCAAGCGGTGTTCCATAATAGTCGGTCGGAAACGGTATTCGGAAATTTTGTCCCATGCCCAAAATGACAAGGGCAAAATATGGTTTATATCCGAGAAAGACATAGTCAACACCATTGACTATGGTACGTCCCGGATAAAAGACACCATTGTAAGTTCGATCGAGCTTGACTGAATCGGTGATATCCCGAATGGCCTGGTCGGCCATCCCCGGGCCATTTTGCGAAAGCGTGGCAAATATTATTTTCAATTTCTTGCGAAAGGCGTGCTCGGCGATGGCGTAAGTCATCGGGTGTAGTTCCGCCAGCGCGTTGGGATCATAATCGATACCCAAAAAGATATAATCGCCCTCCTTTAACGTATCGATAAAATCAAATATATTCTCGACTTCATCGGTGGTTCTAATCGGGATGGAAAAAGGCCAGACATAGGTAACAACGCAGACCACCGCCAATAAGAGGAAGACCCACCGACGGTCAAGCGACATCATACGATCAAATATATTCATACGATCCTCCTCAATCCTTACCCAAATATTGACGTTCTATACCCAGCATGACTTTCAGTGATGTTGCTACCATTCCCAGGCCAACACCAATGATAATGGCCCGCTTGGCGGCCAGATTGGGGACATTTAGAAGCCATGATGCGGTTTTTTCCATATAATCACCGAAAAATCCAAGATACGGATTGAAGCGGAGCATAATAATCAGGGCCGATAGCAATAGCAGGGTCGCCAGCAGTGATCTGGCGCGGAAGGCGCGGTACGCAGCCGAAGCGATAAAAAATGCGAGAAGGGAAAACATGGTTGACTGAATGGGAATCAGGATGTAATCGAAAAAGGCTCGAAACATGTAGTTCTGTAATCCTTCGGCGGTAAAAAAGTGTCGAAAATAATCAAAGCCGAAAATAATCATGGCAAAAAGACCACCCAGCGTGATAAGTGCATAAGGCCAGTTTGGTCTTCTATGTTTTACTTTGTCCCACGAGACACGAATAAGAGACCAGATGCCGAGCGCCAGGGCGAAGATGCCGATAATATATATCCATTTCAGAAAAAACTCGTATAACCATTCGGAACTTTCATGCGGGACAAAATATTGAAATATATGGAAAATTCCGAAGATGAAAACGAGTGCCAGCGGAATTTGTCGTTTCATAATTTCACCCTCTCAGTTACTGATATAGAAAAGTTGTTTAAACCAATCTATGCCGAAGTTTATGGTTAAAAAGCCGATAACAGCCAGAACGATAAAGGCAGCTTTGGCATAGTCCTGAGCTTTCAGGGAGCCGAGAAGAAGCGGCTCTCGTCCCAGATAGGCCGAGGCCGCATAAAGCTCTTCGCCGATCAGAGTATAATCGCAGGCAACAATGAAAAAGGGTATCTGAGCAATCTGATCGGTTCCGGAAATTTGTATTGAGCCGGCCAGGGCTCCGGTTTCCGCCAGAATCAGTGATTCGGCATAGAACAGGCCCATGTAAATATTTGTCGCCGGACGTTCACGCAGCATGGTGCCGTTCACGGCCGCCACATAAGCGAATTGTGACTGCGTTACAAAATAAACCATGTCTTCATTGTAGTCATCGGGCCGACCGGCATCCGCATAGGCCGTCTTGACCGTTTCCTGGGCAACCGTCATTGTAATCGGGTCGTAGCAGGGAACTATCAGGCGGGTTTGATACTCGGCCACTTTTTTGGCGACCCGCCCCA
>Ga0315537_1001757_pt1 | contig 16828 bp, 11 predicted proteins | sample SalMarSW160270MG_FD_203091 | JGI IMG/M metagenome (GOLD analysis project Ga0315537, IMG submission 203091) | Salt marsh sediment microbial communities from the Plum Island Ecosystem LTER, Massachusetts, United States - Salt Marsh Sediment SW1602-70 ... | reverse complement strand
ATTTTTCCTCCGGTATTGGTGGAAAAGTCAAGCACTGATGTGACAACAAAGATGATAATCCCGATGTATTTTATTTTAACGGGACCAATAAACATAAGATAAACAGTATGGTTGGGAACGTAAGCAGTAATAGCGATTACTACTGCGATAACAGATGCAGAAGCGCCCAGTGCCACCGATTCCGCAACCACACTTTTAAATACAGGAAACAGATTGAACGATATGATGTATAGAATAGCTCCGGTAATCCCCCCCAGAAGATATACACTGACCAGTTTTTTCTGATCCAGGTATTCCAGAAAAATCCTTCCAAACCAGAATAACCAGAGCATGTTGAACAGGATATGAAGGAAACCTTCGTGCAGGAACATGTACGTAAGCAGGGTCCATGGTTTTCTCAGCAGATCAGGGAGGGAAGCAGGAACGGCAAACCAGCGAAGCAATGATTCGAAACCCTGTGGCGTGTTAAAGAGGATAAAGAATATCTGAGCGATCTTTACCGCAAGAAAAACGCCAAGATTCAGGTATATCAGTTTTGTGAGTGTACTCCCTTCTTTGAAGGATGCCTTTATTTCATCAATCAGGTTCATCTTCTCATGCTAATAGAACTTTCCACGATCTCTTTTCCAAAACTGGATAAGCAGAAATCCGAACAACATACCTCCCAAATGAGCGAAATGTGCGATGTTACTGCCCGGTTGTGTTAAGGCTAACCACAATTCGATGCCACCATAAATGAGAACAAAATATTTTGCTCTTATGGGGATTGGAGGGAACAGTAACATCAATTGGGTATTCGGGAACAGCATACCAAACGCCAGCAATATTCCGAAAACTGCTCCGGAAGCTCCCACTGTTCTTACATTCAACAGCATATTCATTTGCCCCATCAGTGGATCGACAAAGTTTTGGTTCTGGCTGAATATCCGGTACCCTTCAGAGAGAACCATCTCTATTTGCTCCTGGCTCATCTGCGCTTCAAGCGATTTGTACTGAATGTACAGAACCGTCATATGAACGAATGCAGCCCCCAAACCCGTAATCATGTAGTAGATGAAGAATCTCCTGGGTCCCCAGACACTTTCCAGAACCCGTCCAAACATCCAGAGTGCAAACATGTTGAAGAAAATGTGCATATATCCACCGTGCATGAACATGTGGGTCACGAACTGGTAGGGCCTGAAATATTCTGATTTGATGTGGAATAGTGCCAGGTAGCGTGACAGGTCAAACCCGAATGTTCCCTGCATTACGAGGGTAGCAAGGAACAGGATCACATTGATCATGATCAGGTTTTTAACAACCGGTGGGATTGCTCCAAATCTTCTTCGTTTGTAATCATTCATACGCTTTTCGCTTACCTGATATACGGGTTTTTATTTCTGCAATACTCGAGCCAAAGATATAAATTCCGGAAGAAAATGCAGCATTGGACAATTTGTCAGGTTTTGAGCAGATCTTCGATCTCATCAATAGCCAGGATGGTCAACACGGGCTTCCCGGATGGAGAATAGTTTGGGTTCTCGCAGGCGAACAGGGCATCGATCATATCCTGCATTTCCTCACGGGATAATGATTTTCCATAAGGGATAGCGGAAGCTTTTGCCAGGGATCTGCAGATCTTCTCTTTCGTGCCTTCTCTGACATCTGTTCCGGTTGATTTATACTCTTCCAGCAGCAGTTCAATCATCTCTCCGGGGTCGTTGGTGGCTGCATTGGACGGGTATCCATTTACCACGATGGTATGATTCCCGAGGTCACGAATATCGAATCCGAGGCTACAGATATCCTCCAGTATATCAAGCAGTACAGCGTGATCCGATGCATTTAGTTGAATGGTTTGAGGGAACAGGTTTTGCTGGGCAACGCCGAATTTTCCCTCCATGGAACGCAGGTATTTTTCATAAAGAATTCGTTCGTGTGCCCTCTTCTGGTCAATGGTCATTAACCCCGATTTCACCGGACAAAGAATGAATTTATTCTTTAACTGGATGAAACTCAGTCCCGCTTGTTTCCGGTCTGTTTCAAGGGTTGGCTGTGTGGCTTGTTTTGATGGGTGAGTGTTATCATCCTGGTCAAGACCATGATACAGTTTCTCCCAGTTGGTCAGGTTTGCTTTCTCAAATGGTGACCTCCTGATATTCGTGGGATAGGTTTTCTCGTCCCCTGCAAAGGGGTTATAATCAGTGTTAATTTCGATCGTTGGGGGGTGAACCTCCTCTCCCTTTTTTGCCACGGGAATCTCAATACTTCCTTCCTGATTAAAATCAAGTGAAGGGACGATGTTGAATCTTCCCAGTGCTTCTTTTACCGAGGCAATCAGTATTTGCCAGATGGAGCGTTCATCCTCGAACTTGATCTCTGTTTTTGTCGGGTGAATATTGATATCGATCGTTTCCGGATCGGCTGACAGGAAAATGAAATACGAGGGGATGGTTTCCGGTGCCAGAATCTGGCCATACCCTTCCATTACCGCTTTGTGAAAATAGGGATGCCGCATATACCGGTTATTCACAAAGAAAAACTGTTCTCCGAATGTCTTTTTGGCAAACTCCGGTTTCCCGAGGTATCCGTTGACTTTTACGATTGATGTGTCTGTATCAACCGGGATCAGGTAATGGTTGATCCCTTTCCCGAACACCTGGATCAGCCGTTGCCTCAGGTTTCCAACATGCAGGTGGTAGACTTCCGTATCGTTATGGTGCAGGGTGAAAGCAATATCCGGGTGTGAGAGTACAATCCGGTGAAATTCATTGATGATGTGCTTGAGTTCTGTTGTATTCGTTTTCAGGAATTTTCTCCTTGCCGGGACATTATAAAACAGGTTTTTTATCGAAAAATTTGAACCCTGAGCACAACTACAGGGTTTTTGTTCCTCAACTTCTGATCCGTTGATGAGGATGTGGGTACCCAGTTCGTCTTCTGACCGGCGGGTTTTTAGTTCAACCTGTGAAACGGCAGCAATGGAGGCGAGAGCCTCTCCCCTGAAGCCCATTGTCCTTATGGCAAACAGATCTTTGGCTTCACTGATCTTGGATGTTGCATGTCGTTCAAAAGAGAGTCTTGCATCGGTTTCGGACATCCCGCAGCCGTTGTCAATAACCTGCACCAGCGACCTGCCCGCATCCTTGATATTGACCTTTATGTCGGTGCCTCCTGCATCAATAGCATTCTCCAATAGTTCTTTCACCAGGGAAGCAGGTCGTTGTATTACTTCACCAGCAGCAATCTGATTGGCAACGGAATCAGGCAATAATCGAATGATATCGGACATCGACAATCTGTGGATTAAAAGAAAAAGAGAAAATAGGAGATGATCAACAGGATTAGAATGATGACTACCAGGCGTATGTTGGAATGTTTCTGCATCCTTTTCTGTTTCCGCCTGAAATAATTGCTCATCTGGCCTTTCCGGATTGTGGGCCTGTATGCATCCCCCTCTTTAACACCCATCTCCATCTCGATACTCCGTATACGCTCCTCCAGGTTTTCCTTCTGCTCATCATAATACCTGGGAATGTAATTGAAAGGTTTTGGTTTAGGTGTTCTGAAAAAACTTGGTATGGCCATACTCTGATTTTTTTGCAAAGGTATTGATTTTATCTTTTGTTAGTCCAGTTTCTCTCCGCAAAACCGGCAATATACCGCATCTTCTTCGTGACCCTCCTTCAGGCAGCTGGGACAGCATTTTCCAGATTGTTTTTCAGCCCTCTTTTCCCGGGCAAACTCAGCAGTTACAATTCCGGTAGGTACTGCAATGATAGCATAACCGAGGATCATTACAAAACTGGCAATGAATTGTCCCAGGTTAGTCATGGGTGCAATGTCTCCATAACCAACAGTTGTCAGGGTGACGATAGCCCAGTAGATCCCTTTGGGTATACTGGTAAACCCATTTGCTGCACCTTCAATCAGGTACATAATGGTTCCGATGATAATGACCAGTGTAAAGACTGCAAAAATAAACACACTGATTTTTTCCCGGCTTGCCCTTAACGCCCTGATGATAATCGTTCCCTCGGTAGTATACCTTGTTAATTTCAGGATCCTGAAGATCCTCAATAACCGCAATGCCCTGATGACAACAAGACTGCGTGTACTAACGAAGAATATAGCCAGGTAGGTAGGAAGAACGGATAGCAGATCGATAATTCCATAAAAGCTGAAAATATAGGATAAGGGCTTTTTCACTACCATGATCCGAAGGATGTATTCAAGCGTAAATACAATTGTTACCACCCATTCAATTCCCCTCAGAAGATCACCAAACCGGGATTCATACCTTGGAACGCTTTCCAGCATTACAACCAGGATGCTGAAAAGAATCACAAACAGCAGTGCAACATCAAATGCTTTTCCCGCTTTTGTGTCCGATTCAAAAATGATATCATACAGTTTTTCTTTCAATGCCTTTTTCATATTCATGCCAGATTATATATGAATAAAAATACAAAGTTTTTTTCATACCACTTATCCGCAATCTTTTGTACATTTGATCAAACAGATTTCTTCGTATGGATTTTTTTGAAACAATATTTACAGAGGCAGGAAAGGTATTGCATGACTTTGTTTCTGATCCTGCCAACCTGGAGGATCTTGAAAAGGCCGGGAGCAAACTGGTTGCTTCAATCCGTGCCGGGAATATGATCATTACCTGTGGGAATGGCGGGTCGATGTGTGATGCAATGCACATGGCTGAAGAGCTGACCGGCCGGTTTCGTGATGATCGTCCTCCCATTTCTGCCATTGCAATCTCCGATCCCGGCTATTTAAGCTGTACGGCAAATGATTATGGCTATGAACGGGTTTTTTCACGGTTTATCCGGGGAGTGGGCAAGGCAGGCGATGTTCTTGTTGCCATAAGCACCAGCGGGAATTCCCCGAATATGGTGGAAGCGGTAAAAGTTGCCCGTGAAAAGAAGATGACCGTTATCGGTCTTTCGGGAGCGGATGGAGGTGACATGGCAGAATATTGTGATGTAGTGATCCGCATCCCTCATTCAGGATATTCCGACCGGATACAGGAAATACATAGCATGATCATTCACTCCCTTATTCAGTATATCGAGGAGAATATAACTTAATTTCAAACCAAACATGCTTGTCAAAACCTATGGAAGTGCCGTTTATGGTATAAATGCAACAACCGTTACCATTGAGGTTGATGTTTCCAGGGGAATACGGTTTTTCCTTGTCGGTCTTCCGGACAATGCAGTGAAAGAGAGCCAACAGCGTGTTGAAGCAGCCCTTCGTGCCAACGGTTCACAATGGCCCGGGAAGCAGGTTGTGGTCAACATGGCACCAGCCGATATAAAGAAAGAGGGATCTGCATATGACCTTCCGATTGCTATTGGTATCCTTGCCGCTAATGAAGAACTGAATGCAGATAAGCTTGACAAGTATATAATCATGGGAGAACTTTCCCTGGATGGTGCAGTACAGCCCATTAAGGGTGTATTACCCATAGCCATTCAGGCAAGGGAGGAGGGGTTTAAAGGGTTTATCCTGCCAAAACGAAATGCCAGGGAAGCAGCCGTAGTTAACAACCTGGACATTTATGGTATCGATACGATCCGGGAGTTGATCGATTTCCTTAATGGAGATCGTGAGCTGGAGAAGACCAAGGTGGATACACGCAAGGAGTTTTTTGAAAATGTAGATAAATACGAGGTGGATTTTGCCGATGTCAAAGGACAGGAGAACGTAAAGAGGGCACTGGAGATCGCTGCTGCCGGAGGGCATAATATTATAATGATCGGACCTCCCGGAGCGGGCAAGACCATGCTTGCCCGGCGTTTGCCAACCATCATACCTCCACTGACACTTTCAGAAGCACTGGAGACAACAAAGATCCATTCGGTAGCCGGGAAGATCGATGGAGAAGCTTCTCTGAAGACATGTCGCCCATTCCGGGCTCCTCACCATACGATTTCGGATGTTGCACTTGTTGGCGGAGGAACCTACCCGCAACCGGGAGAGATATCCCTGGCACATAACGGCGTGCTCTTCATGGACGAGCTGCCGGAATTTAAGCGGAACGTGCTGGAGGTGATGCGGCAACCGCTGGAAGACCGGAGCATTACCATCTCCAGGGCTAAATTTACCGTGGAATATCCTGCCAGCTTCATGCTCGTGGCATCCATGAACCCCTGCCCCTGCGGATTCCATAACCACCCGGAGAAAGCCTGTGTATGTACTCCCGGAATGGTTCAGAAATACCTCAACAAGATATCAGGTCCGTTACTGGACCGGATCGACATCCACATTGAGGTGGTTCCCGTACCGTTTGATAAACTTTCTGAAACAGCAGAGGCAGAACGGAGTGAAGCAATACGCGAACGGGTTATCGGTGCGAGGAAGGTCCAGGAGGAACGGTTCAAATCATACCGCGATATCTATTGCAATGCCCAGATGTCAACCAAGCTGCAGAAGAAATTCTGCGAGGTGGATGAAGCGGGCAAACAACTGCTTAAGACAGCCATTGAAAGATTGGGCCTGTCTGCCCGGGCATATGACCGGATATTGAAAGTCTCCCGTACCATTGCCGACCTGGAAAACAGCGAGCATATCCTTCCGAACCACCTGGCCGAAGCAATCAACTATAGGAGCCTGGACCGGGAGAGCTGGGCGGGATGAGGGAAGGATAAAGGATGATGGATGAAGGATTAAGGATGAAGGGAAGGTGTAGCGAGCAGTGAGTAATGAGAGGTGAGTAGTGAGTTGAAATAGTAAGCCACCAGTCGCCAGTCTGCAGTCAAGAGGAAAGATTGATTCTCGGTCCTGGTTGCTGCCCGCCCGGATGATCCTGTCGGGCAGGCTGGGGGGGTGCTGGGTAAGCATAGAGCAAAGGGCATGGAGCATGGAGGGAAAGATTAAGTTATATGTTATAAGTTGATAAGTTGATAAGTTATTCGGAAGTTGTAGAATTTTCTTTCTCGTCACTCCTGCCTGCCGGCCAGGCAGGCGTCACTTCTTTTAAATAGGTAGCTGTCCCTACTTACCTACTTATTCGGTCCCTACTTACTTATCCTTTCTTTTGAAAATTGCAAATAATAAAAATGTAATTCCCAACCCTAATAATCCAAACGATATGTTATTCAGGGTATCACTCTCAGGTCTGAGGATGAACTTTAATAATTGTATCAGGAGTAAGGCTATAAACAATATCACTGTCAATAGGTATAAGTCTCTTTTTTTCATAATTCTATACGCTGTTAGTATTTGGAAAATTCTCCATATTCAGGGGATTATCTTGTTTATCTATAAAATTAATATTTTTTCTTTTTGGTTAGGTTATTGAATTATTTCGTTTTATGTTGTTGAAGATATTTATAACGAGCCAAAAACAACTCCAATGGAGTTGAATTCCAATAGCCCTGGGCGGAGCCCGGGGTTGGTGTAAACAACATGCAACAGGTCCAACTGATATGCTGTTCAACGGGAAGTCAATCCATGGACCGCATTGCGCCAGGCGATTCATTTATAATCCGGGCGATTTTCAATGAAGGGATTTTCTTGGTGAGCTCGTTGTATGGATACTGGACGAATACTCGTCGCCCGAGTTAAGGCGCCCGGCCAGGGTCGAGCGACGAGACAGACTGGTCGTGCCCCGACTTCTCCCGAAGGGATACCTTTAGCAAGCTCGGGGTACGAATTAAGTGGGTTACAGTTAAATGAACCTTCGCAGGAGCGCCTCCGGTTCGTCGATTTTAATTCGGTTGCTGTCCCTATTTACATGGTTGCTGTCCCTATTTACAATATATTTCTATCCTCCCCCAAATGCATTTGTTCCATTCGGCTTTTACCATGAACAACTTGGTGATTTCGAAACGGTCTTTTTTGTCATCCGAATCCCTGATGCGCTCCTTTATTTGCAGAGATAGAGTGCATAGTGTTAAGCCTTCCTTTTTAGACAAATCCTTACATAAAAATCATCCTTTCCACTACAACATTCGTCAATCTTGTTCTACAGGCTAAACAATAGGAAATGATTAATTTAATAAGTTCGTAGTGCGACCCATATTGACCAACAAGTATATTCGATTAATCTTTCAGCATGGACTGAGAAATGTGTTTATCTGGTAAAAATATTCGATAATACAAGTCAGGAGATATCAGTGAAGAAAATTGTACTACAGTAATTGATGGAGGTGAATTAAAAAAAATGAACATAAGATATGAAATCAATAATGGGGAAAAAGAATCAACTTAAATATACAAATGAGGAAATATGATATGAGTAAAAGAGAAAAGTCGGATTTGTCAACAATTGCTGAGAAAGAAAAGGCAAAACGTGAAGCAGAGTTAGTCATTGCTGAGAAAGAGAAAGCGAAGCGTGAAGCAGAGTTAGTCATTGCTGAGGAAGAGAAAGCGAAGCGTGAAGCAGAGTTAGTCATTGCTGAAGAAGAGAAAACAAAACGTGCTTCAGAGTTAGTCATTGCGAACGCAGAGAAAGCAAAACGTGGGGCGGAGTTAGTCATTGCGAACGCAGAGAAAGCAAAACTTGCTGTAGAGTTTGTCATTGCAAACTTAGAGAAAGAAAAACGTGCAGATGAATTAATCATCGCTGACAAAGAACTTACTCATCAAAACGAAGAGAAGGTAAAACTTGCAGCAGAGTTAGTCATTGCTGACGTAAATAAAACAAAACGTGAAGCAGAGTTGGTCATTGCCAAGATTGAGAAAGCAAAACGGATAGCAAAATCAATCATTGTTGACAAAGAAATCTCTTTTCAAACCGAAGAAAAATCAAAACGGGCAGCAGAATTAGTCATTGCTGACGCAGAAAAATCAAAACTTGCAGCAGAGTTAGTCATTGCGAACATAAAGAAAGCCAAACGTTCTGCAGAGTTAGTTATTGCAAATGTAGAAAAAGCCAAACGTTCTGCAGAGTTTGTTATTGCGAACAAAGAACTTGTTTATCAAAAAAGCGAAAAATCAAAACGTGCAGCAGAGTTAATCATTGCGAACGTAGAAAAAGCAAAACGAGCAGCAGAGTTAGTCATTGCGAACATAGAGAAATCAAAACGTGCAGCAGAGTTTGTCTTTATGAAAAAAGAACTCGTACTGGCGAAAGAGAAGAAAAAACTTTTAGTTGAGTTAACCATTGTAAACATAAAACTTACCCATCAAATTGAAAAGCGCAAACAAACAGAATTGGCATTGAAGGAAAGCAATGAGAAGTATTCCAAGGCTTTCAAGTTATCCCCCTTTTCACTTACTCTAACGAGAGTGAAAGATGGAAAAATCATCGAAGTCAACGATGCATTTACCTCAGTTTTGGGTTTCACCAGAGAAGAGGCAATTGCAAGTTCAGTGATTGAACTTAACTTGTGGGTAAATGTAGAAGAGCGAAAATGGGTAGTATCTACCCTTCTTGATGGCAGTGAAGTTGGAGAAAAAGAATTCTTATTCAGAAAAAAGAATGGGGAAATTTATACGGGTTTGTTTTCCTCTAAAATCATTAATCTTAATAACGAACCCCACCTTATATCCTGTATCTATGACATCACCGAGCGTAAACAAGCTGAATCAGAACTAATTAAAGCCAAAGAACAAGCCGAAGAGAGTGACCGTCTTAAATCTGCCTTTCTTACTAATATGAGCCACGAGATACGTACTCCAATGAATGGCATTCTTGGTTTTGCCGAACTACTGAAAGACCCGAACATATCGAGTGATGACCAACAGGATTTTATTCAGACCATACAGATTAGTGGAGCACGTATGCTCAATACAATCAACAGTATTGTTGATATTTCTAAAATTGAATCAGGACTTATAGGCGTTGACATTAAGGAAACGAATCTTAACGAGAAGATTGAATTCACTTATAAGTTCTTCAAACAAGAAGTTGAAATTAAAGGATTGCAGTTTTTAGTTAAAAAAGGCTTACCATCAACAGAAGCCATCATTAAAACAGACAATGAAAAAGTTTATGCAATACTGACTAACCTTATTAGAAATGCCATTAAGTTTACTTATGAAGGTTCGATTGAATTCGGCTATGAGAAAAAAGGGGAATACCTTGAATTCTTTGTAAAAGATACGGGTATAGGCATTCCCCAAAGACAACGCCAGATGATTTTTCAGAGATTCAGGCAGGGTAGTGAATCACATAACCGAGGATATGAAGGCAGTGGTTTGGGTTTATCCATAGCGAAATCTTATGTTGAAATGCTTGGTGGAGAAATATGGGTAGAAAGCGAAGAAGGAAAAGGTTCAACATTTTATTTTACCATTCCTTACAATGCTGTATCAGAAGAAAAAACCGCAATCGAAAATGTTACTATTGAAAAAGATAAAGAAATTCAGTTAAAAAACCTGAAAATATTGATTGTCGAAGACGATGAAATATCTTATTCACTTCTCACAAGAACGCTCCAACAAATCAGTCATGAAGTTATACATGCAATAACAGGAGTTGAAGCCGTTGAGGCTTGTCGCAACAATCCCGACATTGATTTGGTATTGATGGACATCAGAATGCCCAAAATGGATGGAAATGAAGCCACACGTCAAATCCGTCAATTTAACAAAGATGTAATTATCATAGCACAAACTGCCTATGCATTTACTGGTGATAGTGAAAAGGCAATAGAAGCGGGATGCAACGATTATATTTCTAAACCAATTGATAAGACCTTGTTGTATGAGTTAATCAAAAAGCATATTAACAAATAGAAAAAATGAATACTAAATCAGAGATTTATTTTTCTATTTGATTCATTTACACTATCTATGATATTAAAGAAATAATTGAATATTAATTAAAGACATACACCAGTCGTCAACAAAAGTTACGGATATTGAGTCATAGTTTGAAATAAAATAATATTAAGAATGAATAAGAATGAACTTGAAAATAGGATAAAAGAATTAGAACTCGAATTGAGTAATCTAAAACCAAACATAATTGCAGGCAAGAAGGCAGAGACGAATTTAGCATTATCAAATCTATTCAATTCACAAATCATTAATAGTATAGAGGAAGGAATCATTATTTATGACCGCAATTTGCGTTATAAATTATGGAATTCATTTATGGAAAAATTATCAGGGATTCCAGCATCACAGGTTATAGGTAAATATCCCACTGAAGTATTTCCTTTTTTAGAAGAGGCTGGTGTAATTGAAGACATTAAAAGAGCATTAAATGGAGAGAATCTTGATGCTATTGATGTTCCCTTTAGTGTGCCAGATTCTGGAAAATCTGGTTGGACTACTAATAGAAATATGCCCATTCGAAATGTGAATGGAGAAATTATTGGAGTTATTGGAACTGTTCGTGATATCACCAAACGAAAAGAGTATGAAAACATGCTCAAAGAAAGTGTATCTTCATTATGGGATGCTCAGGAAATCGGCAAAATGGGTAGTTGGGAATTGGACATGGTTACCCAAAAAGACAGGTGTTCAGATAATTATTTTAGAATTCTTGGATTTAAGCCAAATAAAGGTGAACCAACATTCGAATTATTCAGAAGCAAAATTCACCCTGATGATGTTCATGTTCTTGACGAAAATTTTGCTGCCAGAATTAAGGATAAAACACCTTCCAGTATTGAATTACGATTAATTCAATCTGACGGCACATTTAAATGGATTCAAAACAATATAGCTCCAGTTATTGAAGATGATAAACTTGTTAAATTGAAAGGTGTAATTATAGATATTACCGACCGCAAGCAGGCAGAACTGTTACTTAAAGAAAGTGAAAGAAAATTGCTCCAACTAAATACCGACAAAGACCGCTTTATATCAATTCTTTCACATGATTTAAGAAATCCGTTTAATAATCTTCTTGGTTTATCAGAAGTATTGATAGAAGACATTCGCAAACTCGATATTGATGAAATTGAAACCCTCGCAAACCACATAAATACAGCAGCACGAAAAACTTTTAATTTATTGGAAGATATATTATCATGGGTAAGAGCGCAACAGGGCAAGATTCCATATAAAGCACAAATATTGAGTTTTGCAGATATTTGTAAGAATATTCTTGAAACTCTCAACCCGACTGCCAATGCAAAAAACATCACAATCAATTATTCTCTACCAGATGGAATAACTGTTTTTGCTGATAATGATATGTTAAAAACGATATTGCGAAATCTTGTTTCGAATGCGATAAAATTTACAAACAACGGTGGCTCAATAAATATTACTGCCGAGCAAACACAATCAGATGTAATAATTTCGGTTTCAGATAATGGAATTGGAATAGAACCAGATAGCTTATCAAAACTCTTTGATATTTCAGAAGTTCTGACAACAAAAGGTACAGCAGGTGAAACTGGAACAGGGTTAGGCTTATTACTCTGCAAAGAATTCGTGGAAAAGCATGGTGGTAAAATTTGGGTTGAAAGTGAAGTGGGTAAAGGCAGTGAGTTTAAATTTACTCTTCCAAATTCAGTTGAATAGGCAACTAATATAAATAAGTGATGTTAAAGTGCATAGTAAGAAAGGCTAATTTAAGAAAATTCCTGAACCAAAGTTATAAGTTGATACGTTGAAAAGTTGATAAGTTATTCGGAAGTTGTAGAATTTTCTTTCTCGTCACTCCTGCCTGCCGGCCAGGCAGGCGTCACTTCTTTTAAATAGGTAGCTGTCCCTATTTACTTGTTTTCATCTAAGCCAGTACAGCATCACCATTGTCGTATCGTTATTGAACATAAAATTTCTGAAAATAATCTGATTATACTCATCGGGAGGGAACCCCGTCCTCCACCGGACCGTCCAGAATTCTCCATTCAAAGGATAAAAATCGATATCCCCCAAAAAGAGGGTATTTACACCATTGTACGAAACAAAATACTCGGATGAATAAAAGAAATCCCCCATCTCAATAAAGGAATCAGCCTGATTATAAAAAGTATAATGCAGGTTCAGAGCGTATTCTTCCATATCAAATATCAAATCTCCCATGGTAATGTTATACCTGTATTCTGAACCTTCCGGACTATCAAGCGGGTACCATGCAAATAAACTCCATATACCTGAAATGTCATATTTTTCAGGCATCTGGGGCTTTTCTTTTTCTTCTTCAGCCGGCTTATCACAACCAAGAAGAGAAAGAAGCATTAAGAAGCAAACTGTTCGTGATATATAGTGTAGTTTCATCTCCTTATCCTATGAAGAAACAGTCTGTACAAGAAAAATGTTAAGGGAGTTGCCTTCTCTTATTACAAAATTAGTCTATTTCTAACGAGTTGTCAAGGAGATATACAGAAACTTTCATCCCCTGCAAATTCCGGTGTTAATGAGTATCCTATTCCGGGCTCCTCACCATACCATTTCTGATATTGCTATGATTTAAAATGTGGTGAGTAAATAAAATTCATTTGACTATGACTTTCCCTTGATGTACCTTTATCAACAAATTGATTCTTGTTCTCTACAAATACATGTTAAATACCTGTATACACAACATTCTTTAAACAATCCTTTAATGGATATTTATTTATATTTTTGGCCATCCTGATCGATAGCTTCAGTTAATAGTTAACAGAATATTCGTATTGTTATAATCTGAGAATGAATAACCGGGTAACCCAACTTTCCTGTGCAATCCTGACATTGATTTTTATTCTGTCCTATAAATCATTGAGCCAGGGAATTGATAACCAGACATCCGGCCAGGTATTCGGATTATTAGATCCTGTTTTCGGTATTGACCAGAGATTGGTAAGTGGATCATATTATTATGGCCCCAATAGAGGTTCTATTGCGGGTAATCCTTATTTTATTGACGAAACATGGAAGAAAGGGTCGGTTACTACCTTAAACCGAACATACGCTGATCTTGATCTGAAGTATGATATTGAGATGAACCAGGTTGTACTGAAGTTTACAAATATCAACAATGCTGCATTACAGATCTCACTTCGGTCAGAAAACATCAGTCGCTTTGTGATGAACAACAGACTTTTTATTCCCTACCCGGGAATCAAAGAGGAGGGTTTAATTCAATTTTGCGAGGTTATTGTTACCGGTGAAATGCAGTATCTCATCCTTATGAATAAAAAGTTAATGCTTTCAAGAGGTGGTATAACCGATTATATCTACCAGGAATATATGAAACAATTTTTACTGGTGGACAATAGATTAATCCCATTTAAGTCACGACGTACTTTATATAATTTATATCCGGAGCATAGACAGGCATTGAAGAGATATCTTCGTTCACAAGGATATATTCCCGGAAGAAACAGAATCAACGATCGGAAGGCGATGGTAGAATATTGCAATCAATTGGTAACAGAGCAAAATTGAAAAAGTTATTGTTTATATCACTCTCTCTTTTATTGCTGCTTTCCAGTGCAAGGTCGCAGGAAAAGCCAGTTCATATTATCTCAGGAGCATACAATAACCTGCCATTCGCTGAATTTGCCAGGCAGGTTAATGAGCAGCATGGCATCAGCATTTTTTATAAACCAGAATGGGTTGATAATATAACAGTTACAGCACTTGGCGACTCTATCTGCCTGGATGATCTTCTTGAGGGATTATTACAGCCATTGGGTATTTATTTTTATGTTAAAATGAAAGGGCAGATTTTTCTTACCGGTAACCAGAAGATAGATGAATCTGTGTTGAAAGCACAGTATATAAACAGAGTTGAAAAGGATTCAGTAGTAACAGGAGATAACCGAATTACCGGCAATATTTCGTACGAAAAAGGGATAAACAGGGTGAGGATTGGACAGGAGGATAAGAGGGAGGCAGGAGGGAAAGCAATAATATCGGGAAGGATTACTTCTTTATCCTCAGGGGAACCTGTGATCGGTGCGACACTTTACGTTGAAGGTACAAATAACGGCGTGGTAACCAACTCGGAAGGATTGTATTCTTTGCAAGTTGATGCCGGATCTTCCATAACGCTGATTGTCTCCTGTATAGGGATGGAGAGAGAGACCTATTTTGCAGTCGTAAACAGCAGTGGTATATTGAATATAGAAATGTCAGAAAAGTTAGTCGATATTCAGGAGGTAGTAGTGCGTTCCGGGAAACATGAAAATGTAAGAGGGATTCAGATGGGTTTTCAGACGATCGATAGTAAAGAGATCAAGGCAATCCCGATTGTATTGGGAGAGCGGGATATACTAAAAGTAGCGAAAATGCTACCTGGAGTTCAAACCGTTGGTGAAGGGGCAGCAGGTTTCAATGTCAGAGGCTCTTCATCAGACCAGAACCTCTTCCTTATAAACGAAATACCCGTATTAAACACAGGACACCTTTTCGGATTTTTTTCAGTCTTCAATCCGGATATAGTCAGCGACTTTAACCTTTATAAAAGTAATTTCCCGGTTGAGTATGGGGGAAGGCTTGCATCGGTTTTTGAGGTATCAACCCGCAAAGGGAATAAGAAAAAATTCGGAGTAAGGGGGGGGATTAGTCCTATCACCGGTTCACTGCTGGTTGAAACCCCTGTGATAAATGAAAAAGCCTCTCTGATTGTCTCCGGGAGATCAACCTATTCCGACTGGATACTGAACAGGATTGAAGATACAGACATTCAGAATAGTGATGCTTCATTTTACGATGTAATGGCCAGTTTTCACATGCTGCCCAACGAGAAGAGTTCTTTCCAGATTTTTGGTTACTACAGCAAAGATAAATTTCGTCTTGCAAGTACAAACGATTACAGGTATGAGAACAGAGGTGCTTCGATCGTGTATGACAGAATGTTGAATGAAAGATGGAAGCTTGATCTTGCTGGTGTTATTAGTCAATACAGGAACTACCAGGCAGGCATGGAAATTGTTACCAGTTCCTACCAGCATGAATTTGTTGTTAACCAAAAAGAACTTAAAGCCAAAATTACAGGATTTCGCTTTAGTAATCATCAGATATCATCCGGCGGCAATATTATTTTTCATAACCTGGATCATGGTATGTATAAACCATTGGGGAATGAATCATTGATATCACCCAATAATTTTGGAAAAGAAAAGGGCATTGAATATGCTTTTTTCCTTTCCGATGAATACAGGATAACAGACAGGCTAAAGCTATATGCTGGCTTGCGATACAGTTTCTATAATTACCTCGGGCCCAAGGATATTTTTACCTATAAAGAGGGGTTACCCAGGGAGTTGGCAAACATAACTGACACAACCAGTTATAAAAAAGGCGAAAGTATTATAAACTTCAATGGTCCGGAATACAGGTTGTCATTCAATTTTGAGGTCTATACCGATTTCTCCCTGAAAGTCAGTCTTAACAGGATGAGGCAATACCTCTTTATGCTGTCAAATACAGTAGCAATTTCTCCAATTGACGACTGGAAATTAGTCGATCCACAAATTATCCCACCAATTGCCGACCAGGCTAGCTTTGGATTGTATAAGAATTTCAACAAACTGGCACTTGAAACCTCAGCCGAGTTTTATTATAAGAAAACCAGGCATATAGTGGAGTATAAGGATGGGGCTGACCTGACGTTAAATCCCAACTTCGAGACCACAATATTGCAAGGTGATCAGGATTCATGGGGAGCTGAGTTCCTGGTAAAACGCAATGCCGGAAGATTTACGGGATGGATGAGCTATACCTATTCCCGGTCATTCATTACTGTTGATAGTAAAAATCCCTGGGAACAGATAAATAATGGGATCACCTATGCTGCAAATTATGATAAGCCCAATTCGTTGAACTTCGTTTGTAATTACAAGATATCGAGGAGGTTAAGTTTTGCTTCGAACATCGTATACAGTACAGGAAGACCAATTACATACCCAACAGGGATTTTTAATATCGGCGGTTTTGAAGGCATAAGTTATTCAAACAGGAATGAGTACAGGATACCGGATTATTTCAGGAT
>Ga0315537_1001756_pt1 | contig 16838 bp, 17 predicted proteins | sample SalMarSW160270MG_FD_203091 | JGI IMG/M metagenome (GOLD analysis project Ga0315537, IMG submission 203091) | Salt marsh sediment microbial communities from the Plum Island Ecosystem LTER, Massachusetts, United States - Salt Marsh Sediment SW1602-70 ... | reverse complement strand
CCGTCTTCATTGAGAATATTTCCCTGGCGGTCCACATCTTCTGCACGTGGGGCAATAAATTCCGCTGCTAATTGCCCAAGCGAGTCCAGCACCAGTTGATAGTTTTGTATCATTTCATCGGCATCAGCCGGCGCATAGTCAAATTCGCTTGCGAATCTAAAATTTTCTTCGCAAATCTCAGCTATTTTGCGCAGGTCAATATGCTTTAATAAAAACTGTATGTCATCGTTGTCTTTGAAGAAATTGCTCATGGTCTATCCGGTTCTCAAACCTTTACCCCGTTAGAAGGGCAAAGGGCTTCTAACGGGGTTTACCGTCATTTCCTCCTTAATACTTTTTTCCTTGATAGCTTTTATCATTTTGGGGACGATCTCATTTAGGTCGCCGATTATTTTGTAATGCGCGACCTGAAAGATTGGTGCTTCGGGGTCGCTGTTGATGGCGACAATTTTTTGACTCTGGCTCATCCCCGCCTGATGCTGAATCGCGCCGCTGATTCCGACAGCTATATATAAGCTGGGCCGAACCGTTGTACCGGTCTGGCCGACCTGATGGTCACGGTCGATAAAGCCTAAATCAGCTGCCGCTCGGGAGGCAGCCGGTGCCGCACCCAGACAGTTAGCCAAATCCCAGATAAGCTTGAAATTATCCCTGCTGCCCACGCCCGCTCCACCGGCAACGATTACCCTTGCTGCTTTGAGGTCCACTTTCTTTGGACGTTTGTGCTCGGCCAGAATTTCCAGAGGTAAATCTTCCTGCGAGAGCTCTACATTCTCTGTAATAATCTCACCCTGACATGTCACGTCCGGCTCCGGCATCGGCATAACGCCTTCGCGGACGGTGGCCATTTGAGGCCAGCGGTTGAGATTTATGATGGTGGCAATGATGTTTCCGCCGAATGCCGGCCTTATCTGGAACAGAAGGTTCTTGTGAAGTTTTTTGTCCTTAACGGTTTTGTGGTCACCGATTTGTAAATCGGTGCAGTCGGCGGTAAGGCCCGCTTTTGCGGCACTTGCGATTCGTGGAGCTAAATCTCTGCCGGTGACGGTCGCTCCATACAGCACTATCTGCGGCTCGTACTTATGGATTAATTCAAGCATCACCTTTGCGTAGCTGTTTGTCTGGTAGGATTGCAACAGAGGGTGTTTGATTACATATACCTTATCAGCCCCAAATTGAATTAATTTTGTATGGAGGTCTTTGACGTTGCTGCTCAAAAGAATGGCTGCCAATTTCACATCCAGCGTATCCGCCAGTCGGCGGGCCTTACTCATCAACTCAAGAGGAGTATCCTCTAATTTTCCGTTATGCTGCTCGGCAAAAACCCAAACTTCACCTTTTCTGTTTACGTCAATCATGCAAATCCCAACCTCAGAGTTTTATTACAAGTCATGATTTTCAGTATTGGCGTCTATCACGTCCGCCGCGTCCGCCATCTCGGCCACCATCTCGGCCACGACCAAAACCACCGCGTCCGCCACCAGACCTACCTCCACCGGACCTACCCCCACCGGGTCCACGGCCCTGTGGTCTGGGACGAGCTTCGTTCACATTGACTGCTCGGCCTTTAATATCCTGGCCGTTTAGGTCGGTGATAGCAGTTTCAGCCTCAGCTTTGGCAGGCATTTCCACAAATCCGAATCCTCTGGATTCACCCGAAAACTTGTCTTTTATGATGTTGACGGAACTGACCTCGCCGAAAGCCTCAAAAGCCTGACGCAAATCATCTTCTGTCACATCTTGTGACAAATTACCCACATAAATGTTCATTTGACTTTCCTTTCTAACAACAAGCGATATTTACTTTCGGCACGGCTGGACACGCATCAAGCCTTTGAATACCGAGAACCTCTTTTTATCTTAAATCTCACATCTCTTGAGACATACTTTACTTCACGCTATTATCTTATCTTCAATCAACTCGTGTATCATATCTGCAATTCCTTCATCCGTCGACTGGATTTCTTTGCTTTCCTTTGCGGCCAGGACAACGCTTTGAATTCGGTGGACTTTTGTCGGCGAGCCGCTTAGGCCGCACCAGGTCATATCCGCACCGATGAACTTGAGGTCCCAGCGCTGGATCAGTAAGCCTTTCTGTTTAAGCTCATTGCATTTGTACGCAACAAGCTCTTTGATGTTGGCTTCGTCTACTTGTGGATTTTCGCTTCTAATTTTTTGTTCAATTTCGATTGGAGTAAGTGCGTTCTTATACTTCATCATCTTTTTCGCTGCGGCAACCCTTGGCTCATTCGCATCGCTGGTAACGGTCAGCAGAACAGGAAGGTTTGTTTTAACCTGCTGCCAGCCGTTTCCGACATTTCGACGCACCGTGATGGTTTTACCATTCAGCTCCGTAAGCTCTTCGACGTAGGTAATCTGCGTAATGCCAAGCTTCTCCGCCAATTGTGGGCCGACCTGTGCGGTATCACCGTCAATTGCCTGCCTGCCGCAAAGAACTATATCATAGTCAAGTTTTTTTATCGCACAGCTCAGGATGTAACTGGTTGCCAAGGTATCGCTTGCGGCACAGCCTAGGTCGCTTATTAGGATGGTATCATCGGCTCCGCGGAAAAGTGAGTCGCGAAGGATTGCAGCCGCTGCCGGTGGGCCCATCGATATAACTGTTATTCGGCCGCCGAATTTGTCCTTTATCTGCAGAGCCAATTCAAGGGCATTGAGGTCCTCCGGGTTGAAAACAGCCGGCAAGGCAGAACGGTTTACAGTGCCGTCATCATTCATAACCCTGCCTGTTATCCTTTTGGTATCAGGAACCTGTTTGGCCAGAACAACACAATTATAAGCCAACAATCATCTCCTTAAAGGTTTCTTTGCTCACTTCAATTTTAAGGATAATTAGTTTAGCGAGATTCACCGCCAAGTCAACTCAAAAAAAGCTGTTATTGACTGAGTTACATGCTAAAATGGGCCAATTGTTTATTGACAGCCGGTTATCTGTCGATGTAAAATTCTGATTTTCTCAATACTTGGCTTCAAGAAACTCTAAAAGCGTTGCTTGACTGTCATGCTTTTTAATCATTGAGAAAGGACAGCTCATGAAACCAGAAGACAACCCTAAGGCAAAATCAGCATTGAAAAAAGGTGATTTAATCGTGATTACCGGTGCCGGGGGATTTATCGCCGGTGCGCTTGCACGATATTTTCATGAGCAGGGTTTTACCCGAATAAGAGCGGTGGACAAAAAGCCACTCTACCAGTGGTATCAACATGTTCCGGGGGTAGAATCCTTGTGTATGGACCTAAGCTTCGAAGAAAATTGCAGACGAGCCTGTGAAGGTGCAGTCGAGGTTTATAATCTTGCAGCCGATATGGGTGGCATGGGCTTTATTGAGCGATTCCGCGTCGAGTGTCTTCGCAGCATTCTGATCAATACCCACATGATTGAATCCGCGTATCGAACTGGGGCTCAGCGATATTTCTTCGCTTCTTCGGCTTGTGCGTATAACGTTGAACTCCAAAAGGAACCAAATGTCCGTGCGCTCAAAGAATCGGATGCGTACCCCGCTATGGCTGAGCGAGGATATGGCTGGGAAAAACTTATGTCCGAAATGTTTTGCCAGGAATATTGGGCCGAACGCGGCTTAAAGACATTCACAGCCAGATTCCACAACGTCTATGGGCCATGGGGCACGTGGGATGGAGGCCGAGAAAAGGCACCAGCAGCCATCTGCCGCAAAGTCATTGAAGCCAAAGATACCGGCTCGGACAAAATCGTCATCTGGGGCGATGGCAAACAAACACGCAGTTTTATGTACATAGATGATTGTATCGATGGTATTGATATGATTATGCACTGTGACAAGCTGATTGCCACTCCCATAAACCTCGGTACAAGTCATCTGATTTCAATCAATGATTTGGTCTCCCTGATTGAAACAATCGGTGGAGTCAAGCTGAACCGAGAATATGACCTTGATGCTCCGAAAGGCGTCGCAGGGCGTAACAGTGATAACACCTTTATCAAGCAGGTGCTCGGCTGGGAACCCAATACGCCGCTGGAAGAAGGGCTGAAAAAAACGTATACCTGGATAGAGCAGCAGCATAAGGATAGAAAAGCAGGCAAACGCACGGTAGAAGGATGAGTTTGCAAAAATATAAGAAGATTACAGATGTGGTTGGAAATCTGCCCTATAGAATCGCCCTCTCAGGAGGATGGATAGACCAGCCTTACGTTTCTAAACATAATCCATCACCACCTGGCTCGATGGTGGTTGTGGCTGTTGAGCCGCAGTTTCGGTGGATGGATCGCTCCGGCATCTGCGGCAGCACCCGTGAAATAGCTTTACAGTTGTGGGATAACCAACTACCTAATGAGCCGCCCGAGGAACTGGTCCGCCAGCTTTACGAAGTTGAGAACAGGGGAAAAGCCGAACCCTCAGGCTCACAGGATATGATCGGCATTATATATACGGGCATCAACAGGCTGGATTATGATTTCAACGTTCACGGAGGTATCTTTCCTGCACATATTGAGTCCAACAACGACCCCGACATTGCATCCTGGCTGGGAGACGTAATACAAATCGTTCCGGTAGGCCAACGACCGGACGGATACAATCCGCTTGGCCGAAAGAACTTCGCACCTGAATGGGTCGCCCGCCTTGGGCAATCAGGCAAAGATTGTTTCAATGCTATTATAAATAAGGATCTCAAAGGTTTGGGTGCTGCAATGAATGAGTGTATGCTCTGCTGGCACACTATTTTGCCTGACGTAGTTGAGCATCCCACTTTGAAAATAGACCTGCTGGCTCTTTTAGGGTACTATCAGTCTAATTATCCCGGCGCAATGTTTTCGGGCTGTGGAGGCGGATACCTGTATGTGGCTTCGCGCGAACCTGTTCCTGGTTCATTCCGCATGAAGGTTAGGGTCAAGAAAACGTGACAGTTACGACAGACACTGTAGTCGTTTCGGGGGACTTTGATGACATCCGCTCGCAGCACGCGCGTTTCCTGCAGGAGGCAGCGCGCCTGGGCGAATTGCATGTTTTTTTGTGGGATGATGAATTATCGCACTCAGTCACTAAAAAGGCCCCAAAATTCCCCGAGAAGGAACGCCTTTACTATCTACGGGCGATTCGCTTTGTCTATGAGGTACATCTTGTGCATGGTCTTTTGGATACCGATGTGCTTCCGAAAGTTCCTGATGTTCAACCTGCCGCATGGGCTGTCACCGAATCCGAGCACACACCCAAGAAGCAGACTTACTGTCAGGCAAACAATCTTCGCTATGAGGTTATAAAACAGGAGCAATTGCGAGGTTTTCCCGACTGTGACACAGATGAACCGAACAACCCCCCTGCTTTCTTGCGAAAGCAAGAAGGGGGGCGGAAAAAGGTGCTGGTAACCGGCTGTTATGATTGGTTTCATTCCGGCCACGTGCGATTTTTTGAAGAGTGCTCGGAGCTTGGCGAGCTTTATATTATAGTGGGACACGATGCGAACATCAAGGCGTTGAAAGGACCTGAACATCCTATGTTTAGTGAGCAGGAGCGAAGATATATGGTTCAATCCGTTCGCTATGTCAAGCAGGCCCTGATTTCGACCGGCAACGGCTGGCTTGACGCCGAACCGGAAATAGAGCGCATCAAGCCGGATATATATGCTGTGAACGAAGATGGTGACAAGCCTATCAAACGACAGTACTGCCGTGAGCATGGTATAGAATATGTTGTGCTCAAGCGTCTGCCGAAGCCGGGCCTGCAGCTAAGGGAAAGCACAAAGCTGCGAGGTTTTTAAATAGAGCCGCGACCATAAAGGAGCGGTTTAGATTATAGTAATATTATTATAGTGCGAGGATTTAAAATGCTAAAAGGTGTGCCGAATATCATATCGCCGGAGCTGGTGAAGGTCCTTATGGAAATGGGTCACGGCGATGAAATCGTTTTGGCGGACGGCAATTTTCCCGCTGCATCTATAGCCAAGAAGCTCATTCGTGCCGATGGACATAACATTCCGGAGCTGCTTGAGGCTATACTGAAATTCTTCCCGCTGGATACTTATGTTGATTCAGCCGTTGCATTGATGGCTGTTGTGCCCGGAGATAACGTAAAGCCGACAATCTGGGAAAAGTATCGCGGGATAATAAAGAAAAGCGGGGAAAAATTCGAAGATTTCGAGATGGTTGAGAGGTTCGCCTTCTATGAAAGGGCAGTCAAAGCATACGCGGTTGTTGCAACGAGCGAGGCTGCGCTGTACGCCAACATTATACTTAAAAAGGGAGTAATCAAAGCGGATTAATACCCGTCGGATACGGGTATCTTCGTGTAGAACAATTTGCCGATAATTTCGTAACTTAGGGCAGGTCTGCCGGCACAATTTATGTTAGCAGCGATAAATCGCCAAATCCACATTTTCCTTGACTGTTGAATTTATCTGCATTAACTTGCCGATAAATATAGTAGTACAGCATTTGTGAAGCTGAGGTATCGTTATGGTATCTGACAAGCTAAAAATTTATAACAGACCGGATTTGCATAAAACTCGGCTGTTAATGGGTTTTTCCGGCTGGATGGACGGCGGCGAGGTGTCCACGGGAACCATGAAGTACCTTATCGACAAGCTGGGGGCACAGAAATTTGCTGAGATAAATCCTGAAAGTTTCTATATTTACAACTTCCCCGGCTCGATGGAAATGACGGCACTATTTCGGCCTCATACAAGAATAAGAGCCGGCCTTATCAAGTCATTCGAGGTACCGAGCAACGAGTTTTTCTATAGCGAGCAGCACAATCTTATCCTTTTTTACGGTAAAGAACCTAATCTGCAATGGGAAGAGTTTGCTGACTGCGTCTTCTCTCTGTGCAGAGAGTTCGGCGTTGAGATGATATATTTTATTGGCAGTGTTGCCGGCCTTGTGCCGCACACTCGCGAGCCGAGGTTTTTAAGCTCGGTTTCCGACGTGCAACTCAAAGAGATGCTACAGCGATACGGCGTCAAATTCACCGATTACGAAGGACCAGCCAGTTTCATCACCTATCTTTCAATCCATTGTACCGAGCGGGATTTGAAGATGGCTACCCTTGTCGCGACTATTCCTGCTTATGTGCAGGGCAATAATCCCAGGTGCATCGAAGCGATAATAAAGCGTGTAGCGAGCATCTTGGGTCAGCAAATAGAGCTTGATGACTTAAGAGCCATCGGTGATGAATTTGAGAAAAAGTTAAGCGATGCCGTTGAGGAGCAGCCCGAGTTGGTTGCCAACATCCGCAAGCTGGAAGAGGACTACGACAACGAGGTTTTCAATACTGAAATGGGCGATTTGAAGAACTGGCTGCAGCAGCAGGGAATCAACCTGGATTAAAAGCCGCTTGTCGCGCATCATGAAACAACTGCCGGAGGTGGGGTTCGAACCCACACCCGGGGTGAACCGGACGGGATTTTGAGTCCCGCGCGTCTGCCAATTCCGCCACTCCGGCTGATTTTTCGTGATTATTCACACAAAAAGGGCTTTGTCAACGACAAATACTGTTCTTTCTCATCAATCTCTCGTAACTAAACAGCAATGCTTAGAAACTATCTAAAAACTGTCACTCCTTCAATTTTATCCCTTCTGCACTTATGTCCCGGAGTTTATCCCCCGGTAGGTGGACTCTTACGCTCTTATGCACTTGTGCTTTTTAATTTTTTCTTGTCTTTCCAGACAATCCAGAACATAATATCGCTCGCTAAGCGAGATTCACACCTTTGATACTATTGCTGCGGAATAAACACAATACGCGATACGCACGACGCAATAAAAGATAGCCACTGAGCTTGGCTGCTGGAAGGAACAGGATTATGGTTAAGCTCACAGATGAACAGAGGAAAGTCATGTTTCAGCTTGGAAGAAAAGACTCTGTTTTCGAATCGGTCCCCAATCATGTTGTCGATCAGCTTGTGCAGATGGGGCTATTGTACTATCGGTCAAAAAAGAATATCTGCTTCACTGATGAAGGGGAGAGAATTTATCAACAGCTAAAAAAATTGGGGTCATTAGCATAGTATCGGCAGCCTTGCGCGAATTGTCCGTGCGGATTGTCAAACCAAACGATTTTGGTGTGCCCACCAGTAAATAATCCGCCAATAAATTGACGGGCTAAATATACCGTATTAAAAAACCCCGCAGTAGACTGCGGGGCTAAACATAAATTGTATATTATTCTGTCTTTCCGGCTTCGCTATTGCTACGCCGTGACAAGCTGTTATCCGTCCCGCTGGAGACGGGTAAACCTCCGTTATCATCGTCTTACATAAACTTCGTATATATAGCCAAGCTCTTTTCGTTCGCCAGGAGGCAGCTCGATTGTCCATGTAAGCTTCCTGATAGCGTTCATCCGCAGCAGCCCTTTGGCAAGCGATTCAACTTCCGCCTGCGGCTCGGATGACTTGACCTCGCCCGAAAGGGTCTTGGTAATCTCCAGCGTGATATCTTTGTCTTGAAAATTGGATATAGACAGCTTTCCCTGTATTGTTATCAAATCATAATGGTTGCCATATAATTGTGCTGCATCGCGTTTTCTGTCTATTTCAAGCTCCAGTTGCTCAGCTTTGACGCTCACCGCCTGAGTAATCCGCAGCGTCGTTTCGCCTTTTACCGGCGTATAGTTTAAGGTGTCCTGGCCCAGGATTAGACCATCCTTGATCGTCTCAGCCGGTGCGGTCGTCCAGGGGACTTTTGTGCTGTTCTGCAGTCTCAAACAGTGCCAGACTGCCTCTTCCGGCTCACTCGGCTGCCTGCGCTGGTTATAAACATAGCGCTCCTGCTCATTAACATAATCCGGTATGTTCCACTGATAAATGTGCTTGTAGGGCATAGACTCGGTAAACAACGGATAGTATCCGACAGAGCCTTTTTTAAGCTGCACATTTTCAACCGGATAAAAGAACAGGTCCTCCGCCACCTTACCTGCATCGGCTGCGCCATACTCCGGCATAGCAAAATCCTCGGCTCCGGAAACACTATATGCAGCTCTCTGTCTCATCACATTGGACATTATATCAGGCATGCCCCGCTGGCTTTGGCCTCTGGTTAAAGCCTGGATGAACTGAGCGAGATTTTCTTTCAAGGCCAGCGGACTTACAATATCGGCAAACTGCAGGTGGGGAAATCCGGTCACCAACTGCAATGTCACCATATCCAAATCGCAGGCTTCGTTTATTACCACGGCTTTGGCTGCAAGGCGAGCTTTATCCGCATCGCTTATATCTACTATATAGCTTGGTGCCCAGGTGATGCCCCTAGCCAGGTGACTTACCGCGAGCTTTTGCCCGGATGCAGATGCGTCCAAGCGTACCACGAGCTGCACAGATTTACTCTTTTGGCTAAAGGTTCTTTCCGTCCCACCCTCAAAATCAACCCTTTGAACCATCTGTGGATTTATGCACACATCGCCGTCATCGGTCTTGATTATCACTAAAAGCATCTGATTAGGCGATGGTGGTATATAACCCCTATTAACCTCAGGCACCCTGCCAGGCACATAAGGGTCGGGACTCGGTTTATCCCTCTCCTCGGCAAAATACTTTATTGTACCTGTCACGGGCCCCTTGTCCGCAGAGAGCCACAATGCCACTCGTCGACCCACATTAGCTTTTAGCAGCTCACTTATTGTTGTTGCATCGAGCTGCTCCTGCTGCTCTATTTCTTCTGCAACTAAGCTTTTTAATCGGACCTTCGCAGGACACGACACCCAAAAAGTCCCATGTGAAGCCGCAACAAGTGGAACGAAACTGAACGAATCTTTATTATTAGGAATGGTGACTTCCGAGATGAAAAAGCCCAGCCCGTTCTTAAACAGCGCTACCTGCTGCAGCTTGGTTTCAGACACCATTGTTATCTCTGAGCCGACACATGCTGCACAAATAGTGAGCGCGCAGCTCATTACAAGGATTAAAATCAGCGATTTTTTAATCCACGACATGGCAAAATACCTCCACAAAAATGCCTTAAAACGCTTCGGGCAGAATCTTTCTGGCGGCGTTGCGAAGGAAGTTTGAAATCTGCCTTTCGGAATTCATGCTAAGCACTTTTCTCGCTACATTATTGCAATCCTCTATCGTGACGGAGCGGATAATCTGCTTTATCTCCGGTATCATCGGCGGAGTAATCGAAATTGCTCTAATCCCCATCCCCAAAAGCAGCATAACATAATCCGGCTCCGAAGCCATCTCTCCGCAAACGGCGACATCTATTTGTGCCTTGTGGGCATCCTGAATAACCGTCCTGATAAGCCTTAGCACCGCGGGGTCGGTCGCCGAGTATAATGTGGAAACCAGCTCGTTACCCCGGTCAACCGCGAGGGTATATTGGATTAGGTCGTTAGTCCCGATGCTGAAAAAGTTGGAATCTCGCGCAAGCGTGGAGGCCGTCAAAGCCGCCGAAGGTGTCTCAATCATAATGCCAATCTCGATATTTCTATTATATGGTATGGACTCATCATCGAGATCTTCCATCACGTCACGCAAAATCATCTTGGCCTGCATCAGCTCCTGGTGATTTGTTATCAACGGGAACATTATCTTCACGTGCCCTAAAAGCGAGGCCCGCAAAATTGCGTGCAATTGTATCTTGAACAACATTAGATTCTGCAGACAAAATCTGATTGACCTCAGTCCCAGAAACGGATTAGGCTCAGGAGCAAAACGCTTGCTTTGAGTTTGCTTGTCCGCGCCGAGGTCGAAGGTTCTTATTACAACGGGTTGATTCTGCAAAACCTTGATGGTTTCAGCATAAGCTTCGTAATGCTGCTGTTCCGTAGGCTCGGTGGGGCTGCTAAGATATAAAAACTCCGTTCGGTACAAGCCTATGCCTTCACCCCCCTTTTGCAAAACCAACTCAGCCTCCTCCGGAAATTCAATGTTTCCCAAAACCGTGATTTTCGTGCCGTCTCGGGTTACAGCAGGCTTTTCCCTTATGGCATCGAGCTTATGCTCCAGCTCGAGAAACTCTTGCGAATATTTTTCATATTGCTGGGTTGTCTCATTATCCGGATTTACAATAACGATGCCGCGATTGCCGTCGATAATGACGGTATCTCCCCCGTGAACGATCTCCGTAAGGTCTTCCAGCGCCACTACAGCCGGTATGCCTAAGGAGCGAGCTACAATCGCGGTATGGCTGGTTCTTCCGCCCGCGTCGGTGGCGATTCCCTTGACGAATTGTTTGTTGAAGCCGGCTGTTTGTGTAGGGCTCAGCTCCCGGGCAATCACCGCTACCTCTTCGCTTAAGTTTTCTATCTCCTCACGTCTTTTGCCGAGGAGCTGCCTGAGCAGACGTCTTTCAATATCGTAAATGTCATCCGCCCGCTCGCTGATGTAGGTATCCTTCACGCTGGAAAAATGCGCGGCAATTTCCCGCAGGACCTTCGACACAGCATATTCAGCCGTCACTAACTCAGAATGAATCAGATCTGTAATTCTTTTTCGCAGGCTTCTATCGTGCAAAAAACGAAGATGCACCGCAAAAATATCTTTTATCTTGCTGCCTTTTGTCTGGTTCTGCTGGGCCTCAAGCTGCGTTAATTCCTCAACCGCATCTCTGAAGGCATTGCGAATACGCTGAGTCTCCCTTAGCCGTTGCGAAGGCTTAATCTCACGGCGGGGAATCCGATAATCCTCGGAATCAATTATCAGCGACTTGGCAATAGAAATACCAGGCGAGACTGCTATGCCTTTTTTTATCTCCATCGTAATGTTTTACTAAATCCTATTGTTTTGCTCAACCATCTGAGTCTGGATCAATGAAAGGCTTGCTTTCGACAAGCTCTTGCAAAGCATTAATCGCTTCCTGAGCATCAGGCCCCTCAGCCTTAATCTTTAATTTGGTGCCACGGGTCGCAGCAAGTATTACCATTTGCATTATACTTTTGCCGTCTACAACTTTTACGCCGTCGCTAACGCTGATGTCACAAATAAATTGATTTGCAACATCAACAAACTGCATGGCTGGGCGCATATGAAGACCGTGTACGTTTTTTATCTCAATCGCTGTTTCAAAAACAACTTTCTCCAATGAATTTTATCCTGCCCACATCCTCAAAGCCCGTTGCTTCAGAAGACCCTCTCAAATTTGTATTATTACAAAGCCGGATTCTCATCAACTTCTCTAAGAAGGTCTTCGATATCCTCTGCACTGCGTGATTGCCTTAGAAACTTGCGAAATTTCTCTTGCTGCAGGACTTTGAAAACAATTTCCATCGCCTGTAAATGTTTGTCCGGATTGTCAACAGGGCTGATCATGAGTATCACTGAATAAACAGGCTGCTTATCGAGTGACGAAAAATCAATACCGTTATTACTTTTTCCAATCGCAGCCACTACATTTTTAACGCTCGAGTGTTTCACATGAGGCAATGCAATGCCCTTGCCCATTCCTGTACTTGCCTCATTTTCTCTTTTAATAACTGCTTCAATAATCTCTTCTTTAGTTCCCTTTTTCAGCCGTCCTGCTTTCTCAATCGCCGAAACAAGCTCAGCTATCACACCATCTCGACCTTTAGACTGCAACTTAGCTATCGTTGCTTCAAAACAGATAAAATCAGCAAATTTCATTCTAATCGCCTAAAATAGTTCAAGTACACAAATTAAAGCACACAAGGTACTTTTTCTCCTATGCCAGTGTACCGCGCTCCGCACCGCCTAGGTGTTTGTTATCCCTTTCCCTGCTCTTTTTTCTCCTTAGCTGTCGTTCAAGTTTATGTATAGCTACATCGATACATTGATAAGCATCTACCGCTCTTCCGGTACCAATGAAAACATTGCTATGCTCGCCTCTGGCAATTATCTCAACGTTAATATTGCCACTCGGCTCGCCATCGATAATCACTTCTACCTGATTTATACCACTATAGTACCTGGGAAGCTTGGAGGTCTTTTCTTCTGCGTATTTTCGAATAGCTTCTGTTATGTCAATATGTTTACCTGTAATTGTAAAAAGCAAATCTTTTCTCCTTAACTATTTTACTGCAACACTATCTCTACTTTTGTTCGTTTTCTGAAACAACTTTCGGTAGCGCAACCGACATTTGCTGACTATTCGGCGCTATGACCCCTGCGCTGATTGTGAACCTGAAAGCCTCTTCAATCGTCATATCCAATGCTATAGTTTGTTCTTTCGGTACCACTATTACATAGCCCGTAACCGGTGTAGGCGAATTGGGTATAAGAACAGTAAGAAACTCTTTCTTCTCATTCTCCGCTACTTTTCTCAGTCCCGAGCCGGTCACGAAACCAATCGACCATATACCCTTCCGAGGATATTCGAGCGCAACAACTCTTGAGAATAACTTCGCCTGTTCTTCCGGTGTAAGCACAAAATCAGTAATTTGTTTGACATAAGGATAAACTCGCCTCAAGACAGGTGCGTTCATTATGAATTTTTCAATAATTCGCCATAGGGCCCTTCCAACCACACTGGCTAATAATGCTCCTACTAAGCAAACAATAGCAATCGCTATGAGAAAGCCTATTACGGAGCCGGCGGTTCCTTCTACGAAAATATCAGTCAGCTCTTCTCTGCTAATACCCCCTTCACCCTGTACAAGCACAATCAGCCGAACCAGAGCGCGATTCACGTGGATACTAATCTTAGCCTGGATGAACTGGTAAATCCAAACGCATATCCAAATCGTCAAGATTGTCGGCAGCAAAACTGCTAATCCACGCAAAAAATAGCTTTTGAAGCGCCTTGTAATACTCATATCTTTAGCCGCGGCAATTACGTTTTGCCGGCTTTTTTACCTTTGCAATATCGAAAATGTTTATTAAGCGATGCCCTATTAGAAACGCCATAAATTAATTTACAGATTAATTACAGTCAATAAAAAAGTCTCTCGGCAAATGTGCGCCAATCAGGTGTATTACAACTCCCGGCAGAGACCCAATCAACCAGAAAAACCGCTGGCACAAAGCCAATGCCAATGCTTGTCCGCTTGAGACGGAACATATTTGCACAAACATTATTTTCAGCCACCATTCCATTACGCCAGCGCCACCCACACTAATCGGTAATGTTGCCAACAGCCATGAAATGGGAAAGAAAATAAAATAGTACTTTATATGTGCAGTTATGCCGAGACTGGAACCAATCAGCACCATACCTATAATAAACAATCCCTGGCAGCAAAAAGTAAGCAGCAGCGCCCCAATAAGAACTAACTTTTTATCACAATATATCCGAATCATTTCAAGGACTTTCGCCAAAACTATCCTGGCTTTCTGATATATTAACTGTAAAAAGCGACGCAGCACCATCCGACCCCGAACGTTAGCTATAAAAATCGCGGTTAAAATTGCCAAAGTTATTCCAATCCCGATAAAAATCCATCTATATTCGATTGCACGCTGTATAAGGGTAATTCCGATGGATTGAGATTCATACTGCTCACTCCTGCCCCGCTCAGGAATAAACCAGTAGCAGAAAGAGGCCATAATAAGCATGCCGGCTAATCCGATCGCCCTATCAATAAACACGCTCAAAGCAGCTTCAACCTTTCTATCAGTGTGTTTTGTAACGTACCATGCCCGAAGCAAATCCCCCCCTACTGAACCGGGCAGGCAGTTATTATAAAACAAACCCAAAAAATGAAGCTTTACAGCCGACCAAAAACCTATCTCAATTGACTGGGTCCTCAGCAACAAGAACCATCTCGCCACGAAAATCAACTGGCTAACAATATAAATGCCCAGAGCGGTTGCAAAAACCCATAAATTCAATCCTAACAGGACTTCGCTCACCTGTTTTAAATTCTCACCTCTAAATGCCAGGTACAATGCCGCACCGGCGACAGTAAAACGCAATAAATATGAAATATACCTGCTTCTCTTACCTTTTGACTTGGGCATTAAAGATAGTTTCCATAGGTTATAACTTGTTTTGACAGATAATAATATGTAAAACTCTTATTGACAAGATGCCGATAATAAGAATTTAGGAGATATAATAGGTGGTTACAAAGCAAATTCGCGAAGAAAGTTTGGAATTTATTCCGAAATTCGACGATAACGGCCTGATAACTGCTATCGCGCAGGATTCGGAAACCGGACAAATCCTGATGGTAGCTTTTATGAATCGCGAGGCGCTTGAGTTGACAATAAAAACCGGTTATGCCACGTATTTCAGCAGGTCTCGAAAAAAATTATGGAAGAAAGGCCAGGATAGTGGCCATGTCCAAAAGGTAGAACAAATACTTGTCGATTGTGATCAGGACTGTCTTGTTCTGAAAGTGCTCGTTCCGCCGGGGCGGACCGGCCAGTGCCATGTAGGTTACCAATCTTGTTTTTATCGGGCTTTGAAGAAAGGTACCACAGAAAAGCTGGAATTTGTTGCAGAAAAGGTTTACGACCCAAAAGAGGTCTACAAAAAGCTAACTTAGATTCCGTTGTCGCGATTGTCTATTTGCTTTATGGAAAATCTGCTAATTGATTTTGGGACATAAAAAACGTGGTCTCGGATAATTTTTTTCTTGTTTTTCGCGTTACAATTTTGTATCATATAGGAACCTAACATATAGATGAGGAGCGGTTAAATTACTTTTCGTTTTTAGGTTTTTCCTTTTCACATGTGTAAGGTGTACAGAAGAATGTCTCTAAATTCAGAACTTTTTTCGTTTTGGGAGGATTTAGTTATGAGAAAATTTGAATTAAAGGTGTTTTTGTTCTGCGCTCTGGCCTTATTGCTCAGTAGTGCACAAGTTACGATGGGCGTTACCATCACAAACAACAACTGTGTGAACGCAACACCCGTCGGCAATGTAACGAACCTGGCGTTTGATACGAGCAACGCTACCTTTGATGGTCCCGGCCACTTCATGAACAGTCCGAATATCTGGTTCGTTTACACTGCAACATGTTCAGGTATCACTACCGTGAGTTTATGCGGCAGCAGCTATGATACCAAGCTCGCCGTTTATAATGGATCCAGTTGCAATCCGCCGGCTAGCGCTCTGCTCAGAGCCAACGATGACTACTGCGATTCGCAATCGCAGGTCAGCTTCGGCACGGCCGCGGGCAACCAATATCTAATTGAGGTCGGAGGATACAGGCAGGAGACCGGTCAGGGCGTGCTAACCATCACATGTGAGACGGCGGTCTGTCCACCGGCCAATGATAACTGCTCCAACGCTCAACCGGTCGGTGAGGTATGGCAACAGGCCTTCGACACCAGGTGTGCATCGTACGATGGTCCTCGTTTCTGCATTACCAGTCCTAATATCTGGTACCTCTACACAGCCTCGTGCACCGGTAAAGCTACAGTCAGCCTGTGCGGCAGTGAATTTGACACCATACTCGCTGCTTACGACTTTACTAGTTGCCCACCAACACAACGAGACTTGATCGACTGCAACGATGACTTTTGTGGTGCTGCATCGCAGCTAAGTTTCGATGTGGTCGCTGGCAGCCAGTACCTGATTGAGATTGGAGGATACAGCAACGCGGTCGGCAGAGGCAAGCTAACTATCACCTGCCAGGGACTACCTGGTCCTCAACCCCAGCCACAGGCCGACAATTGCGCCAATGCAAAGCCGGTCGGCGAGGTAACAAATCAGGCCTTTAATACAACTCAGGCGACATTCGACGGCCCAGGCCTTTGCATGACCAGCCCCAACATCTGGTACTGCTACACTGCCTCTTGCACAGGCACAGCAACAGTCAGCCTGTGCGGCAGCAGCTACGATACAAGACTGGCTGTCTACAACGGGTGCCAGTGCAATCCGACAGCAGCCAGAATGCTCGGTTGTAACGACGACTACTGCAGCACACAATCGCAGCTCACCTTCGACGTGGTCGCAGGCAACCAATATCTGATTGAGATTGGAGGCTACCAGAACGCAACAGGCCAGGGT
>Ga0315537_1001754_pt1 | contig 16855 bp, 14 predicted proteins | sample SalMarSW160270MG_FD_203091 | JGI IMG/M metagenome (GOLD analysis project Ga0315537, IMG submission 203091) | Salt marsh sediment microbial communities from the Plum Island Ecosystem LTER, Massachusetts, United States - Salt Marsh Sediment SW1602-70 ... | reverse complement strand
CTAGGGCTTGAACTTGATAATATGGGCAGAATCATAGTTGAACCGGATCTGAGCTTGAAAAAAAATCCTGAAGTTTTTGTAGCCGGAGATCAAGCCCATTTTTCATACCAAACCGGAATCCCGCTTCCGGGAATCGCACCAGTAGCGCTTCAGCAGGGAAAGTTTATTGCCAAGAATATACTTCGAGAAATAAAAGGACAACAAAGGGTAATATTCAAATATTTTGATAAAGGACATATGGCCACCATTGGTAGACGTAAAGCGATCCTACAAATAGGTAAAGTGCAATTAAGCGGACCTATCGCCTGGCTCGTATGGTTGTTTATTCATATTTACTATTTAATAGGATTTAAAAATAGAGCCTTCGTTCTTTTTCAATGGGCGTATTCATATGTAACGTTTAGAAAGGGTGCGCGGTTGATCGTGAACAAAAATTGGCGTTTTTATAAATCAGGTGGTAACACTTCCAATAAATTCTGAGCTGTTTTTTAGTGACTATTGCCGTTTCTATATTTGGGGGCAAATCAAAACGAAAAAGGAGGCATTCATGAACAATAAAGCCGCAACACTCAGAGGCATCCCTTTCAATCTGGAAAAGCATGTAAATTATGCTGATGGCTCTGTGGTAAGCAAAACATTACTAAAAAAGGATATCGGCAATATCACTCTATTTGCGTTCGATAAGGGCCAGGGACTAAGTGAACACACGGCACCGTTTGACGCAGTAGTCTATATTTTGGACGGCGAGGCTGAAATCACCATTGGCGGCCAACCAAAAAATGTTTCTGCAGGTGAAATGCTGATTATGCCGGCCAGTATTGCCCATGCTCTTCATGCAAAATCGCCCTTTAAAATGTTGCTGGTCATGATCCGTGGAGAGTAGAAATATACCGCTCAGCGTCCCAAAAGGGGTCTATAAAAAAGGAGGTTTAAAATGCAAGCACGTGCACCCCTCATGATAGAACACCGTTTGATCGAACGAATGATTGGAATAATCAAAAATACCCTGTCTCAAATTGAGAAGAAAGAAAAAATTGATCCAGTATTCGTTGACACAACTGTTGACTTTATCCTTACATATGCTGACATAACTCATCATGGAAAAGAGGAGGATATTCTTTTTAGAGAACTTAGTAAAAGGGATTTGTCTGAAGAAGATAAACTGTTGATGAATGATCTGATTGAAGAACACATGTTGGGACGTAAAACTACCCAAAAACTTGTAGAAGCCAACAACCGTTATAGAAACGGCGATAAATCGGCATTAGCCGAAATCGTATCTAATCTTCGCCTGTTGACAGACTTTTACCCGAAACACATTGAAAAAGAGGACAAGGTCTTTTTCCCTTCAGCCAGAAGCTATTTTTCTGAGCAGGAAGACCAGGCCATGCTTAATGAGTTTTGGGAATTCGACAGGAAAATGATCCATGAGAAATATATCTCACTGATCGAATCATTTGAAAATTAATGAAATGGAAACAATAATGACTGATACCGGATTGATCTATCAACAGATAATAGAAAATTCTCAAGACGCCATTCTTTTTGCCGATCGGGACGGAATTGTCAATTTATGGAATTCAGGGGCCGAGGCAATTTTTGGCTACAAAGCGGAAGAAATTCATGGTAAAAATTTAGACCTCATTATCCCCGAAAAATTACGTCAACGACATTGGGAAGGTTACCAACGGGTTATGAAAACGGGTGAAACCAGGTACGGGAAGGAACTTCTTAAAGTACCTGCTATACGAAAGGATGGAAGGACGATATCAGTAGAATTCACCATATTGCTTGTTCGGGACCGTCAGAATGAAATTATCGGTACAGCGTCAATTATAAGGGATGTAACAGAACGCTGGAAGCAGGAAAAGGAGTTAAAGAAGAAATTAAAATTCCTTGAAAACCAATTGATGTCACAAAAAACACTTCAGGATAATATGGGTTAATTTGTTGTCATAAAAGGAAATAATTTGACAATAATGATACATTTATACTTACAAGTTTCATTATGTATATTCGGAGTTTAAAGACGAATATTGTTGTTCAACTGGGAGTGGTTTTATTGATGGCAATGATTTTATACTTCGCTCTGTGCTATTGTCTTGACAAGCTACAAAATGTTGTACATGGGTGAAACTTGGTCGAGCGTCAATTAGAGGATGTAATACAAAGTCCGTTCCTATCCCTTCATGTTGGTAACCTGACTTATATCCTTGTTGCTCACCTGTTGAAGGAATTTAGTAATTGAGCTAAAAATCCAAAAAAAATAGTGGTTTTCCGTATTGACTATTATTTTTTTATAGTTATTTTTTGTCATTAATACTAAGGTTATTTCATTCACGTAATGACTGAGCAGTAGAAACGTTCGGATTAAAGGAGTTGAGCAAATGGCACAACAAACTTCAGAAGAAAGAGAAAGAACTTTAAACGTTGTGGACAAGGCTATAATTCGCGAGGACATTCTCCAGGCCTTCCCAAGACTTTTCGGAACCAAAACCATAAACGGTCGAAAAGTCAATGTGGAACAGGAGATTGCCGCACTGGCTCAAGAGCTGCATTCCGAGATCGCCGCAGCCCTCACCGCGCGCCGGACGCTACTGCATTCTCCCTCGCCGGTCCGCGAGAAATATGACTGGCCCAAGTGGGACGACACGTTTGAGGATCCCGTAACGGAGCAGTTCTGGACATATCGCCGGATCGTCCAGGGCTTGATTGATAACTTTCTCGGTCGGGACAGCGAGTGGCGCTGGCGGCTCAACGACGAAGCGCCCATCCCGAAGGACGCCCACCCGTTGATGAATCCCGGCTTGGAACTCACCGGGCCGTGGCATCCGCTGGACATGGCTTTCAAAGCCTTGAACAGCCCGGCGCCCATGAATATGCCGGATTTTGAAGACGCCTCGCCAACCCATTTCCGGCCCGACGGCGCGCTCGAAAATCAGCCGATAGGGATTTTCGCGGCCCTGGAGAACGCGAAAGAGATCTTCGAAGGCTCTTGGGCCAACCGCGCCTATGAAGTTAAGGGGAAAGGCAAAACACGCGGGTATAAGATCAAAGAACCCCCGGCGAAGTGGCCGACCCGGTTTGCCCGGCCTCCGAGCATCCATGTGCGGTATGACCACATAACAGTCCAAGGCCGACCGGTGCATGGTATGATTCCCATCACTCTCCTCTGGGCGCTCAACAACTATGAGTCTCTCGCACGGACCGGTACTGGTGTATACTACTACATCCCAAAGATTCAGACCCCTCTGGAAGCTCTCATTGTAGAGAAGCTTCTGGTAAGGGTGGAAGGCTTGATCGGTGTCCAGCCCGGGACCATTAAAATCAAAGTCCTCTACGAAGAAGGGAATGCGGGCCGGTTTCTGCCTGTTATTACCTGGGTATTTCGACGCAGGCTCCTTGGGACGAACGTCGGCCGTTGGGACTACCTGGCCAGCCTTATTGAGATGTGGAAGGATGATCCACAGGGCGTGTTTCCGGATCCGCAGTTGATCGGCATGGCCAGCCCGAATATGATTGCATATCAGCGGTATAACGCGCTGATGATGCTCATGGCCGGCATGAAGAATGGCGAGTTCAGCCAGGGGGGTCCCATTGGCGGTATGGCGGCGGTAATGATTTACCAACCGACGGATCCCTACGGCCGATCGCAGTATAACCCACTGGCACTGCGTGCGATGGTCATCGACAAGATACGAGAGCGTTTGCTGGGTCTCATCTTTGTGCCCGAGGAGCAGCTGCCCGCAGGTCGACAGCCTACCCTGGAAGAGATCCTTGCTGGAGGAGTGAAGGGACAACTCTACGATGCCTATCGGCAAAGTTGGGTTGCCAGCCCCGATCCGGCCTATGTCGCTGCCGGCAATGCACCTTTGCAGGCTCCCGTAACGCAGCTCCAGGCGATCCTCGATGCGCCGCCACAGGAAGTGAAGGTGAAAGACAAATCGGTGCCTACGGTTGCCAGTGGTCTTGTGGAGGCAGAGCGGCTCCTGCTGGAATCCTGCGGTTTATTGAACCCGGAGGGTAAGATCACACCCTGGGTCGTTACCGAGGACATGTTCAGCATGCCTGAGAAGCTCTTCAAGGAAGAACTCTGGGACGGTATCTACGGTGTACCCAAGGGTGATATCACTATTGAGCACATCCAGCATGCCTTCTATATGGCGGCGAACTACGGCTTCCAGATTATCAACGGTAACTTCGCAGCTGCCATCGACGACTACGAGCTTTCGCTGCGTTTCATGAATGATCTTGCTACCTACCGGATCGATGTTTCGTGGCTGTGGACCCTTCTCCATAACCAGGCCGTCATCACTAAGGATGGTTACCTAAAACGGCCTGCCCTCACCGAGGATGGGCTCATGCCGGCTGAAGACGCCTTCGAGGTCAAGGCCGGGATCCGCTTCACCAAGGAGCTGTTCCAGAGGTTGTGGGACTACCACAACGAATGGACCTCTGAGTTCTTTGCAGAGCTGGACCGACTCGGCAATCCGGGCCGCTTTGACCGCGCTAAGGCGCCCGTTATTATGGAGATCCTGAAGCGCCAGCTGCTGTCGCCCCGTTACATTCAGCACAGCGCCCGCGTACTCTTCGTCCTGGCACCGGCGAACGAGCAGGAGCGCGTGCAGTTTCTTGAGGCGATTTTCACCCTCTCCCGCGAGGAAGTCGTCAAGCGCGTTCATGAAGGCACGCTGAACAACTCTGCGTTGGATGTCCACGATTATGTTTATGACATCTTTCCGGGGATCCAAGAAGAATAGCGATCGGCGGTGGGACAAGATATGGAGTAATTAAGTGACCTATGGCAAAATCAGGGTCTTATTATGCGGCCGGCATCACTTACTCGCCGAGCTTCCGGCAAATTCGAACTGGTAGGCAGAATATTCGTCGGGCTGATCACCAACGAAAATTTACGGGAGTTTTTGACATTAGCGGCATATGACCATCTCGACTAAGGCAATGGAGGAATTGATATGGATAGAAAGCAACAAGCCGAGGCACTTGCAGAATCATGGAAAAAAGAACCGAGATGGGAAGGAATTGAACGCCCTTACACCGCTGAGCAGGTGGTAAAACTTCGCAGTTCGGTTCAGATCGAATACACCCTCGCCCGTTTGGGGGCTGAAAGACTCTGGCATCTGATGCGCTCGGAACCTTATGTTCAGGCACTGGGCGCATTGACCGGCAATCAGGCCGTGCAAGAGGTATTGGCAGGGCTGAAAGCCATATATCTCAGCGGCTGGCAGGTGGCGGCCGACGCAAATACTGCCGGACAGACCTATCCGGATCAGAGTCTGTATCCCGCTGACAGCGTCCCGACGGTGGTCAGAAAAATAAATAATGCGCTGATTCGAGCCGACCAACTTCAGCACTTGCATAACAGAGGCAATATATATTGGCTCGCCCCCATTGTCGCGGATATCGAGGCCGGTTTCGGCGGGCCCCTCAATGCTTTTGAATTGGTCAAAGCATGCATCGAGGCCGGAGCGGCCGCGGTTCATCTGGAAGATCAAATATCCTCTTTGAAAAAGTGCGGTCACATGGGAGGGAAGGTTCTGGCAACCTCCTCTGAATTTTTGCGCAAATTTACGACTGCCCGGCTTGCCGCCGACATTTTGGGGGTACCCACACTAATGGTGGCAAGAACAGATGCCAGAGGCGCCCGTTTAACCCGAAGCGACATAGATCCTATCGACCGGCCGTTCTTGACCGGAAAGAGAACCGTGGAGGGTTATTTCGAATTAAAAGGCGGCCTGGAACTTGCCATTGCCAGAGCACTGTCCTATGCTCCCTATGCGGACATGATATGGTGTGAAACATCGACGCCGGATCTGGGAGAAGCCCGAGAATTCTCCCAGGCAATCTTGGAGAAATTCCCGAATAAGTTGCTGGCCTATAATTGTTCACCCTCGTTTAACTGGAAGCTGCATATGGATGATGCCATGCTCCGGAGATTTCAGGAGGAACTGGGAACCATGGGGTATAAATTTCAATTTGTCACCCTGGCTGGTTTCCATACATTAAATGCAGCCATGTTTGAATTGGCCCACGAGTATAAAGCGGAAGGTATGGCCGCCTATTCACGGTTCCAGGAGCATGAATTCCAGATGGAACGTGATCTGGGCTACAGTGCAGTGAAGCACCAATCTTTTGTAGGGGCTGGCTATTACGACGAAGTTCAAATGGTTATCACCGGGGGCGAGACTACGACATCCGCCTTGAAAGGTTCCACCGAAGAAGAACAGTTTAAGGGGTAAACCAAAGGAAAGTGCCGGACATAGAAATCGGGAAAACGTAACATTTTTAAAGGCCTCGATTGGAGAGTCGATTCCTTTCTCCATATGGAAAGATCTCGATGAGCTCTCCGGCATTGATACGGGACTGGATTTTCCGCCAAAACGTCACATCGAACAACTCACTGTGGTGGGCAATAAAAATTTTTCTCAGACTCCGCTTTAAACCCAAAAAGTTTTGTAACTCTTCGGGAAACACGTCGTTGCTGCCGACACCAAACCAAACTTCGGAAGAAATTTCCTCCTCATAGGTTTGGGGTTGAGGCATGACTCTGAAATTGCAGAAGGACAACAAACAAAGTTCGTCGTAGTCGTAAAAGACAACCCGGCCGTGGCGAGTGACACCGAAATTCTTGACCAGCAGATCTCCGGGAAAGATGTTTGACACGGCCAGGTCTTTGATGGCGTTGCCGTAATCCACAGTAGCTGCCCGCGCCCGAGCCTCATCCGCTTCCTTAAGATAAATGTTCAACGGGACCACCCGGCGCTCGATATACGCATGTCTGATCACAACTTGCTCATGGCCGACCAACACATTTCGAGCGGCATTGCGCTGCAGGCTGTCCAGCAACTCGTCTGAAAACCGGTTTCGGCTGAATTTCAGATACTCGAATTCCTGCGCATCCATCAGGCGACCGGCCCGATCATGCTTGAACACAAGGTCGTATTTGCCCATAACTTCATCCCGTGTGGTATGTTTGGGATAGGCAAAATGATCTTTGATCACCTTGAATACCAGGTCGTAGTCAGGCATAGTGAACACTTCCATAACCATGCCTCTTTCTCCTTCGGCAATTTCGAATTTTTTGTCGGAACGGCTCAGGTGACGAAGCATATCGCAATACAACTCGGACTTTCCGTGTTTGTTGTAACCGATGGAAATATAGAGTTCGGTGATGCGCTTCCGTGGTATGATGGTCTTTAAAAAACTCACCAACTCAGAAGGTTTTTTGACATCGACATGGAAATAAGAACGAGTAAAGCTGAATAAAATACTAACGTCGTCCTCATCCGAGAGTACGGCGTCCACAACGATTCCCCCCGGCGTATTGAGCAACGCAAGAACCAGAGGGAAGAAATCCGAACCCATGAAAATCCGACCCATCAGATAGGCGCCCTTGCCGCGATAAAAGACAGAAGTCAACATCTCTGCACGATTGAAATATGGCGAATCCCCGCTGATTCGAAGATGGTTATCAACCTTTTCAGCGACCAAACGTGCATCGCGCTGCAAATTCTCGTAAGCCGCTTGATGTTTGTAATCGCGGAGTATGGCTTCCATCAGCATCGGGGTTGAGCGGTCTCCGGCATAGGTGCGATACGGGAGCCGGATTACCCGGGGGGGCTGTGTCCGAGTACACGTGTCCACAAATTCTATTTGCGGATCTACCCCCACCGTGGCAAATATTTTCCGGGTCACCGAATTAAAAAAAGTTTCCGCCAATTCCCATACATCCAGCTCATTGCTTAAGGTTGAATAGGCGCTTTTGATGTCGATCCAGACGCTCTCGTCTTTGACTCGACTGCCCAACAGCCGTCTGAACTCAGCAACAATTTCATCCACCACGAATTTATATAGATCCAGCCTTTCGTCTGCATCGGCTTTCATTCCATGCCAATCCTGATTATCGAAGCGTCCTCTGGCCCGTTGCGTAATGATCCTGAATTTGGCCTGAAATTCATCAAAAGCCTTGAGAATGGCCCGAGCACAATAATCGGCAGATGATCTATGGAAAAATTCTTCGTTCATAAATACATACGGATTTACACCCGTATCACTTGTGAAAGGACCTGTGGTTTCTTACATCAACGTCAAGGCGGCGGATTTGGACAGCTCGATAATATAGTTGGGGAAGATTCCCCCCGCCACCATCCCGAAAATCAATAACCCGGCCAACATCTCAGCGCCTTCGTTCATAGATCATCATAAATTCGAATTTTATTCAACAATGGATTATCTTACCGTGGCCGGAAAATATTCCGGACACATTTCCAGCGAAAATGAACTAAACCCGAATGTGCCTAAGGCGATTCGAGAATGGAAGATACATGGTATTGTTTATGGAAAGAAAGATAACTCCTCCATGGAAGTAACTGTTATATTAGAATATTTTTCTAACCTACATCCAATTTATCAGGCACTTATCGCGACTCTGTTTACCTGGTTTATGACGGCTTTGGGTTCGGGTTTGGTGTTCTTCTTTAAAAGCATCAATCGTAAAATTTTAGACGCCATGCTTGGTTTTGCTGCTGGTGTAATGATTGCAGCCTCATACTGATCCTTGCTGGCTCCGGCAATTGAAATGGCTGAGGGGTCAAATTTACCCGCCTGGGTTCCGGCAACTTCAGGGTTCCTTTTGGGTGGCGCTTTTCTTTGGCTTATCGATAAGCTCCTGCCTCATCTACACCCCGGATTCCCTGAAGACAAGGCCGAAGGAATTGGCACTAGCTGGCGAAGAAGCGTATTATTGGTTCTGGCCATTACAATTCATAATATACCGGAAGGGTTGGCTGTGGGCGTGGCATTCGGTTCTCTATCCTCTGATTTACCGACAGCTTCGCCTGGCGGAGCTATGGCTTTGGCTCTCGGCATAGGGATACAGAATATTCCTGAGGCACCGCCGTTTCGGTTCCGCTACGCAGAGAAGGCTTTTCGAGACTCAAAGCTTTATGGTACGGACAATTGTCCGGAGTAGTAGAACCAACCGCTGGAGTACTTGGCGCTGTTGCAGTTACACTCATGAGACCCATTCTTCCTTATTCTCTTGCATTTGCCGCAGGAGCAATGATTTATGTTGTAGTAGAAGAATTAATTCCGGAATCTCACTTCGAAAAACATACCGATAACTGCCAAAAGAATCAAAATATAGAAGAAATATTTTTGACTACTACGGGCGTAACCCAGAAGCTATCAATGTTCAAACCGACTAATGCTTATCAAGATATTCATTTGTTCTCCAGGCGTTTTTATTAACAGACTGAATATTCTTGACTTACGCTATATTGTTTGTTGTAATATTTAAGCGCGTTTCGAACTTATCTCTACTTCGGAAAACCTGCAAGGTATAATTGATGGGGAGAATTTCGAAGTCTGACAAATGTATCCATTGTAGGATGTGATTAGAAGTGGTTTCAAAACCTCCCCTCAAGCCCAATTTCTGTGTTGGACCGAGGGATTCAATACTCGAAATATTAAATATATTCCTGCGTTTGAATCCCTAGCTCCGCCTTGACTTTGAACCTGATTGAAGGTTTTGAAACCACTTCTAAGAAACTCAAAAAACAAGGCGATAAATACAGAAAAAAATCCCACAGGCGGGTGAATTAAAAGCCTGTGGCGAGTGAAATGGAGGTATGTAATGAAAAAGTTAGGTGAGCATTTCCAGGAAGCTGACTGGAAAAAGGAAAAACATGTACCGGTGATTGAATGTCCGGACAGTGTGGCATCCGGGACATTTTTTGATGTTAAAGTCTCCCTTGGCAAGGAAATTGCCCATCCCAATACCACTGAGCACCACATTCGCTGGATCCAGGTCTTCTTCCAGCCTGAGGGTGAGAAGTTCACGTATCACGTTGGGACCTTCGAGTTCTGTGCCCACGGTGAATCCGTTGATGGACCCAACACCGGCTCCGTGTATACAAATCACAATGCGACCACAAGCATGAAAATTACAAAACCCGGAACCATCTACGCCTTAGCATTCTGCAACATCCATGGCATGTGGGAAAGCGCAAAGGATGTCAAACTGGAGGCGTAGCTCTCTATGGATGAATTGCTCTTGCACCTTATTTGAGACACTTTTTGAAATACAACTGCCTTTGTTTGATAAAAAACAATTTTGTTTTCAGGCAGCCATTTGACAGTGATTTCGTTCACATCGAGTTCAGCCGTGTGCGTAAACGCTAAAAGACCGATTAAAAGACCGAAAACAGCCGTCGAAGCATGGACATTCGTCCGTTATATCCAAAATTTGACAAGAAAGAACGACAAAGCTTTTGATAGGCACAGGGCGGCGGAAGTCCAATCCTCATATTTTCAATGAGTTCAACTATTAGATATCACAGATCTTATTTTATTTTTTTGAAGTTCTTTTTCCAACTTATATTTTTTCGTTTTTAAAGAATTCCCTTTGCTTTTAAAAATTCTTCTACCACCTCAGCTGTTCTTCTTTTTTTTCCCATCCACCTCAAAATTCAAATGCTGCATCGTAGCATTGTCAATGAGTCCTCCGGAAAGTGATAGCACATCACCAAGTTTCGGATAGGTTTTCAAGAGTTCTTCTCTGATCACAGGGGCAGCATGATATGGAGGGAAAAAATTCCGGTCATCTTTGAGAGGTTTTAAGTGATATGCTGCAATACGCCCGTCAGTGGCAAAGGCGCAGATCACATCCACTCCCCCTTTGGCCACGGCTTCGTACATGAGTGCAGGATCAAAATCCCGGACCTCACCGAATCGTAACCCATAGATCCGGCGAAGTCCCGGATACCCATCCGGCCTCTCCGCAAATTCTGCCGTGAAGCCCGCCCGTAGCTCTATAGCGGTATTTTTAAGATCAGAGATCCGGTTCCATTGGTTCTTCTTTGCATCCGCTTCACGGACCGTAATGGCGTATGTATTGTTAAATCCGAAAGGCTTCAGCCATTGCGCATCAAAACGTTCATGGTAAGCCCGGGTGACATGGCTCAAGGCCTCCTCGGGGTCGGAAATCACCGGATGTTTTAGAACCGCAGTCAATCCGGTCCCTGTGTACTCGGCATAAAGGTCGATTTCTCCGTTGACCAAAGCCCCGTGACAGATCATTGTACCGCCAAGGTTAAACCGGCGTTCCACAATTAAATCGGTCTTTGTCTCAATCAGCTGAGCCATCATTTCCCCAAGGATGAGCTGTTCGGTAAAATTCTTGGTTCCAATCCTGATAATTCTGTGACCGGTTTCCAATTGTGTTGCTGATTGGGAAATCCATCCGGGTTTTGTGACGTAGGTAATGACACTGATCAGAACTAAAGCAACGGGTAACATAAAGGCCAGCCGTCGCATCAACCACTGAACCGATCCTTTTTTATCCCTTTTTCTTTCCGGCCGAAGCGCCCACTCAAAAGCCCCGATGGAAAAGTCTACAACCACGGCGAGCAGTGCAGCGGGAATTGCACCGAGAAGAATGAGTTTTGTATTGGCTAACGCCAGGCCACGATTAATGAACTGGCCCAGTCCGCCGGCTCCGATAAACGCCGAAAGGGTGGCGATACCCACTCCCACCACTGCCGCAGTTCGGATGCCGGCCACAATCACCGGCGCGGCCAAAGGTATCCTGACCATCATGAGTTGCTGGTATTCTCGCATACCGATTCCTTGGGCAGCCTCCATTACCTCAGCGGAGACTTCCTCAAGTCCTGTAAGGGTGTTTCTGGCAATGGGCAGCAACGCATAGAGGGTAAGGGCAATAAGGGCAGGTAGTACACCGATTTTTTTGAGCAGTGCCAGCAAAAAGACCAGCATGGCCAGGCTGGGTATGGTCTGAAGAATACCAATGACACCCATCAGTAGCCCTCGCAGATAGGTGGCCCGAAAAAGTAGAATACCAATGGGAATTCCGATGAACATGGCTGCCAGAGTAGAGCATCCTGTCAGCATGAGATGTTCCCCGGTTCGAAGCCAGAGTTCCGGCAATCGTTCCACGACATACGCAACCACAGCATCTAAGCTCATAGGTCTTGCCCCTTTATGTCAAGGTGCCCGGCCGTTTTATCCAGGGCAAACGCATTTGAATCCCAATACAGGGAGACCGCTCCACGACGGCGTATATCTCTTTCCAACAGACTGAAACTTGTGATTAAGCACCCGTAAGCCCGAGCCGCGCCTGAGGTATTCAGAACAATTCGTCGCTGATTTATTTTATTGATTTTTTTAAATCATAATTTCATTCGGCTCGGGCAAACGCGTGCTAAAGCCCTTCAAACAGTCAGTCGGTTTCCAAGAGAAACACGCCGTCGCTACGCTCCACCGAAATCAAATGTGTTTATCCGGCCGCTTTATCCCGAATAAATCTTGTACGAATTGGGTTGCCGGCGTGTCCAATATATCCTTTTTCGTTCCGATCTGTTCCAGATTGCCCTCATGCAGAATTGCGATGCGGTCACCAATAAGGAGTGCTTCATGAAGGTCATGGGTTACAAAGACGATCGTCTTTTTAAGATGGTTTTTCAAGGTTAATAACTGTTGCTGGAGTGCTTCACGGGTGAGGGCATCAAGAGCACCGAACGGCTCATCCATGAGTAAATAAGTCGGGTTTGCTGCAAGGGCGCGAGCAACGCCAACCCGTTGCTGTTGGCCACCGGAGAGTTCATCGGGAAATCTCTCAGCAAAACTCTCGGCCGGAAGCCCGACAAGGTCTAATAGTTCCTGCGTACGTTCTTGCCTGGAACGGATTGACCATCCGAGGAGCCGCGGAACAATTTCAACATTCTGTCCAATGGTCATATGGGGAAACAGACCGATTCCCTGGAAAACATAACCGATTTGACGACGCAAAACTACGGGGTTGTGATCCATGACATCCTTCCCCCCGACTTCAATGATTCCTTGGGTCGGTTCGATCAGGCGATTGATCATTTTAAGAGTAGTGGTTTTACCGCAACCGGATGATCCCAAAAGGACCAGAGTTTCACCCATGCCCACGCTTAAAGAAAGGTCTTTGACCGCATAGGAACGGCCGCCGTCAAATGTTTTAAAAACATGCGTGAGTTTGATCATGGTTTGTTTGATGGTTTGTCAGAAAAGCCATCCGGATATGAATATGAAAAAATAGGATAGAAAATAAAAATTATATTGATTTATCCAGTTGTCTGCAGTAATAAATTGTTTGAACTAAAAACTTTTTAACAGGAACAAATTAATATGTCAACCGATGCCAGCGGCAATCTAAATACTACAGACAAAAAATTTCCGTCTGATCATACCCAGCAGATTATCTTCTCGATCCGCAGGCTCATTCAGGCGAGCGAGCTTTATACCAAAGAATTAAACAAAAAATATCAGGTAAGTGCGGCACAGCTCAACTGCATTTTAACACTTTATGAGTATGGCCCTTTACCGCTATCCAAAATCGCCAATCATATGATGGTCAAATCCAGCACCGTCACCGGCGTTGTCGACCGCTTGGAAAAGAAAGGTCTTGCGGAACGGATGCGAAACTCTCCGGATCGTCGTGTGATTACCATCCAACTCACCGAAGCCGGACAGAGATTGGCCCAATATGCCCCGCCTCCCATACAACAAAAAATCATTGATGGTTTGAAACAAACTGAAACCGCCCAAAAAGAACAGATCGTGCGCTCTCTAAACATGCTCACCAGCATGCTTGACGTCCAGGATCTGGAGGTAAAGTAGTCCTACGGATTTTATCTTTTTCCCGACCGCTGAGAACCTCGGTAAATCGATCCTGTCTGGATATTTTCAAAAAAACCTTTACAAACAATGATTTTTATTATAATCATTTCAACTAAAAATATCTATAATAATTTTATATTTGTATAATATATCTTAACAGAAATAGAACCTTGCGGATACGAGGCGACCTTAAGATGGAAATCATACCGATCATAGAAAAAGAGAAGTTGGCCAGGCTCTTGGGGGGGGACGAATTCGGCAACATTTCCCGTTCGACCCGTTTGAAAATAGAAAAACTGGAAACAATATTTGAAAAACTTGTCGAACCCTCTTTGTATCACCAGAACACGGGGATCGATTCGGTGGAAAAGGGAACCGTTCATCTTAAAGAAGGACCGGAATTTAAAAGTCCGAAACTTTCAAAAATGTTAAAAAACTGTGAAGATATTATATGTTATATCGCTACGTTAGGTGATGGTGTTGACTGCGAAATCAAGCGACTCATGGACAAAAAGCACATGGCAGAAGCGTACATCCTGGATGCCATGGCATCTGTTGCTGCCGATAATATGGTGGCAACGTTTCATGAGCGTATGAAGGATGAATATAAAAATCAGGGCAAGCAGGTGACCCTATGTTTCAGTCCGGGGTATTGTGACTGGCCTCTTACCGAACAGAAAAAACTTTTTAACTTATTAGACTTACAGGATGTTGATGTTGAACTGAACGATTCATGCCTTATGACTCCCCGCAAGTCTATTTCGGGTGTATTTGGAATACAGTCCGACTATGAAAACGGCGATCAGACTTACAATCCTTGCTGGGACTGCAGCAGGACGGATTGTCCGGCAAGGAGGGCTCCTAAGAAAGAAAGGAAAAAAGCATGAAGATCCGGAAGGGACTCAACGGAGGTCATTATAAGCCGTTAAGCGATACAGATGTAAAAAAAATACATCAAACTAGCCTCAAGGTCTTTTCAGAAGTGGGCGTACAGGTGAATTTCCCGGAGGCGCTGGACCTTTTTCAAAAAGCAGGAGCATACATCAGTAAGTCAACCAAAATAGCCAAATTCAACCCCGATCTGGTTATGGAACTGATCAAAACGGCCCCCTCTGTTGTTCATCTTTGCGGCAGAGAAGACAGCGGCGAACTGGACTGTGAAATCGGCGGCAATAAGGTTTATATGGGAACCGGAGGGACCGCCCTTAATGTTCAAGATCCCGGAGAAAGAACCGCACGACGGTCCAAATTAGAAGACATCAAGAACATGGCACGGCTGGTGGATGCTCTGGACAATGTACATTTTTATATGCTCAATGTGTATCCCAATGAGTTGCCGGTTGAAACGGTGGATGTGAACCGGTTCGGTGCTGCGCTCAATAATACTCGCAAACATGTAATGGGCGGCGTCTATACCCTGGAAGGGGTGAGAAATGTAATCAAAATGGCGGAACTTATTGCAGGTTCTCCGGAAAAACTCAGACAGCGCCCGTTTATTTCCATGGTAACCTGCAATATCAGCCCGTTTATGCTTGATGAAAGCTATGGTCAGTTAGCCATAGAGGTTGCAAGGCAAGGTATACCCGTGGTTGTACCGGTAGAGCCCCTTTGCGGTGCGACAGCGCCCATTACACTGGCCGGCAATCTGGTCGTGCAAAACGTGGACACCCTTATCGGGGTCATGCTCACCCAATTGGTGAATCCGGGCACTCCGGTGTTATACGGATGCATATCTTCAATAACTGATCTTCGCGACATGAAATACCTGTCCGGCGCCATTGAAATGGGTCTGATGAATGCCGCTTCAGCTCAGATGGCAAATTTCTACAACCTTCCCTTATATTCCACCGCCGGCATGTCTGATGCCAAAATCAACGATTCACAGTCCGGTTATGAATCGGCATTGACCGGTTTGATGGTGGCGCTGGCCGGCGGCAACTTTATTCATGATGCCGCGGGGTTCCTCGAATTTTGTATGACGGCTTCATATGATAAGCTTGTCATAGATAACGAAATTATCGGGATGGTCATGCGTGCTGTCGAAGGAATCACGGTTGATGAAGAAACCCTGGCGTTTGATGTTTTAAAAAAGGCTGGACCGGGGGGGCATTTTGTTTCAAACCGCCACACCCGAAAATTTATGCGAACCGAGCAGTACCAGCCCCGACTCAGCGACAGGAATAACAGGGAAACTTGGGAGGAAGAGGGGGCAAAATCCCTCCGGGTTCGTGCTTCAGAGAAAGCAAGGGAAATTTTAGAACGACCGGGGACTCCGGTGCTTTCATCTGATATGCGCGATACAATCCGCAAAAAAATTCCCGGCCTGCAAGCCGGTATCATGTAATTAAACGTCTTCGGAAATTCAATAACTTATTCTAACTTAAGTTTCCAATGCAGAAATGAGCAATTTTTTGCAAGGTCAAGGAAATCAAGGAATTACGCGGAGGCGTACAAGTGGTACGCCGCACAAGTAATTCCGCAGATTTACGCAGAGATTGCGGAAAAGGGCCATTTCTGGATGGAAACGGAGGTATTCATATATGATAATCATCGGGGAAAAAATTAACGCAACCCTTTCTTCTGTAAAATCCATCATATTGAATCGGGAGACAGAAAACCTTGTCGATCTGTCAAAAAAACAGGTGGAATCCGGCGCAAACTTTATTGATGTAAATGTGGGTACCGGTGTGGGCTCATTTGAAGATGAAATTGACTCTATCCAATGGGCGGTTGAAAGCATTCAAGAACACATCAACACACCGATTTGCATTGACAGTGCAGATCCAAGGGTGATGGAAACCGGACTTAAAATTCTAAATAACAAACCTGCCATGATCAATTCCGTCAAGGCTGAAAAGTCTAACCTGGAGGCGGTCGTGCCCCTTGCCGCCGAACATGAGTCTTTTCTCATTGCACTGGCAATGGATGAAAGCGGGATTCCAAAAACCGTGGAAGGAAGGCTCCGGTGTTGCGATACAATCCTCGTCGCCTGTGAAAAATACGGCGTTTCTATTCAAAATATTTATATCGATCCATTGGTTATGCCCATCAGTACGGATATAAATTCCGGAATGGTTACGCTAAAAACGTTAGCCGCCATTAAAGAAAAATTTCCCGGCGCCAAAACCTTGACAGGGCTTTCAAACGTATCCTACGGCTTACCCGAACGGGG
>Ga0315537_1001749_pt1 | contig 16874 bp, 8 predicted proteins | sample SalMarSW160270MG_FD_203091 | JGI IMG/M metagenome (GOLD analysis project Ga0315537, IMG submission 203091) | Salt marsh sediment microbial communities from the Plum Island Ecosystem LTER, Massachusetts, United States - Salt Marsh Sediment SW1602-70 ... | reverse complement strand
AGCTCAGAACTTAGCTGGAAAGGCTGTTTTTAGGCTAAAAATAGGCAAAAGAGGAAGAGGAGATTATTTTTTTTAAGTCCTTTGTAGAACTATAGATAGATTTTTTTGGCGTGCAAAAAAAATGCTTTTTTTGCAAAAAAACCCTATTTTCTTTGACAAAATATATGTCGGCAGTTAAGTTTTAATCAACTTTTAACTTGATTTATGGAGGTAATATTAGATGCAAGAGTACGAAAATCTCAAGACATTGATTGCGGAAATCGAAACCGACATCAACAAGGCTGAGGGTGGAAATAAGGCAGCGGGCACACGTGTCCGCAAGCAGATGCAGGAGATAAAAAGGGCTGCTCAGGCCGTTCGTAACCGCATACTTGAAGTCAGGTCGGCCGAGTCCGAGTAAAGAGGATAGTTGTTAGATACTATATCGTTATTGAACCTATGAGGCTTGCACCGGCTGCTTAAAGTCTTGTTTGCGGGCGGCAGTGTTGGATTCCCCGTGCAAAAAAGATTTTGATTTAGTATGAATGAGCCGGTTCCGGTGCGGGCTTTAATATATTATTTGTTTGCTGAGGACCATTAATGCCATCGGCTTTGCTTTTCGACTTATCACAAATAGAGCTTGACAAAGAGCCTGTTTTTGATAAGCAGCAGGTACTTGGTGTCAATCCGCAAAACTACGAGATGCAGCAGCTCGATGGTGTTCTCTGGTTCGAGAAAAAAGAGCGTCTGGTTTTGGGTTACAAGGATGTCACCGAAGATGAGTTCTGGGTGCGAGGCCACATTCCCGCCAGGCCGGTTATGCCGGGCGTGATTATGGTGGAGTCTGCTGCACAGCTTTTGAGTTTCTTCGTGAAGAAGGTTTATGGGGTGCCGGGTTTTATAGGATTTCTGGGGATAGACAAGACCAAGTTCCGTGCACAGGTTGCACCGGGAAAGAGGCTGTATCTTTTGGGCAAGATTACAAGATTCGGCACAAGAAAATTCACCGCTTATGTCCAGGGCGTAGTGGACGACAAGATGGTCTTCGAGACGGAAGTCTCAGGCATACAAATCTGATATTCAATTCAAAAGTTTTCGAAACCACCAAGTCGCCAAGTCACTAAGAAAAATTCAGACACGGATTTACACAGTAGTTTATGTTTAGCCCCCAACTTTATGTTGGGGGTGTTATTAGTTCAGGCTATTCTCTGGCAGATGATTCGTTATTTGGAGTGATCCAAACGGCCTGGCCTCCGCCAGCTTTTAACTGCATGTCAAGAATCATAGTTGAGTTTACATGCCGTGTTTTTATAGCAACCTTCGTACGAGTTTTTATCGTATCGTCGTCAGAATAAATTTTAGCGATGTAATCCATGCCTTCGTTGAGAAACTTAAGCGGAATTTGTAGTTGCCTTGGTTGGCTGTTATTGATAGTACCGATGAACCAATCGTCCGAGCTTCGGCGTGCGATCGTAGCATAAGCTCCAATCCGGCCGTTGATAACTTTCGTCTCGTCCCATACAGTGGGTACCTTTCGAAAGAATTCTATTTCAGGTTCTCCTTTATACATGGACGGATTGTCGTACCAGAATATCCACTGTAGAGGACTGAAAGAGATAACAGCCATGGCAAGCTGGTGTGCATGAGTGGTTTTAATCCGATTGTCATAATAACAAACTGTATAGTCACCTATGCCTGCTATATAGCGTGTAAATGGCAGTGTACAGTTATGCTCCGGGCTCGGCATGTGCTCATTACCGCGTATCCCTTCTACCGTCATCAGATTCGGATATGTTCTGTTATTACCGGTGGCGCGGTAACCATCGTGAATATTTAACATCAGGTGATGTTCAGCTGCTTTTTGAATAGTTTCAGTAATCCAGGCCGTTTCCTCCTGCGGCCCAACATCTACAAAACCAATTTTAATCCCCTTGATTCCCCATCTTTCATATAATGGAAACAGAATGTCACGCTGCTTTTTGATTTGACGCCGGTCAACATACAAGATTAGACCTGCATCTTTCTCATTACCATAGTTGATTATTTCCTCTAAGTCTAAATTTGGCACACGGACGGTTGTTGCATCGCCTGTTTCAAAATCCTCGCTTCCATACCATTGCCAGTCAAGATGGACATATTTAAGACCTGCGGTCGCAGCAAAATCAATGATCGCCTTGGAATTTTTCGTGGTTAGCGTGGTATCGCGCATAACTTTGCCTGGCTTGATCCAGCAAGTTCCCTCAATTGCCGATGGTGGGTTCAGGTTAAGAATTAAATAATTACGTTCCAGCAGGTCACCCGGCTTTTCGCCAAGAACGAATACACGCCACGGTGTAGATTCACCTGCAGATAGCCTTACTGTCGAATCATGCCGCTGATTAGGTACTGGTGTATTTGAAGTTGTCCCGCCGAGAGCACTGATTAAGGCTGTGGGAATTTTTGGATGAGGTGAGAGCATCATTCTCGGGTAAGCTGTATTCGCGGCTTCTGCCAGGCAGGCAAATAAGCCGCTTGAATACTCAAGGGTAAGTGGGCGTTCACAGTAAGGCTGAATATCGTCCGTATTCGTTCGGCGATAAACGTCCTCAGTACCGTGAGCTTCATAACCGTATGTATCAGGTGGAAAGCAAAATTCGGTGCATTCTTCTGTGAATGTAAATTTCCTCTTCTGTTGCTGTGGAAACGAATAACGCAATGCAGCTCCTTCGTTATAGGCTCGGAACGTGAGCCGTAATAATCGCCCTGATAAATGTTTTAAATCGACATTCAGTTCTTTATAATTATCCGGTATGATTTTTCTTTCACCGAAATCATTTGTCCACTGACTGCTATGTTCTCTCAATGAAGTTTCCAGAAGCTCAAAGCCGTTCTTGAAATTCGGCTCAAAGCCAAGTCGCGATGTAAGCACAATAGGTTCACCCATATAGTCAATTTTATATGAAAGGACACCTTCTTCCAGCATTACAAAATCAATACCGACATTGCCATCGGGGGACGTTATACGATTTATATGCGATTCTGTTGATACAGCTACATTATCAAACTTTACGATAGTTGTTACCTCAGTCAGACCTGAACATGCAGCTAAACCTGTCAGCAGATCATCATTGAGCAGAACTTCCTTTTCACCAATTCGAAACCATGTTTGACCGTCCGGGGAAATTGCCGCTGAGAAAGTATTGCCTTTGCGTTGTAAACGTAGCCAGCATGGTCCCATCAGCCGCCCGTACTGAACAATTGGATTGGTGATTTGTGAACTTAAGGATTTCTCTGCAAATGTATCCTTGTTTGTCGGGTCTCGTGTTATCAGGCGGGCATACCATTCGGGCTGCTCTATGTTTGCATCAAAATGAGGCATGATTAACAGCGAAACATGTGCCGAACTATTATCGCAATCTTCACGCATCATAAGTCCGAACTTCGAAAACTGGCTGCTTATTTGCGGAACGTATCTGGCGGTGATAGTTCCATCACCCGTCAGAGGGACATACATAAAATGAAACTGGTCGCTGTTACCACCGATATCGCTTCCAGCCGCTTCTAATGTATAAAGGTTTCCATCAAAGGATATGTCACCGTCTGTTTCAGTTTCGCCTACATCCTGATGAATCCAGGGCTTTGACAATCCTGCACATACGCAGGTTTCAATTGAGTTTGGACTTTTACCTGTTTCATTGGAAGCTGAAATAACATAATAATATAAGTTGCCCGGTTCTACATTTGTATCGGTGTAGGTAGTCGATTCAATGTCCCCGGCAATTATCGAGTATGGTCCGCCGCTTACCTCTGCTCGCTTAATTGTATAGTATGCTGCATCAACAACACTTACATATGTCAATTTGGTTTGTTGTGCTGTTCCTTTTCCAATAATTCCGCCTGGTGAAGCGGGGGGCTTTGCAGAAGGTCTTTTAAAAGGTTCTTCAGCAGATAGAGAGAACAACAGTGTGCCAAAACCCGGGTGGTCGGCGCTCGGTCGCCCCGGTCCCTCTGGACGCACCCGCTCAGCAGCCTTTTGAGTATAGGGGGCATCCATGCCGGCACGATTTGCATAATGATTATAAACCTGTTCGTAAACCGCGCGCAAGTCTCCTCTACCCCGACTTGAGATGCGACTGTGGTGATACTTGCCTGTGCGGTCGAGCGTCTTTTGAAACTGCACATCTTCACCAAGGTTATACTTGGCGGTATATTCGAATCCCTTTAGTAGACGATAGTCTGCATAGGCAAACAGATCCAGACCTTGGTTCCAGGCAATCTCACAACAGACGCTTAGCAAAGCCAGTCCCAGTTGAGTATGTCCCTGATCACGTCCGCTCTCCTGGCACTGCCCGCTTTTCTTAATTATGTAATGAGTAAGCCTGCCGTTGCCTGCTCCATTGACATAGTAACGCAATCCGTTTTCAAAGATGGCTCGGTCATTACAGAAAACTCCAATCGCCATGACCGTTTGTACTGCAGCCAGGTCCCAGTTGCCATTTGCAAATAAAGCATAGTCTTTTATTGTAGGATAGATAACATTCAGAAACATTCTTTCGCATTGCTGTATTTCTTCTTTAGACCAGCTTGTATCTGTATAACGAATAATTTCTGCTGCGTTGATCATCTTAAAAGGTCCGAGTCCGGCCATTAGCACCGCGTCACGTCCGGAAACTCTTTTTAATGTGTCAGACCATGCATTAATAATCTGTTTTGCTTTATCGGCATATACTTTATCACCTGTAATTGCCCACATCAGGGCGCACTGGTAAGCGGCATTGGCGTCTTGGTCAAACTCGTTAAAATTAACACTGGGATTACGGCCGATTTCCTCAACGGGTCCTCGAAGTCGGTAATTCGCTTTTGATGCTGGGTCAGAACTGAATATCTCAAAACCGCTTTTCCACGGGTTTATTCCCTGCCCCACCATTCGTTTCATACGTTCCAGGTCCGCTCGGCTGTGTAATATTCCCGGATGTTTGAATTGGGCCTTGCTTATACAACTAAACAGCATAACAACAGAAAAGGAAAAAAATATCGTCTTAAACAATCTGCTCATATCGTTACCTTTGCTTGATTAGCTATTAAATGGCTTATGACTGGATTATAGTCTGTAATATTATTTTTTACTATTATTTTGACCGGAATTTCTGCGACCTTTCGTATGCAGATTGTGCCAAGGGATGAACATATTATAGCGGTGATAAAGCAGACACAAGGATTTTAATATCCGTGTGTTTTTGTTCACAATTTGAAGAACGAACAAACTCTTTATATGCAAGAATCACTATTTCACAAGGCCGCTCAAAGCCTTTTTGGGGAATATCCTGACCTCTTTTTACAATTTCTAACTTCTCAATTCTCCGCCGTTTAATACTTCATCGTTCTTTGTTGGATACTTGTCCGGCGTAGCCTTCTTGTCCTTCGTAGCCTTGGCGAAGAAGGAGGCGAAGACTGATTCAATATTCATTTTTTTCGTGTTATTCGTGGCTGATTTTATTTTTACTTTTTTTCTCCGCGGTTAAATTCTTCGTGTCTTTTCGTGTTTATTCGTGGCTGGTTTTTTCTCTGCGTTTCTTCGTGTTCTCGGTGGTGTAGTCCGATCTTTTTCTCTTGCTTTATAAAAGGTTCGTAGTCCTTTCGTTTAAACGAAAAGACTATAAGCATTTTTGTGTCTTAACGCTTTTCTTGTTAAAAAAATCCGAGTTTAAACATTAAAGCCATGATGTAGTCCATAAGTATATATGCATATACTTATATGCTTTATAAAATCTCTTTTCTCTCTGCGTTCTCGGCGCCCTCTGCGGTGAAAATTTATTATTTTTTTATTGAATTTATCGCCTTAAATGGTATAATACCTCCGTGTGTTAGAAAACACACGTAGGGAGGAAAGCATGCCCGACCGTAGCTTCGAGAGAAGCGTAGGCGGGTTCCTCAAGTATCGGCCCGTCGGCCAACGTTAGTCCCGAGCACAGTCGAGGGATTCAAAATATTATTTCATAAGTCTATTTTTAAAAGGGACTTATAGATGTCCAACAACCAATTAACTCATAATGACGAGTATCAAGCATCGAAAATCGGAAAACTAATTAACCAATTCACCTGTCCTGAGCAACGTCGAAGGACCAGTTCACCAATTAACTTGCTAAACAGAGCGCGCAAATATAACAAAAATATGCAAAACGAACCCAATTTGTACCACGGGCTTCCAGCCCGTGGCTCATCGCTAAGTGCTTGTAATATAACCAGATGTGTAAATATACGACCCGTCGGACTACCTGAAAACGAACGAAAAAACGAACCCAAACGAACCCAAAACGAACCCAATTTTAGCCCAAAATTGGCTTCGTTTTACAATGAAATCTTCGCTTTTGCGAATAATCTTAATCAGTATCAATCAGCGAAATCTGTTTTAACGAGTATCGAGAATCCAGAATCGAGAATCTTGTGCTCTTGTGACTTGTGCTCTTATGCCCCTGTGCTCCTATTTTCTCCGCGGCCTCGACGGCCTTTGCGGTTGAAAAATCAGTTCAAAATCCTCGTGAATCGGCTTAAAATATGGTATAATAGCTTGCGGACGTGGAACCGGCCTGCAAGGAGCGAAATTCTGACACAGAAAGAGATGAAAATAAAAGGTTTGTTATGAAAACGCAATGCCCTAATTGTAAGGTAAGGTTTAACACCAGCGAGGCAAACATTGGTAGAGAGGCGAAATGTCCCAAGTGTGCCAAACCCTTTACTATTCAGCCGTTTATAGAGACACCCGCAACAGAAAAACCATCCGCAGTAGAAAAACCACCAACAGCACAGAAACCACCCGTTGCAGAGAAACCATCCGTAGCTCAAAAACCGCCTGCAGCAAGTCCGAAGCCGGTAGAAACAAAAGTACAAAAACCAGAGCCGGCTGCACCTGACCCAAAAAGTGCGACGCCCGCGGTACCGCCCGCTAAACGTCCTGAGCCGGTAGAATCCAAGGCAGCAGAAACTACCGGATTATCAAAACTGCTCGCTGAAATTAAGGGGCTGGCAAGGGGAGAAAAGGGGCTGCCAAAAACGGTATTTGTGTATTGCTGGTCGGCTGTGCGAATTATTGCTGGTGTTTTGGGCGGAATAGGCCTGATACTGGCAATAAAAAGGCAGGCACATTCGACTTTGTTCGTGACTTTCGCAGCGGCAGATGTTTTCCTCTTATTCAGCGTGTTGATTGAGCTTATGTTATTTTACAAGATGTGGTCAGCCATCGCGGATAGACAGACTTCCATCACGCCGGCCAAGGCTGTTGCATTTTTGTTCATTCCGCTTTTCAATATCTATTGGGCCTTATGTATGCTCACGGGATTTGTGGAAGATTATAATGCGTTTATATACAGGCGTGCAGTGAAAATCGAGGATTTGTCGTTTGTACTGTATCTGGTGTACGCCTCTGCGTTTATATTAGCTTCGATGGTGGTAGTGATTCCTATGATATGTGTACTCGCATTAGTCGGACGAATAAGGGGGGCCTTTATCGTTTATCCCGCGGTGTCATGGATGCTGCTTTTTTTCGCATTCGCTGCAGGCCTCGCTCATTTCATCACATATATATTGGTTGCGATAAAAACCTGTGACGCGGTAAACGCCTTGCCGGGAGTAAAAAGCAGGTGAGTGATAAGCAGCAATTGTGCACTTTGGTTTTAGAGCGGCAGAGAAATTGAACAGGTGACTGCGTGAGGATGAGGAGATAACACGATTAGGATGTCTATTTTATCACGGGCGGCAAGCCCGCTGTACGAATAGCCCCAAGGGGATTCCGCCAAGCTTTGCTTGGCTAGAACCCAAATCTGCTTCGCAGATTTCCATAGGGGCTAAAGCCCCTCTGGCGTCGCTCGCTGATGCTCGCTCCTGTCACCCCGACGACGTGGAAAAATTCTTTTTCCACACCTTTTGAGGGTTCGAATCCCAATATCAGTTCATTGATGGATTTTTTTTGCCAGATATGCTTTGTCCGGCCAGGTGTTAAAATAGCCCCAAGGGGATTCGAACCCCTTAAGGAAAAACAACAACTTATTAATAACAAAAGACTTACAGCAAACGATAATTCTGTCTTGTCCACTGGCTTGGACAAAATCCTGCAAAAATCTCCCGATTTGGAAAAGATTATTGTTGCTTGGCCAAACCTACCCGAACATATCAAAGCGGCAATTAAGACTTTAGTGGAAGCTCATAAAGGAAAAGAATGGAGAAAAGAAGGGTAGAGAAAATGTTCAAAAATACTGCAGAATCCTTAATGATTTCGGCAAACAGGAAATAAGCTTAAATACTTTGGGAATGAGCTATGAGAAATAAAAACATTTAATGAATTACTGTCTTGGGTTGATCTTTGTGCTATACGCAGTAGGTGAATTATTCAGTTAAACGCAAATGACTCGGAAAAGTGTTTGCCAGAATGGATATTGTAATGGCAATGAGTAGAAACCGTGAGCGAACGAATAGCCGGGCTGTGATTTACAGTCGGCTCTCCCCTCGTATCAGACCGGATGGGAGCGAGAGTTGCGAGAAGCAGATAGAGATATGTCAGGGATACTGCGATTTTTGTAAGCTTGAAGTGATTGATGTCTTTTACGACAAGAATGAGTCAGGAGCGAAAGCTGCTAATCGGCCGGGTTTGCAGTTAGCACTGCACAAGACCATTAAGAATCAAGCCATACTTGTTGTTCACTCTCTGAGCAGACTGGCATGGAATACCAAAGAGACAATCAAAATAATCGAACGGCTGGAACATGCTAAAGCCGACTTGCGCAGCATTTTAGAGAAAATAGACACGACAAAAGACTACAGCCGGTATTTTTACAAGACGGTAGCGTTTTTCGTAAAATTGGAGCGTGAACTCGTATCAGAGAGGACTTCGGAGGCAATGCTTAGGCACCAACGAGCAGGTAGACGTATGAGCTTTCTGCCACCATACGGCATGAAGAAGGATCTCAAGGATCCGACAAAGCTGAAAATTAACTTTGATGAGCAGAGAGCTATTAAGCGTATGATTGAGCTGCACAAGGCTGGTCTCTCTTTTCGAGCCATTGCCAGGCAATTGACAGAAGAGGGCATTAAGCCGAGAAAAGTGCGGAGGATATTTAAAGGCAGGTATGTTTTAGTTTATGGCAAATGGCGAAATGATCTTATTGCAAGGATTATCCGCCGCAAAGAAGACCCTGTTGGCAGAAAGCCAGTCGGATGTATTGCTACTACACGCTGCTGATTTGGACGGCATTCATAGTCAAAAGCCCATATACACAGATATGCAAAATCGTTCAGTGTCGAAGTAGCCATATGGCCTAGCGTCTTTTAGTGCTTGCAGACTGATCAGGGGTAAATGTTGGACACGATTACAGCATCTAAAAAGGATAAATGTAATCCTAAAACCAGTGCACAAAAAAGGCTTGAAAAGGTACCTCAAGTGACAGAGAGAAATGTCCCTACAAAAAAGATTGCTCACTCGCGCGTTTCATTATATGGTAACAGTAAAACCGGCCAGATCCTGACAAATTCTCATATGACCGATGAAGCAGTGCATGTCCTTTACTTCAGCCATAAACCGCTTACGTTAAATTGGCACAAGCAAGCACCGCATCCTTCCCATTTGCCAATTGATACAGATGGCTTTCGTAAGCGTGTGAAGGGACTATTACTACGAGGAACATCTGGTGAAAGCCATGCGGCAGGGACGGAAATTAAACCAAATCTTTCTTTGAGGGGTATGGGGAACACTCCTGATCTGACCCCATTTTATGTACCAACTGCGATTAGAAGGTTATCCACCTTATCTGTCGTGTATTGCTTCCGCTTCGCCTACGGCTCAGCCCCAGCAATACACGACGCCGCAAATTCAGCAGGGGTTATATAATCCAAGCCACTATGCGGACGATGATTATTATATTCCAATTGCCAACTCTCAACCATAACTTTCGCTTCCTTCACTGAATAAAATACTTCACGATTCAAAACCTCCATCACGCAACTTGCCGTTGAACGACTCAATGTAATCGTTCTCCCACGAACTGCTAGGCTCAATATAAAGCGTTCCAACATGCTTTTCCTTCAAGGTCTCGCGGACACAACAGAGAAGAGTACGAACGTTTGTTAGAAGGTTTCCTATGGTATTCATGCCGCCAAGATAGTACAAGTAGTTACGTGTGGCAAGTTTGTGTAAGTCTTTTATTGACAAAAGGGACGGAGTTTTTCGGGTGGACAGGGTTAGTTCTGAGCCTGCAGATAGAACCAATAATGCCACGGAGCAGATTATCGGCTTAAATTATAAGATCAGAGCCAAAACCATGCGTGGTTTTAAGAGTATAGATAAATCCTTGAGCCGTTGTTATCTATCAGAGTTCTTGCGTGGAAACGAGGGTGTATGTGATTTGCGAAAAGTCGTTTAAGAATCAACAATTATCCCACAATCTTTGGGACAATTACCCAAAAGTTTTAGAGCTATCAAAAGCTTTACGAGTGTGGTATGATCTTGAAATGGCACTATATGAACTTGACTTGGCTAAGGGAAGATATCCAATCCGATCATAATCTGGAGAGTAGACACCAGAAAACACGATCTTTGTTTCGACGTATTGGTCGTTTGATACTTCACTGTTGAACGGCAAGTTGTTGGCGAAGGGTGAGATTTTCCGGACGATGTTATTCTTGCTCTTGAATATGAGTCTACACAGTGTGAAAATGAATTTTGCGATGATTTTCAAAGCTTTGTTCTCAAATATTCCGGTAGTTTTAACCTTTTTTAGAAAATCAAGGATTTTACATGGTCATTGAAATCGAACAAATACGGAATTTTTGGGAGAGACAACGGAAAAGGGAAGCAGATATTCTCATAAGTTACTTCGCAAGACGGAATGAAGCTCGTGGTGCCCTCCGGGAGCTGAAGAGGAGAGGCTTCCGCCGCGTGGCATTGGTGCACAAGACCGCCGACGGAGATGTACACACACAGGACCCCTTCCTTTGGCGCCGTGCTCTCGGGGTGACCCTGGCGGCCATCCTGTTCGGGGGCTTTGCCGGTGCTGCTTCCCCGTTCCTCCACTGGCCGGCGTCGATTCTGAGCGAATCCCTTTCTACCCTGGCGTCGATCCTAGCGGGCGGACTAGTCGGAACCCTCTTCGGTGCGGTGTGGATGCGACGGTCGAAGTACGGTGTCGAGCGAAGGCTGCTTGAAAATCACGCACGCTGGTTGGTGTCTGACGAGACTGTCCTGATTCTCCAGGCGCCGATCGAAACGTTGCGGCTTCCAGTGGCGGTGCTTCGGGAAATCGGCGAGATCCCGCCTGCAGTGTTCGTCCTACATCCACAGCGAGAGGGTCCGATCGGAGATGTGCGGAGCGCAGACGCGCCGCTTTCGCCAACGCAGATTCGAAAGCATGCCGAGCAGCTGGCGAAGGACCACCAGGTTGACCCAGAGCGGCAGCAAAACACCTGGCTACTCGATCGTCTCGAGCAGACCCGTCAATGGATACATCAAGTTTGCTCGGACATCTCAGAGGCGAGTCGATTGGAACAGAGTGTGGCTCCGGCTGCCGAGTGGATCCTTGATAATGAGTACATCATTGAGGGCAACGTTCGCGATGTTCAACTGAACCTTCCCCGGCGTTATTACCAGCAGCTTCCTGTCCTTGCCAACGAATCCTATCGAGGTTTGCCCCGCATCTACGGCTTGGCGAAGGAACTCATCTCCCATACGGACTTGCGTCTGGACATGGAGAACATCCTTGCGTTCCTTGAATCCTATCAATCCGTGTGCACATTGACGATTGGTGAACTTTGGGCTGTGCCCCAGATGCTGCGCACCGCATTAATTGAGAACGTCCAAGATCTCGCGGTACAAGCCCAGAGAGACCTGCGAGAGCGGGAGATGGCCAACTTCTGGGCGAACAGGCTCATTACAGCGAATCGGCGAGATCCAAACCACCTCTTCTCGATCCTGGCAGAACTTGCTGAAACGCAACCCAGTCCAAGCCCTTATTTTGGTTCTCAACTTATCGGTTATCTCTACGACGAAGCGAGTGCGCTGGTACCGGTTCAGAGCTGGCTTGAACGCACGCTCCGGGAATCCTTGAGCGAGCTTAACCTGCGTGAGCAAAGCCGCCAGACGAAGGATCAGATATCAATTGGGAATGCATTTACCAGTTTGAGACAACTCGCCTTGATGGATTGGAGGCAAATCTTTGAACAACTCAGCCGCGTGGAGCAGCTGCTTCGGCTTGATCCATCCGGGGTGTATCCCAAGATGGATTTCGACACATGTGATCGGTATCGTCGGGCAATTGAAGAGTTCTCCCGTAGGTCCGGTCAAGCGGAGGAACATGTCGCCCAACGCGCCATCGAGATGGCAACGCAAGCCGTGCGCGAATCGGCAGGGGATGAGCGATGTATCCACGTCGGGACCTATCTCATCGGGGAAGGAAGGCGCGAGTTAACGCGACTCATACGGTGCCGTGAAACGCCACGGTTCCGCGCCCTGCAATGGGTATACCGCCATCATTCTGCCGTTTACTTCCTTGGGCTCAGCTTCTTCTCCGCCGTATTCATCTTCCTGATCGTCGGGTTTGGGCTGCGCGGACAGTCGCCAGGGCTGCAGCTCTTCATGGCTTGCCTCTTGCTTATCCCCACCAGCCAACTTGCGCTCGAGGTAGTCAATTACCTGGTCACGCGGCTCCTTCCACCCCGCACCCTTCCGAAGATGGATTTCAAAGTTTCGGGGATTCCAGATGCATTCCGGACGTTGGTCGTTGTGCCCATGATGCTCGTGGACACGGAGAAGATCCGGGCAGAGGTGGAGAAATTAGAAATCCGGTACCTGGCCAACAAAGAAGACAATCTGCTCTTCAGCCTCTTCACGGACTATACGGATTCGGACCAAGCATACGGTGAGGGTGACAAGCAGCTGCTTCAGGCTGCGAGCGACAGCCTGGAGGCCCTCAATCACCGGTATGGTGGTGAGCGTTTTTTCCTTTTCCATCGGAACCGCACATGGAGTGAATCCGAGCAGAAATTCATCGGTTGGGAGCGCAAACGCGGGAAGCTGGAAGAACTCAATCGTCTGATAGATGGAACGCGGCCTGAAAATGCCGATCGTTTGGTATACGTCGGCGACCCGGATCATCTGTCCAATGTGAGGTTCGTCATCACGTTAGACGGCGACACACAGCTGCCTCTCGGCACTGCCCGCAGGATGGTCGAGACCCTGGCTCACCCCCTGAACCAGTCGCGCTTCGATGCCGAAGGCAGAATCATGGCTGGCTCCTACACCATCATCCAGCCGCGCGTGAGCCCTTCACTGCCGAGCACGAGTGCCTCGACTTTCAGCCGACTCTTCGCGGACGCGGTTGGGATTGACCCGTACACCAAGGCTGTTTCCGATGTCCATCAGGATCTCACCGGTGAAGGCTCCTACCATGGAAAAGGCATCTATGATGTGCGAGCCTTCAGTCGAATGCTTTCTGGGAGATTTCCTGAAGAGTGGTTGTTGAGCCATGACTTGATTGAAGGTGCTCACGTCCGAGTGGGCCTGGCCAGTGATATTGAGCTCTATGATGAGTTCCCGCAGAACTATCTGAGCTACACCAACCGGCAGCACCGTTGGATTCGTGGTGATTGGCAAATCGCGGATTGGCTCTTTCCGCGTGTCCCCCAACCGGGAGGAAGGCGAGGGCTAAACCCGCTCTCCCTGTTCAACTGTTGGAAGATTTTCGACAATTTGCGCCGGAGTCTGTTGCCCGCGGCCAGCCTGAGCTTGCTCATAGCCTCCTGGCTAACTTCTCCTCAGATCGGGTGGATCTCTACCCTTGTGGTCGCCATACAGTTGCTCTTCCGCCCTTTTGCGCAGCCCTTCACAATGGTGACCACCCGCAAGGGGCTGAAGCGGTTCTCCTTCTCGAAGGTGGCGCACGACCTGTTGCGGACGGTTGCCGATGTCTCGCTGCTTCCACACCAAGCTGGGTTGGCTCTGGATGCCATTCTGCGGGTCTGGTATCGCCGCCTCATCTCTCACCGCAGGTTGCTTGAGTGGACCTCGGCCGAGGTGTGTGCCAAGCGTCGGCAGCAGTTGTTTGTGACTTCTTTGGGCCTGGCGAGCATCTTCAGCGGGATCGTGGGTTTGGCGGTGCAGCGCTGGATGCCATCGAACCTTGCGATGGCCAGTCCCTGGCTCGTGTTGTGGTTTCTATCCCCTCTGCTCGGGTGGCTCTTGAACTTGGGACCGCGTGCGAAGCAACAACAGTACCTGCTTCCTGCAAAGGATCTCCAGTTTCTCAGGAATGTTGCACGACGAACCTGGCGCTATTTCTCTGATTTTGTCGGGGATGAGACATCCTGGCTTCCGCCCGACAACTACCAGGTCTCCCACCAGAACCAACTGGCCACGCGTACCAGTCCAACCAACATCGGTCTCTGGATGCTCAGCGCTCAGGCCGCGCATGATTTTGGGTATCTGACGCTGGATCAGGTCGTCGAAGATCTGACACGTACCATGGAGACGCTCGGCAAACTGGAGAGGTATGAGGGTCATCTCCTGAATTGGTACGATATCCAAACCCTGACCCCTCTCAAGCCCCGCTACGTGTCCGTCGTCGACAGCGGAAACCTGTTGGGTGCCTTATGGGCTTTGGAGCATGGACTTGACGAGCTGCTTCAGGGACCCGTCTTGGATGAGAAAGCCTTTGAAGGCCTGCGGGATACCGGGGAAATCCTGAAACAGGTTGTCCAACAGGAAGGAATTGCCAGCTGTGATGCTCACGCCCTCGGCGAACTGATGCACGCGTTGGAAGCCCCGCCGGATCGCATCGCTGACGCGCTTCGCCTACTGCGGCGAGTGGAGGGGAGTGTAAAGGCTCTGGCCGATGAAGCGCGTGAGTCCGCCGACATTGAAGCAGGTGCGGCCTATTGGGCCGGCCAGATGGATAGGCAGGTATCGGCATGGCTAATGATTACGGATCGCTATCTCACATGGATCGAAATCCTCGATGAAAAAACGGAAGAGGAAGTCGCTCAGTTGTGTCCGGAGGCTGTGCCTGCCATCCGCCATGACCTGTCTCACGCGCCTTCGCTTCTCGATCTTGCCAATGGTCACATCGGCTCTATCCCGATCCTTGAATCGATCCGGGAGGTGGCTGCTGGCCCTCTCGTCGAATGGCTTGACCGCCTTTTGCAGGCCTTCGCAAAGTCTAAATGCTTGGCCGGTGAAATGCTGGGTATGGGCGAGCGACTCATCCAGGACGGACGCGAGTTATCCGAATCGATCAACATGCGTTTCTTGTATGACCCCAAACGACGGCTGTTCTCAATCGGCTACAACGTCTCTGAAGGCCGCTTGGATAACGCCTACTACGATCTTCTGGCGAGTGAGGCGCGGCTCGGAAGTTTCGTAGCCATCGCTCGGGGAGACATCCCAATTGAACATTGGTTCTCTATGAGTCGACCCTACAGCGCTATCGGTCGGCGTCGGGTGTTGCTCAGTTGGAACGGTACCATGTTTGAATACCTGATGCCTCTGATATTCCAGCGCTCTTATGGGAATTCGCTTTTGGATAAAGCAGCGAGGGAAGCCGTGGCGATCCACATTGATTACGCTCGCAAGCGTCGTGTGCCGTGGGGGATCTCGGAGTCTGCCTTTGGATATCTGGACCTCAACGAGACCTACCAATATAAAGCCTTCGGCGTACCGGAGCTTGGATTGAAACGCGGCTTGGAGGATGAGGTCGTTGTAGCGCCATATGCCACCCTTCTGGCAGTGAATGTAGCGCCGAGGGAGACTGTACAGAATCTAAAACGACTGGAAAGTCTGGGGCTTCTGAACGATTACGGCTACTACGAAGCGATGGACTTCAGCCGTCAACCGAGTCGTAAGGGCGAGCGTGGTGTGATCATACGGGCTTACATGGCCCATCATCAAGGCATGGGTTTCCTTTCGCTGACCAACTTCCTCCATGGCGATCCTATCCAGCGGCGTTTCCATGCCGACCCACGTGTGCGTGCGGCTGAGCCATTGCTCCACGAACGTATCCCAATCCGTCCTCCACTGCTGCACCACATCTCCACGCGGGAAAGAGCCCCTTCGGTGACGAGTGTCGGCGAAGTTGCGCCTTCAGTGAGCAAGTTCGATACGCCCCATACCAGCACGCCGAAAACCCAAGTGCTCTGCAATGGTCGTTATGGTTTGATGGTCACTAACGCAGGCGGTGGATACAGTCAGTGGGGCGGCTATGAGATCACACGCTGGAGATCAGATCGGACTCGGGATCCGTGGGGAACCTTCTGCTACATCCATGAAGCCGATTCGGATCGATTGTGGTCCAACACTTATAACCCAATCGGCGGGAAGGTTGAGGCGTATGCCGTCAACTTTGCGCTCGACCGTGCCGTGTTCCGGCGCGAGGACAACGGTATTCAAACCGAAACTGAGGTAGTCGTCTCACCAGAAGATGACGTTGAGATTCGGCGGATCACTCTGATCAATCGGTCCGTTCGCAACCGCCACCTCAATCTCACCAGCTACGTCGAACTCTCGATGGCGCCACACAATTCAGACCGGCAGCATCCGGCCTTCAACAAGCTGTTCATCCAAACCGAGGCGGTGCCTCAACATCAAGCGATCCTCGCGTATCGTCGACCTCGCAACAAAGACGACCTACCCATTGTTGTTGCGCACCGCTTTACGCTTGAACCATCCGAGGATGAGACCCTGCGGTTCGAGACAGACCGGCGGCAATTCATTGGACGCGGACGGACGCTCGCGAATCCGATGGGAGTCTTTCAAGAACTCGGTAACAGCCAGGGTTTTGTTCTCGATCCGATCCTCAGCCTACGCAAGAGCGTGACTCTAAATCCTGGCCAGCGTGTCCAGGTCTCCTTGGTTCTCGCCGTAGGCGAAACGCACCAGCAGGTCC
>Ga0315537_1001747_pt1 | contig 16891 bp, 11 predicted proteins | sample SalMarSW160270MG_FD_203091 | JGI IMG/M metagenome (GOLD analysis project Ga0315537, IMG submission 203091) | Salt marsh sediment microbial communities from the Plum Island Ecosystem LTER, Massachusetts, United States - Salt Marsh Sediment SW1602-70 ... | reverse complement strand
AGGCATCAGCCGTGTTGACATGAATAAAAGGTATTTGCCATCCATAGTAACATAGGCTGAGTGTTCTCCACCTGCCCGGGTATTCACCCGTTCACCCATATTCACCGGATCGCTCCACTGATCATCTTCATTTCTGAAAACGATATAATAATCCGTTCCACCATAGGTGTCGGGCATACCCACTGCAGGGACAATAATATAACGCTCATCCTGTGCTATAAAGGCGTTATACCGGTTCAATCCGCAGTTTACCTGGTCCGGTAATTTTTCCGGTTCAGTATATTTCCCATTCTTCAACCTTGAACGATAGATGTTGTGTATTGGTGAATCTTTTTCTTGCCTGGTAAAATAGATCGTACCATCGGTAGTCACAGAAGGATAAAATTCTGCTCGTTCCGTGTTGACCGGCAACCCCAAATTGTAGGGCTTGCTCCATCCGTCACCCATTCTATCCATGGCCCAGATATCCTGGTCCCCCATTTCAGCATCCGCACTGTCCGGTCTGTTAGACAGAAAATAGAAGTGTTGACCGTCCGGTGATATACACGGTTCAAAGTTCATGTAGTCCGGATTTTCCATATGGGGAACCACTTCAGGAGTAGTCCACTGACCATTCATCTGTTTTGTAAAGAGGATCGTGCTGTAGGCAAATCCTCCGATCGCCACGCAGAAGTAGATCTCAATCCCATCCGGTGTCATCGCAATATCCCTGGTATACATGCCTGTAGAGACAACACCCGGGGCAAACAATACCGGGGTATCTCCGGGAAGAGTCTGACCCAGGTAAGGCCCGGAGAGGATAGCATCGGTTTCCTGTACTGTTTTTTCAGGTTCTGAAGTGTGGCAGCCGTTCATCATGATCGCAAGTACTGTCAAATGGATGAGTGATTTTTTCATAAGATTAGAGGATTACATTTACTGGTTCTCACCTGCCTCCTAACAATGTGAGATCTATAGTTTCACTATTAACAAATAACTTATTCACTTATAACTTATTCACTCACCCCGCCTGCGGCGGGATGCCTGCCTGTCGGCAGACAGGAATTCGACATGCATTTTTTATATCAGCCATGCTTCATAAAAAATGTGTCTCATTCATACTTCAGGGTATCCGCCGGGTTTCTTGCCGATACGCGGATTGCCCTGAAGCTGGTTATTGCAAGTGCCAGAACCAGGGCAATCAGGGCTGCCAGCAGGAACAACAGCCAATTGATATCAATCCTCCGGTAAAAATTCTGAAGCCAGCGATGGGTAAAGAACCAGGCTGCAGGCCATGCAATCAGGTTTGCAATGATGATCAAGCGGATAAATTCATTGGACAACAGCTTAATGACATTACCAACCGTTGCCCCGAGAGCCCTGCGGATCCCGATTTCCTTTGTTTTCTGTTCCGCAAGGAAAGCTGTCAGGCCAGTAAGACCCAGGCTTGCTATAAACAGGGCAAGAATGGTGAGCATTACGGAGAAGGTTCCAAATTTGTCTTCATCTGAATACATGTTGTTCAATTCCTGATCCAGGAAGGAATATTCAAAGGGGCGTGTCGGGGCAAGTTGGTTCCATTTATCTTCAATAAATCCAAGCAAATCTTTGTAATTCTGTGTATTAACCCTGATAGCTACATAGCGAAGAACTGCAAATTCAACCCGGTGCATATCCAGGATAAAATTATTCATCGGGCTATGAAGGGAAAGAATATGAAAATCCTTAAATACCCCGATCACCCGTTCATCTCCGTCAGCCCGGATGCGTTTTCCAATGGCTTCCTGGTTTGTCCATCCCAGGTTTTTAACCATGGTTTCATTGATCATGATGGCATTCACCGTATCGGAAAGGATCTCTTCTGAAAATCCTCTCCCTTCAACCACCTGTATACCGAATGTTTCGAGGAAATCATGTTTGACAATGAACATGGGATACCAGTAGCTTTGCTCCGGATCCAGTTCTTCTATGACCACCTGGCGTGTATTGTGATTAACACCGAGAATATCCTCCATCCCGGTCACATACTTGATGTCCGGACGTTGCAGCAGTTCCTGCTTGAAAGTACTGTAATTGCGTACAATATCCCCTACCGTTGGTATGATAATGACCTGATCACGGTTAAATCCCAGGTCGGCATTCCGGATATACCTCAACTGACTAAAAACAAGAAGTGTACCGATGATGAGTGCAATGGAGATGGAGAACTGAAAAACAACAAGGATCTTGCGTGCTATTCCGCTTCTGGCTCCGCCGCTTAATGTTCCCTTGAGAATGGTTACCGGTTGGAAGGACGACAGGAAAATAGCGGGGTAGATCCCTGCAAACAATCCGACAAGGATGGCAAGCAGAACGGCAAAAATCATAGATACCGGTTCCAATAGAAAATCCGGAGAGATCAATTTCCCGGTAAATCGATTGAATCCGGGAAGCAACAGTTCTACCAGCACACCTGCAATAAGCAGGGCGATAAAACTCAGGATGATGGTTTCTCCAAGAAATTGTATTGTAAGCCGGTTTCTTGAACTGCCGAAAACCTTCTTGACCCCTATTTCCCGGGTCCTGCAGGCAGAATTTGCTGTCGTAAGGTTCATAAAATTGATACAGGCAAGAACAAGCACAATGGCGGCAATGGCAGAGAGAATGTAGATGTACATAAAATTGCTGTTTGCCTGCATTTCATAATCGTGGTGAGACCGCAAATGGATATCAGCAAGGGGTTGAAGATAGAGCGTCACATCCTGGTTGCTTAGATCGAAATAATGGTTCTCGTAAAATTCCGGGAATTTATTCTCCAGCTGTTCAGGAGATACGCCTTCCTTCAGCAGCAAATATGTCCAGCAGGGATTCCATATCCAGGTCTGAGGTAATTGTCCTCCTCCTAGCTGCCTGAAGGTTGACAGGGAGCCCAGGATATCGATGTTGAAATGCGACTGGGGGGGAATATCCCGGATGACGCCGGTAATTTCCATATCTGTAAACTCCTCAATACGTAAACTCTTGCCAACCGGAGATTCATTACCAAAATAACGCCGGGCGGTAGATTCTGTAAGGACAATGGTGTTGGGGCGGAGTAGCGCCGTTTCGGGATCTCCTTCGACAAAAGGGAACGTGAATATTTCGAATACCGTTGAATCGGCAAGAAAAAAATTCCGTTCGTTAAACTTGACGATTTCACTGCTGTCTTTTCTGTATTCAAAGAACAGTTTGGACACCTGAAAGTCAAAAAATCTGCATACCTTCTCGACCATATCCGGGTATTCGAACTGAAGGGCCGGTCCTGCCGGGAATGAGAGGGTTGCTGCATCTTCATTCACATCGTTGGAGTTGTAAAACCGGTTTACACGGTATATCCTGTCCGCATTTTCGTGAAACCGGTCATATTTCAGTTCGTCCGTTATGTAGATGATGATAAAAATAAAGGCAGCTAAACCAATCGCCAGTCCCCCGATGTTTATAATGGAGTAGTTCAGGTTTCTCAGAATAATCCGAATGGCGATGATAATCTGATGCTTTAGCATGGTATTCACTAATTATTGAAGATCCAAATCAAAAAAAGGTCCTCCCCGTAAGGCAGTTGGCTATTGAAATCGATGACAGACCTGGGAAGTGGGCCGCTTACCTTAAGCGGGGAGGATGCCTTCAAAACATTCAAAGGAAAAAAAATACAACGACCTGAAAACCATTTGATTTTCCCGGTCTGTCTTGATATCATTGGTCTATTGTATTGGCAATCTTCTTCCAAATACTTAGGCTTCACAATTATTGTGCAATTCTTTCTATATTACTATATTTCAATTAGTTGAAAGTATCTGACTTTTAAAATATCCGGTGGAAATGTATTGATTCCGTACACCTGGTGTTCAGATTTGTACGGGGGGGTGGGATCGTTGAATGGGGTAAGTAGAGGTTATTTATTAAGTATCCATAGATTAGACAGGTACAAGGTGGGATCAGGTCCTTTGTGCTTGGTACTGCCCGCCCGACTGAATGACTTCAGTCGTTCGGGCGGGGGTGCTCGGTAAAAAGTAGAGTTATAAGTTATACGTTATACGTTGATAAGTTATTAGGAGAAAACAACATATAACTAATAACATATCACTAATAACATATACCTGAGTTGGAGTACAACATCCATCACTCACTTCGGCTAAGCCTCTTGAATAATGTGTTTCACTCATACCTTAGACTATCCACCGGGTTCCGGTTTGCTGCTTTCCAGGTTTGGGAAAATACCACCAGCACCCCGACAGTCAGCAGGAAGAGTATTCCTTCGATAAAGAATCCGGCTTTCAGAGCTATCCGATGGTAAAGATTTTGCATGAGCATTTTCCCTATGAACCAGGCTAAGGGTGTCGCAATCAGCACAGCGAGACCCATCATGTAAATAAATCCTTTCGAGATCACCCAAAGAATTTCCATACTGTTTGATCCAACAACTTTCCTTATTCCAATCTCATTTACCCGGTTTTCATTATTAAAAACAACCATTCCAAGCAGTCCCAGTATTGAAATAAACAGGGTTAGGAACGTCAGGAAACCAAGCACCTGAACAACCTGCACGGCACCATTCTGGTAGTTCTCAATATGGTCAGCGTAAAACTGGCTTCTAAAAAGTTGTTCGGGATTCAGTTTTTTCCAGGTAGTTTCAATTGAATGGATTATCTCTTCACCTGGAAAGCCAGGCTCTATTTTTATAAAAGCGTAGTGAAACCGTCCCGGGATGATCCGGATCACCAGGGGATCGGGTTTAAAATCGGAACTCTGGATCACGAAATTTTTTACAACACCTATAATCTGGATATTCAAATTATCTTCAATCGAAATTGAATATTCCAGGGCTTCCTCCTGGTTTGCAAAACCCAGATGCCGGACTGCCGCTTCATTAATGAGTGCATGGGCTCCTGTATTTGTCTCTGAAAGGGAACCAAAATTTTCGCCAGCCAGAATTTCGACACCCAATGTTTCAACGAAATCAGGATCAACTGTCAGCTCACTGATTTTTGTTGAATCAGGAATTTTCTCACACTGAACAAAAGAGCGCATTACCACCCCAGTACCAGGCAGGTAATCAGTTGCTGTAACGGATTCTATACCCGGTATTTGCAGAACTTCATTCTTGAATATCTTAAAATCTATTTCCTGTAATTCCACATTCAGGATATTCTCCGTAGCATATCCCGGATCAATTTCTTTTTGATAATGCACCTGTTCGCGGGCAATGATAACAGCAAAGATCAGGAACAAAGAAATTGTAAACTGAAAAACGATCAGCATCTTTCGGAGGTTGGTCCGGCTGAAAAGCTTTATCCTGGAAAAATCCTTAAAAACATCAACCGGTTTGATTCGTGAAAGGTACATGGCCGGGAATATGCCTGTAACAAACCCGAGAATGACAGTAAAAACGAGGAATGCAACATAGATGGTTGCAGGTGTTTTTGCCATTCCGAATTCAAGTTCAAAATGCGGATCTAAACTAAAAAGTCTTGGCTCCAGTAATGTGAGAATGATATAGGCAAAATTCAGGGATATTACAGACAGCAAAACTGCCTCACCGACAAACTGTGTAAACAGATGGCGGCGGTTTGCTCCAAATACCTTCCTTACCCCCACTTCCCTGGCCCGGTTGAAGGCTCTTGCTACGGAAAGTGTGGTATAGGTAAAGCTTGCTGTAAGAATAAGAATAAGGGCAACGATTGCGAGTGTATATGCCATTGCCGGTTCCGTTGGATTTCCCATTTGATTTGACAACCGCTTCCCGGGTGAGATATCCGTTAATTTCTGCAAGCTATACTCAATATACCGGTTATTTTTTGGTATACAGGTGTCAACGATTCCCGGCAAGGCACGTTCAACAGAGGAGGTGTTCGAACCTTTTTTGAGCATAAAAAATGTATAGGTCTGGTAAGAATTTTCCCAGTCACCAATGGTATGGCTTTTGATCCCCTGGTTTTCCAGTGAAACGAGGGTAGAAGCCGAGACAATGCATTCAAACCTCAGATGGGTTTTTAGGTTAGAAATATCCTGTGTTATCCCTGTCACTTTGAATTCTCCCAGGTTTTTCAAACTTATCGTTTGTCCCATTGGGTCTGTTTCTCCGAAAAGTTTATATGCCCAGTCCGGTGTAATTACAATCGAAAATGGTTCTTTCAATGCCATTCCCGGATTTCCCCTTTCCAGTGAAAAGCTGAAGACATCAAAGAAAACCGGGTCGGAATACAATCCGTTTACCGGTATAACTTTACCCTTCCAGGATGCATCTCCACCAAAGCCCGATCTAACCTTAACAACGTTTTCAATATCGGCTAATTTTTCCAGCTCATTTGCCAGTGGTTCGGGTGTAGTGGCCAGTTGATAACCGGTGTGGCCTTCATTCTTTTCAAATGTAATAACCCGGTAGATGCGATTTTTGTGTTCATGAAACCGGTCGCAACTGTACATCCCAAATATCATCTTGATCACCAGAAGACAAATGGACATACTCACTGCCAGACCCAGGATATTGATCACTGAGAAGACCTTGCTGCGAAGAATATTCCGTATAGCAACTTTCAAATAATTAAAAAACATAGGCTTTGGTTTTGCAAATACCTGCACTCCCTGAACATCACACCTGAATCGATCTCCTTAGACATCTCAAATCATATGCCTAAAAACACAACATATTATATAACAATTAATTACACTGGCTATCTAATGATATCACTGAGAAATATGGTCTGTTTTCATACATATAGTGTTCCATTATCATACAGATCTATTTTATTTTAGGAAGAAGTTGGTTAGTTTTGACATGAATAATAAAAATCGATCATGAGCACCCGATCAGGCACCATTTTAATTGTGGATGACAATCCCAGTGTTCTCAGCTCCCTGAATCTTTACCTCAAACACAAGTTCAACGAGGTTCTTGCCATAAAAGATCCCAACCAGATTCCTTCTATTATGGAGAGAAAGGATATTGATGTCATTTTGCTGGACATGAATTTTTCTGCCGGAGTTCATACCGGCAACGAAGGGATCTACTGGTTACGGAGAATTTTGAGTATTGACCGGGAGAGTGTGGTTATACTGATTACTGCCTATGGGGATGTTGAGCTTGCTGTTCAGGCTATCAAGGAGGGGGCAACCGATTTTATAATGAAACCGTGGGACAATGAAAAGCTGTTATCCACGCTGCAATCCGGTGTAGCCTTTCGCAGATCGAAAACCAAAGTCAGGGAGCTTCAGCAAAAACAGAAGTTGCTGCGGTCGGATATCGACCGGCAATTTGATCGCATGCTGGGCAATACTGGGGCAATGCAAACACTGTTTTCCACTATAAAAAAGGTGTCAAAAACGGATGCCAATATATTGATTACAGGTGAGAATGGTACCGGCAAGGAACTTGTAGCCCGCGAGATCCACAGACAATCCAAACGATCGGAGGAGGTTTTTGTTACCATTGACCTGTCAACCCTGAATGAAAACCTGTTTGAAAGCGAGCTTTTCGGTCACATAAAAGGAGCCTTTACAGATGCAAAAGAGACGCGAACGGGCAAAATGCAAATGGCTTCCGGGGGGAGCCTGTTTCTTGATGAGATTGGGAATCTTTCGGTCTCGCTGCAATCCAAACTGCTCACGGTACTGCAAAACCGGGAAATTACACCTGTCGGATCAAACCGGACCCTGCCGATTGATGTGCGTCTGATTTCAGCTACCAATAAAGATATCGATCAATTGATACGAGAAGGTCTTTTCCGTGAAGACCTGCTTTACCGGATTAAAACGATCCACATCCATATTCCTCCCTTGCGGGAAAGAAAAGAGGATATTACCCTGCTGGCTGAGCATTTTTTAAAGCTCTTTTCGGACAAATATGAAAAACCACTGCTGCGTTTCAATACCGAAGCCATTGAGGTATTGAAGCATTATCGATGGCCAGGGAATATAAGGGAGTTAAAACATACCATTGAAAAAGCAGTTATCCTGACTGAAAACAACCTGCTGAAGACGGTAGATCTGCAGCTCAGGGAACAACCTGCAGAAATACCTGATACGGAGAAAGTAAAAACCATGGAGGAGTATGAACGGGAAATCATTCGTTATGTTTTAACCAAACACAAAGGCAACATAAGTTATACAGCCAACGAATTGAACATTGGCCGGCAAACATTATACAGAAAAATGAAGAAATATGATCTATAGACACCTGTACCTGGATGTTGTTATCCGTGTAATCCTGTTAACGGTTTCCTGTTTTGGATTCGCATTTGAATATGTTCTGATCAATGATGTGATCATAAACATTAATCTATTGGCTTTGATCGCTCTTCAGGTAGTCCTGTTTATCCGAAGTTCAAACCGTATTAACCGGGATCTTCAGACATTTTTTATGTCGGTGAGAAATGAAGATTCAACCCTCCGTTTTTCCAGGCGATTCAGAACCCGGTCATTTAATCGCCTTCATCAAACCCTCCAGGAAGTAAATGATCTGATCCGGAGGATCAAACTGGAAAATATTGAACAAAACCAATATTTTAAAACCATTACAGAACACATTACGGTGGGATTGATATCATTCAACCGGCAAGGAGAAGTAAAATTACTGAACCAGGCAGCCAAAGATCTTTTTAATGTGAAAGGTGCCGTTTCACTGGCTTCACTCGACCGCAGGAAGAAAGGCCTTTCAGAGGAGATAGTAAACATGAAGCCTTCGGAAAAAAAACTAATTAAACTGAAAATAGAAGGGATTCACGGAGCTGAACTAAAACAGCTTGCTGTCCGGGCAACTGAATTGAAATTCAGGGATGAACGGGTAAAAATTGTTTCATTGCAGGACATTAAAAACGAACTGGATGAAAAGGAGATCGAAGCCTGGCAAAATCTTATCCGGGTCTTAACGCATGAAATGATGAATTCAACCGGACCGATTAAATCCACCACGCACACCCTCATTGAACTGATTGCATCCAATACATTGCATGATGGGAACCAGGTTACTGTTTCCGTTGAGCTAATGGATGATTTGCTGGATGGATTGAAAATTATTGAAGAGAGAAGTACCGGGCTGGAAAAGTTTGTAAAACATTTCCGGCAGTTTAATCTCCTTCCAAAACCGGAATTCCAGGAAGTAAGATTGCATGAAGTGATCCAGGATCTTGGCAAATTGCTGGATGAGGATATCCGTACGAACAAGATCACCTTTCGATCAAAAATCCATCCCGGAAATTTATCCCTTGAAGCCGACAAGAAATTGTTGGAGCAGCTCTTAATTAACCTGGTTAAAAACTCAATCTATTCCCTGAGAAAAACAGAAAAGCCGATTCTTGAGATAACAGCTCTTGCTCCGGGCAATGGCAGGATTGAAATCTCAGTAAAAGACAATGGTGCCGGAATAGAACCGGGTGATATAGACAAAATCTTTATCCCGTTTTACACCACCCGTAAAGATGGATCGGGGATCGGATTAAGCCTTGCAAGGCAGATCATGCGGATGCACAGGGGTACCATTGAAGCATTCTCTGAACCTGGCATTCAGACGGTGTTCACAGTAAGGTTCTAGATCCCTTTTCCTGCGAGGACAATACTGTGCGTTCCATTAACACGGGCAACAAGTTCTCCCTCCCGGTTTTTGAAATAGCGCTCTTCAATGGAAGAGGTATCCAGCTCCTCCACCAAATCAAATTCATGCTCCTTTAAAAACTGTGATATTGTGCCTTCCTCAATACCGAAAGTCCATTTTTCATCTGCTTTTACAACGGTATTAAAAATATCACCTTCGCCATAGTATCTGTTTTCCTTTCGTAAGACAGAACCGTAAACATAATCGAACAATACCAGGCTTCCTCCTGCGGAACATTCACGGAACATATCAAACAATTGATTTACCGATTCAGCAGATAGATACATGATCAGGCCTTCAAGGATGAAAAGTGTTCTATTCCCGAAGGAATAATCCGACTCCATTAATTTCCCCCGAATATCTTCTCTCAGAAAGTCAATCGGGATATAGATATTGTTTTCCGGTTTATGTATTCCTCTTTTTGCCAATTGTTTTTCCTTTCCATTCTGCACACCCGGCGTATCCATTTCATATACCCTGGTTTTGGAGTCTGCCGGGAGAAGCCGGATCCCCCTGGTATCATAACCGGCACCCAGGATAAGGATCTGTTCTGTTCCGTTTCCAATGGCAGTTTTGAAAATATGATCAATGTATTTTGTTCTCGCAATAACGTATTCATAAATTCCTTTCGGAGAATACCTGCCGTTCAATTTAAGCAGCCGTCTCTTGAGTAAAAACCTGATAAATTCCGGTAGTAATCTGACTGAAATATAATCGGATGAATGATACTGTTCATTCTTTTCCATGAAAGAAGAAGCCCTGCACATGCAGGTGTATTGTGCTGTTCGTGAACTGCATTCCTTCACACTCTTTTTCTTTGCCATAATAAGATAATATATGAACGCCAGTCTTTCACTGATTGATAACGGTCTTCGGTTCATGTAATAAAGATAACGAAACTTAAGAAGGCCTTTAATATCGGATGGATCGATTGGAAGATTGGAGTTTCAACCGATATTTAAAAATTCATTTACAGATAATAACTCGGGCTAATTCGTAATCAGCCAGACATTATTATTCATACTCTGCCGGGAAATCTCTTTACATTTACGGATGGCATAATAACCTGCAAGGAGATTTATCAGATTGTCGCAGTAGATTGGTGTCCGGATCTCAATATGATAAAACCTGAGATCGGGATTATATGAACCATTTATCAGTATCTCCTCATCTTCTTTTATTTTTAGTCCAAATCTCCCTGTTCTTACAACATAATCCGGCTCATTTTTCAGTAGGATCCTGTTTCGGGTTAAAATGGCAATCGTATCCTCATTTACCGAATTGTAGAAAACGAATGATCTATTCCACGATTTTTTAACGATATACTGGTAAGTGTCACAATCAATTACTTCTGTTCTGTTTTTCCTGTAAATTTTGGCTATCGTGCTCAGGTTATCATCCTTCAGTTCAAGAACACTATTCCTGAAGAAATACTTTTTCATTTCACAGGTTAAAATATTTTGTGCCTTTCCTGGCAGGGTAAATATAAATCCACCCATGACCAATAGAATCCATATTACTTTGCGTTTCATTTTCGCTGGTTTTTATTTTAAAGACACTGAAATAATGACAGGGTTGCTTTGTTGGTGAACTAGTATCTCTCTGTAACTGGTTATGTCTGGTCCCTCATATCTCGGGGCATCACCTGATTCTTTTGTATTCAAAGGTATACGTCTGGGTTTTATCAAAGGAGAATTCCCAATGGATCTGTGTTACATTACCATATTGGTCATAGCTAAAACTTATGTCAGCAGTATAACCATCCACACTAATAAAATGACCGGCAGTAATGAATCCAGCATCATTATGAAAGAAATCGATTGTCCCGGTAAGCCATGAATCGAAATTCTCATAGATCCCCTTCGTCAACCATTCTTTTTCGTTGTAGGCATATTGCTCGCTCCCTGATATTCCGTCGGACCGCTTAAAGGATCTTTGGAGCAGCCGCCTGTTTCCATCAAAGGCGTATGTAAATTCCGCGGTGAGCCCGTTGGGATATTCACGAAACGATCCGGTAAGCAAACCGTTGTCATCATATCTGTAAGAGGTCACTGTCCTAAACGTATCGGACCGTTCAAACACTTTCTTCACCAATCGACCATCCTCCCCGTATTCATAGTATGATGGCCCGCCCATTTCTTTATTAAAATCATATTCCTCTTTTACTATTTGAAAATCAGCTGTATTGGTAATGAATACGTTGGAGGATGCGAAGGATGGTGGAGTTTTCACCTCACACTCCTCATATTCATAGATGAAATGCTGACTCCAGCCATTCTGAAATTCCGATGCAACAGTCCGGCTGAGAAAAAAAACGAAAACAAGGCAGGGGACTAATAATATTCTAAAGCAGGTTGATTTCATTTGCAGAATGACTACTGGAGTTGTTCAAAGTATTGCTTTTGCAATGCGATAACGTGCTTTTTAAAATCGGGGAACCGTTCCCAGAGTTCCTTATCACACTCTTCCAGTTCCAGGCATTCAATACAACAATCCAGCCCTCTTTCGATCACGCATTTGCGGACCGTGCAGGTCATTTGCACAACGCCTTCCGGTTTATCTACCGCCTTACAACCGAAGCAGAAAATTTTCTCCGGGTCAAAATCAACATCAAATCGTTCCTTGATTTTCCACAATTCGTATGCTTCTTTCTTCAGTTCGGTATCATTCTCCAGGGATGCTTTCAGGAACTGGCAATCATCCGGGCATGTATACCCGCAGTACATCAGTTTTTTCGGATCGATCTTTTCCCCTTCAGCAAATCGTTGGAAATGGTCAAGTGCAGATAGTTTTGAGCAGATAAGTAGTCCGCATCCTGTAAGTCCTGCCATGGAACACCTGGTAAGAAATTCACGGCGGTGTAGCTTTGGTTTCATGGGTTGGAATGATTTATCGGTTAATTAACCGGTTATCTGCTGTGGTTTGAGAACCAGGCAGCATGAATCAGTACCAAGATTGATACCAATCATTGCATAGTATTGATTATGTATGGTTTACAGAATATATTGAATTGTGAAATCATGTAAATTTGTATCGAAACTGGACAGGGATTGTTCAGAATCGTTCATTTTGTCATTCACATCTCAAATGTCCGGTTCCCATCCCGTTTCATAGGTTCGGGACCACAATTTCATGGCTGTTTCATCCTGAAGTATATGACCATTCAGGGGATCGGTATGCAGAGCATGGTCAGTGCGTTGTGCAATATTTCCCAGGTGACACAAGAGGGTGCTGATATGACCCGTCTTGATATCCAGGTTCAACGGGTCTCCTCTTCTGATGCCGTTCAGGAAATTATTGATATGAAGGGCATCCAGTCTCTGTCCCGGGCCCACTTTATTCTGAGGGTCATTCTCAACAGAATCCTCTTTTGCACGGATGAGTTTATTCTCCATATCATAGATTGCATAGCTGTTATTTCTCATGACCAATGCTCCCTGGTCACCATAAAAAATAATTCCATAACCGGAACCTTCCACTCCGTATCCATTGCAGCTCCTTCCTTCCCATGTCATTGACTTGTTTTCCTCAAACTCAAAGCCAACAACCTGTGTATCCGGCGTTTCCCAATCATCCGTGAAATGATATCTGCCTCCGGTAGAAACAACCTTAACGGGATAATTAACATCAAGTCCCCATCTCATCAGGTCGATGGAATGGGTTCCGTTATTACCTGCCTCTCCTGTACCCCAGTGCCAGAACCAGTGCCAGTTATAGGGATGGATGTTGTCCTTGTACTCTTTTCTCGGAGCCGGTCCCTGCCAAAGGTCGAAATCCAGGTAGTCAGGAACGTCGATTACTTTACCGATACCGATTGAAGGACGTATATTGGTATACCATCCTTTGGCGAAATAAGCCCTTCCGATCGTGCCATTTCGCACCTCCTCAATCCCTTCGATTATCACCGGCCAGGATCTCCTTTGCGCTCCCATCTGGACCTGCCGATTATATTTCAGGGAAGCCTTCACCATCATTTCTCCTTCGTTCGGATTATGGCTGCATGGTTTTTCAACATATACATGTTTTCCTGCCATACATGCCAGTATGGTGGCGGGTGCATGCCAATGGTCAGGAGCAGCGATCACAAGCGCATCCACTGATCCGTCATCCAGAATCTTCCTGAAATCCTTTTCCCCTTTTGGTCGTTTCTGCTGGATTTCAGAAACGCTTTTGATGCATTCATTCCTGTATCTTTCATCCACATCACAGATATAGGCAACTTCCGTGTCCATCTGCCGGGCAAAATTGACAGCCAGTTCCTTACCACGGCTTCTCACTCCCATTACTGCAACGATTACCTTACTGGTCGGTGAACCGGTTGATAAGACCGTCAGGGGATGGGGTAATATAGTCAACCCAACTCCCGTTGAGCCGGTTACTTTGATGAAATTCCTTCGACTAAATTTTTTCATGACTTTATAATTTTTATTCCTGTTCGTATCAGGATGACAGACCTATTAGCCTTAAGGGATTGTGGATCCCTACCCTTTCCAGTTCTTCGTCGTTTAACAACCCGGTTGCATCCAGGTAATCAATGCATTGCTTCATGGTTGCAGAGGATCCTGCGAGATATCCTGTTCGTGGAATGTAAAGTCGTCCTCCCCGTTCAAGGCGAACAACTTGGCCATACGTTTTGTATTTACCAGGTTTCAATCCTGCAACCGGCGATGAATCGCTAACGACAATAATTCTGTCCGCACCTTTTGTCCTGATAATGGTTTTCAATAGCGGAAGTGGCAGGTGATGACCATCTGTTATGATCATGGCTATCAGATCATCATTGGCTATTCCTGCGACAAGGGGATTATCGTGCCTGGCTATTCTTTTTGGAATTCCGTTCCCGAGATGAGTGAGTGCTTTTGCACCGGCTTCAACAAGTCTCTGCAAATCTTCCCATGTTGCATCCTGATGTCCCAGTGAAACGGTCACTCCACGTTGTGCTGCATACCTGCATAGTTGTTCAGCTCCCGGCAGGTCTGCTGCCAGGGTCAGTATTTTGATTTTTTCCCCTGCCAATTTCATGAACCGGTCAAAGAGAGGAATATCTGGCAGGATGATCGAAGTGGTTTCATGGGCACCCCGTATCCCCGGTGTTCCCGATATGAAAGGTCCCTCAAGGTGCATTCCGGGAATGTGATCCTTTATTTCAGGAAGCTCCATTGCACGGGCCAGTAATGGCAGATTGCGTTCATACACCTCCAATGGGCTGGATATGATTGTTGGCAAATATCTTATCGTTCCCTGATGTATCAATTCCCTGGTAACAAGTACAATTTCCTGAAGAGTCAGATCCGGTGATGAAAAGTCAATCCCTCCAAATCCATTTACCTGAAGATCGACAAATCCATTTCGCTCCATCTTGTATTCAATTGATTTTCTGTTTTTTTTGTGTTAACATTGAGGCAGAATCATGGTCCAGGTAGATTGTGCAGCCTGAATGTTCCTGCAGCACCGACGCAGGATACTGGTTGGAGACTTCCCTCTCCAGGCAATTTTTTACGGCGCTGGCTTTCCTTTTATCCGGCACCACACAGATTATACGCCTCGATTTCATGATTTGGCTGATTGACATGGTGATTGCCTTTTCCGGAACCTCCTTCAGGGTTTTGAACCACCCTTCACCCAGTTGCTGCTGCCGGCATATCCGGTCCAGGGTAACAAGAATAAAGGGTTCTTCGGTGGTAAAATCAGCCGGTGGATCGTTAAACGCCAGGTGCCCGTTTTCGCCGATTCCTGCAAGCACCAGATCAACAGAAACAGAGGATAGGCTTTTCCCTAACCGCTGACACTCTTCGTTCGGGTCGCTGCTCTCTCCGTCTATCAGGTACACCTTTTTCAAGGGACGAACCTTATCGATTATCCGATCCTGAATGTATCTCCTAAAGCTGGCAGGATGGTCTGCCGGAATTCCGATGTATTCATCCAGATGAAAAAGCACAACTTTTGTCCAATCTATGCCTGGTTTTCCGACCAGGTATTTCAGCATTTCAAACTGGCTGGTTCCTGTAGCGAAAACAAGGATTACTCTCCCGTTAACCCGGATAGCATTCTCTATTATACCGGCTGCATCAGATGCTGCTTCTTTTCCAAGCTCTTCCCTGTTTTTGTAAATCCTGATGTTCATGGTACGGGTGTTAACCAAAGATCGTCATTTGTTAACAATTAACCAATTTTCAGGATGGATCAGGCCAGAAGGATAATGAGTCCGGCAGAAACCCGGTTAATACAACGTAATCGATGGCAATTATGTCCTGTTCAGTAATTTATCCGTTGCAATACACACTAACGTTGCAGGCTGGTTGATGGAACATTTCAGGGGAATTTGCATCTTTCCAGTAGCTGATCCATCCAAAGACACCTTTTGGTTACTCCATGCTATTCATGGCATTTTGAACGATTTCCTCGACACTGATCCATGCTCCTTCCCTTTTTTTACTCTCTTCGGCAGCCTCCATAAATGCGAGGATCTCCAGGGTTTCATCTGGAGAAACAGGAGTTTCTCCTGTGCTGAAAAACCGTAAAATAGCCTGGACCAAAGGGGCGTAGCCCTCATAGGGACCAAGATGCCGGATTCCGGTTAAACCGAATGCAATCCCTCCATAATCGTGGAATCCCTCTTTAATGCCCCTGAAGGTACCGATCTTGTCACCTTCCCATCGTCCTGTAATAAGATCCATATGGGAAGAAGACAACCTTCTGACTGAGAGGCATCCGGTTTGCATAACGGTGAATAAAAGCTCAACACCATGTATCCCATACCAGAACAGGTCCGGATGAGTAGGTTCGATGATCATAGGACTATAGGTCTCTGCCCCAATGATTTCACCGGTACCTTCACCTTTCCTGGACTCCCGTGCTCCCGGGCAATAACGCAGAGAGGAGGATGAAAACAGCGGGGTTTTGTACTTTTCTGCCAGCTTGAAAATCTTCATTGCATCTGCCAGGGACACTGCCATGGGTTTATCGATAAATAAGGATTTTCCGGATTCCAGTACCGGTATTGCCTGTTCGAGATGAGGTCTTCCGTCATTTGTTTCAAGCATCACAAAATCCACCTGTGTTAATAATTCTTCGATCGAATTGACGATAGTTACACCCATCTTTCTGATTTCATCGGTATAGCCAGGGATCCGGCTTACGCTTGATTCAATGTCGGGACTGCCTTTCGGGTAGGCTGCAATCACCCGGAACCCATCTGTTCCCTCATTCGCAGGAGCATTAATCAGCTGGGTAAATGCGATGGAATGGGAAGTATCCAAACCGATAATCCCGATTCTTCTTTTGTCAGAAGGTGTTGCAAAAACCGGG